>Ga0310696_10002059_pt1 | contig 27508 bp, 39 predicted proteins | sample AusTroGonzalo_MG_4_FD_203885 | JGI IMG/M metagenome (GOLD analysis project Ga0310696, IMG submission 203885) | Bovine rumen microbial communities from tropical cattle in Woodstock, Queensland, Australia - Gonzalo_02 (v2) (version 2) | ecosystem: Host-associated > Mammals > Digestive system >...
CAGCACTTTTGGAAGAACTGAAAGCAATAGCACCGGAAGAAGATTTGTGGGATGAAATTTATAGGGTTTTGGAAGAACGCTTTTTTTGTAAATGCTTTTGGTCAGTAAAGCCGACTTTTATTTATGAAAGTTGGAACGATTTTAAGAAAAGAAAGGATTAAAAATGGAAGATTTTATTGAAATACCGGAAATAATACAGATAATGCACATCAAGAGCAAGACACCGGAACGTTATGTTCGGGATTGGCTATCATCGTGTGGGATTAAACAGTTCCACAGGGGTGGCGTATATGTCCGCGAACACGTCTTGAACGCATTAGAAGAAAGGAAAGAAAAATGCTTACTACGAGAAAAATCGGCAAGTTCTATTATGTCAGGGGAACGGTGCGTGTGGGAAAAGACACAATTAAAGTCCCCGAACGTAGCACGGGATTTGTTAAAGCAAAAGATGCAGCAAGCTATGTTTCAAAGCTAGAAGCCGAAATCCGTGATAGCATACTTAATCCAACGCAAGATAAGTCCGAAAAGACCTTATTCTCGGATTGCGTTGTGCATTACCTAAACAAACGCCGTCCAAAACTCGGGGAAATGTGCAAGATTAACATTCTGCTTTCGTCATTTGAAAATGTGAAAATATCACATATTGGGGAAAAGTGGAACGAATATATTGCGGATAAAAAGCATTTAGCCATTCCAACGCTTAACAGATACGCGGCCACAATCAACGCGATCATCAACGCTTGCACCGAAGATATGCAAATATCCTACAAGCCAATAAAGATGATACCGTGCAAAAAGACGGTTGTTTTTATGCTGAATGACGATATAAGGGAAAAGCTATTGTCTTGCTATTCAAAGCACGCGCGCCCTATTTTCACAGTATTGGCTTATCAGGGGTTTCGTGAGCAAGAATGTTTGCAGTTGCTTTGGGAAGATATTAACTTCAAAGAACGCGTTATTGTGATACGCACGTCAAAGAATGGGGAAACAAGGTCTGTTCCTATGCACAAAAAGACGTGGTGGGTTTTGGCTCGTTTATGGTTTAAGGAAAAATGCCCTGCTTCCGGCCACGTATGGCTAAATAATAAAAGAAAGCCCTATACAGACACAAGAAAAGGTATTGGGGGTAGTCCCCTACGCAAAGCTCATACTCTTGCGCTAGCACGCCTTAAAAAAGAATATGGGATTGATTTGAAGTGCCGTGTTCACGATTGGCGGCACGATTGGGCTGGTCGTTTAGTGATGGCCGGTGTTGATTTGCTAACAATACAAAAATTGGGGGGTTGGAAGTCGCTTGATATGGTTAAACGCTATGCGACCTTTTCCAAGAAGCACGAAAGCGATTCTATCAACAAGATTTAAAAAGTGGGAAATATGTGGGAAATGGCAATTTTAACAAACATCAAAAATCAGAAGAATCAATGGTTTGCAGATACAAGGTTATTGCATTCACATCGTAGGGGTCACAGGTTCGAACCCTGTTACACCCACCATTAAAAAAGCCAGTAAATATGCCACTTTCACGTTGTTTTTATCTTTCCACATTTACAAACGCAAACGCACAAAAACAACGGAACTTTAAGCGAACATTACAAGAACAAAAAGTGATTCCATTTTAAAAAGTGGGAAATTCGTGGGAAGCCCTATTGCTTGCACAACTCCATTATAACGGCGTTGTTTAATAGAACTTCCCGTTCCGCTTCTTCTGGTTGTATGTCGGTGTAATAGACAAGCTTTAATGCTTCACAAGGGACACTATCTGCGCTTGAATACCCTGCGCAATTCGACAATGTCAGAATTAGTGCGAGCAGAACTAGCACGCCGAAGAGCATTGTGTCTTTCATTATCCGACTTTCCCTTTTCGCTTTGTGAACCTTGCATACGCCCAATAACATATACAAATATGATTATGAACGCTGAAATTAAGCCCACAGTTATGGCGAGTTCCATTAGCAACCGCCAATTAACGAACAAATCTTGTCAACAATAACGTCTGTGTTCAGATCATACCCAAAGAACACATAAGCCACACCGGCAACAACTACCAATAACGCGGCAAGGCATTTTTTCTTGTTGTTTTTTACAAAATCTTTTGCTCTTTGTTTTTTTGTTTCTTTTTCTTTTGTCATTTTATCACTCCATTTTTCATATATCAGATAAATACCAAGACAATTCTTCTGCTCTACGTTTAACAAGACCGTTCAATACTTTACCATTGCCCTTAATCCAGTCCCAATTTTTAAATATTTGTTCTGAATTGTTTTCAAGTATTGCCTTACGGAGCTTTGATTTTTCAAATGCCGGCGCACCTATGTTGAAAATTAAACTTTCCAACGCTTCTTTTTGTCTTCGTGAAAGGTTTTTATTTAATCTTTTTATTACAGGATGAACGTTTTTTATCAAATAATCATTGACGAGAACCTCACTAAATTCTTTTGATATTTCATCCCCTTCTTTTATTGGTTGGCCGTTTGGATAGAAAGTAATGCCTTGTGATATTGTCCAAACACCGGAAGGACATTTATATGCAACCAACCTGTTTTCTTCGTATTTATCTATAAAATAATTACTCATTTGATGAATTCCTTTATAACTTCCCACAGAAAGAGCAAAATGGCGATTGCGCCGGAAACGCGGTATAGAAAGCGGTCGTGCTTTTCAACAACTTCGCTTAAAGTTTCAACTTTCTTAATCAGACCGTTTTCCCCTTCAAGCAATGCAGTATGCCGTCCGACAACTCCGGTCAGCGTGTTTGTGTTGGCAACAACCTTATCCAATGTTTCAGCCATTATCTTTGTTCTTTCGTCAATACGCCCTATTGCTTCATTCTCTGCCCGTGTCGTCATTGTTTCCCCTTTCATACTTTGACGGTTGGTTAAATATCTTTTCTATTTCCTTCAAAAAATTAACGCTGTTGGAGTGTGAAGATATACAACCGGATTTTCCGATTTCCTTTGGCATAGTATCATCAAACACTTTTGGATCTTTGATAACTTCGCCAGTTTTAACAAACAAATTGCCATAAACAACGCGTGGCGAAAAACCAATGTCATCGCGTTCATACTTTTGCCAAAGCTTCTTTATCTGTAAGAACTTTTCCCCATTGTAAATGATTGGAACGTGGCAGTTATAGGCAAGGACTTTGTCAATGCCCTTCTTATTCAATATACTAACTGTCCGATTAAGCATAGCCCTGTATGATCCGCCTTGTTTGTCGTTAAACATTTCCCCACGAATAAAATACGGGTATGTTTCCGCATCAAATGGCTTCATCATAAAAAAGTCGTCATTCATTAACAGAAAATTGTCCGAAATACCACCTTCAATCGCACGCAAAACCTTTCTGATGTGATTTGAAAAAGGAAAGCACTTGTCTTCTTCCGGTATATGAATAACATTTTGCACCCAATCAGGACAGTTGCCTACAATGAAAATGCGGTCAAGATTACGCGCGTTCTTTTCCAAGCTACGCAGACTTAACCGCAATTCCATATCATCTTGCTTTGAGCCACGTCCAAGAATGTATAATGCGTCAATCATATTAGCCACGTCTGATTTGTTCAGCTATATCTTCAAGTTCTTGCGCCCTTGCCTTTGTAAAGTCTGAATAAGGGCTTCCTTCGGCCAATATGCCTTCACGGACATAGCGCGGCATTTGGTATTCCATTTCAAGACGGTCTAGTTTTTCTTTTGGTGTTTCTGCCGGTTTTGTTGGCGCAAATCCTTGAACATACCAAGATCCATTGTATGCCTTTTCAACATCCATTTCTGTCATTCCGATAGATTCGTAAAATTCAACATTTGTCCCCAAACCGACAGAACACTCTTTTGTTTTTTTATTTATAATCTTTGCGTATTTTTTCATTTTTAACCTCCTACACACGGATAAAATTCCTGTACTTCAAATCCAACAGAACAAGTCCAAATAGAACCCTTTGCTATTGGTATAAATGAAGTACCACGTGAGTTGCCGTCATCAAACCATTGGTAAACGGGAATGCCGTCAATATAACCATACGCAATTCCACCATTTATATATGCTTGAACTCTTAAATATCCGTTTGATGGTGCTTCATAATTAGAAGATATTGTAACTCCTGATGTATAATCAGGCATACCGAGAGCAACAAAATTTTCTTTTACATCTGCATCCGAAAAAGAAACATTGCCCGTGAACGTTTTGTCGCCAGTTATTGTTTCCGTCCCTGCCAAATGAACAGCAAGTGCGTCCTTTGTGTTTAATGTCCCCAAGTTGACCGCGTCTTTATCGTCTGTCGGATTGGCAACGTTAATCACACGATAATTGTTTGCGTTTGTGTTCGTCTGCATAATGCCTTGACCGTCACGTGTCACGCAGTTGTCAAAGCCTTGCGTAATGTCCGCAATAAAGATATTGTCAAACCGAGATGCCAAAATCTTGTATCCTGCGTCCTTATCGGCTACCGCAGAAAAAGCAGACACCCAGTTTCCGTTTCCATCAAATGCCATTATTTTGCTCCTTTCGCTTTGTTTTCTTTAAGTATTACAGCAGATGTCGGCAAGTATTGCTGTATGATGTCATATAAAGGACGACCTACCGGCTTTTTTGAGTTAAGCAAGATGTTTGCCGCCCGTGATGCTTGATTAAACGAAGCAATCTTTCTTGCATAGTCAAGCGCACTTCCAACAAGCGCACCAGCACTTTCGCCATACTCTGCCAAACGTTCAACCTTTCCCAAAACAGGATCTGCCGCACCAAGTTTCTTTGCCGCCATTTTTTCCATCGCATTCAATCTGTCATAAGACAAGCTGTTTGTTCTTGCCTGCTTTACAAGTGATGTGAATGTGTTTTTCGGTAATGTTTCACGCAATATGTCTTGATTTGCCAAGATTTCTTTTGCAATGTTTGAATTTGACGGATTTGTCTTTGCTTGTTCAAACAATCCTTCCGTGAATGCAATTTTTTCTTCTTGCGTTCCAAATCCAAGATTGCGTGTCTTTATTGCGTTTGGTTTGTAGTTTAATCCCATTTTATAGGCATCTTCTATTGACTTCGCTTGTGCGTATTGCGTCTTGATGTCCTTTAAGCCGGAATCTGTAATAACCTTGTCAAGTTTGTGCTTCAATCCTTCCAAAGCTACTGTATCAGATGTGGCAACCGTTCCAACGCCTGTCGGATTTGCTGTGCGTGATGCTTGTATCATATCGTTAAGCTCTTTGCTCATCTCGTTCAAATGTCCTAACGAACCTGCTTTTTCAAGCGTATTTCGTTGACCTTGCACCCACGCTTTGTTTAACCACGCTTTTTGGTTTGCCGTAAGGTCTGTTAAACCTAAATCAGACGGCTTCGGTGGTGGAACAACGCCATTGTCAGTTAAGCTAGCAGATTTTGTGAATGCACCAGTGTTGTTGACGGATTTGATTTGTTTTGGATTGAATGCAATATATTCATCTTGTCCATTAAAAACACCATCATACCCCATTTTTTGCAGTTCTTCTCTCGCTTTTACTCCAGCACCATTTTGACCTTTATATTTGTTCAAAACACCAAATGCGGTTGCTTCATCTGCCGGATTTTTAATGTTCAAATAAACACTTTTTACATTTCGACCATAACCTTTTGCATCCAACTCATAAGGCGAGAAAAAGCTCCCTTGAATGTCCATATTTTGACGACCTTTTGCTATATCAAATTTATCAAACTCTGCGTCTGTTCCGTGATATACCTTCAATGGATTGCCTTTTGCATCTACAACCTTACTTCCTTCAAACCACTTTTTCAAGTTTTGTTGATATTGTGCCGGTGTGAACTTCCCTTGCACGATTTGTTCGCCCTTGTTTGCATCCAAGAACTCACGATATGCTTGCTTTGCAGATGCTACTGTTCCTTTTTGACTTCCGCCTTTAACAGCATCGTCCATCGTGTATGCCATTTTCAAGTTGATTTGTTGCTTTGCGTCAGGAACTTCCCCGTAAATTTGCCGAGCAATCTTTTTGTCTTGCTTCAATGCCGCATTCAACGTTGACGTCCCTTTGTTGCTTTCAACTACATTTGGCAATCCACGTTTAACGCCTTTGACTTTATCAAGTGCAGAAAAAGCCCTATTCAATCCACGTGCGCCCAAATCAATGGCTTGCCCTATAATAGCACCACGAATAGCACCACGTTTTGCCCCTTCCACACTGTCTGTTTGGAAACCACCATAAGAACCACCAGTAATTGCACCAGAAACAGCCGGTGTTAAATAACGCAATTTACTTCCGGCTTTTGGAATAGCAGACAATCCTGAATTTACGCCCTTATACAATCCACGACCGGTTGGAAAAGCACTTGCCATTTCGCTTAATCCAGAGATAAGACCAACAGCAGCAGCTCCCCTTTTGGTTTTTGCGTTGTCAATCATATCTTCAATTTCTTTGTTCGGATTAACTCCGGCTTTTCTTGCTAGCCAATCAGAAGCACCAAATGTCAAACCACTTAAAACACGGCCACCCAACGCTTTTGTTGCGTCATAGCTTGCGTGTTTAAGTATGCTTGCGTAATCGCCAAGATTTAAGTCTTCTCTTCCTTCGCTTACCATTCTGTCCGCAATATCCTTTTGCCATTGTGGTGCGTTTTGAGTATTTGCACCGACAGACAATTCAGGATATTTTTGAACAATAATTTCTTTTATTTGTTCCTTTGGCATAGCGTCAGGAAAATTGACCTTTACACCATCAGGCATTTGAACAATAGGCATTTTACCCCCTTATTTTATAAATTCTTCGTATGAAATAACGTCTTGTTGTGGTTGAATCTCGCCACCGTTATATGCGGCAATAGCGTCATTCAAACGTTGTTCTTGTTCCTTTAATCTTTCAATAGCACCAATCAAAGACGCCGCAGACATATCAAAGTTAATACCGGCTGTTGCCATTTCAATTTCACGTGCTGTATTGATACCAGATTGACCGGCCGCTTTTGCTCTTGAAATCAAGTTTGACTTCAAATCGCCAATTTGACGGCTTATCGAACTATATCTTGTGCGTTCATCATCATTTAAACCAAATGTGCCATCTGTCCATTCTCCAATCTTGAAGTTGATTGCGTTCACTTTTCCAAGAATGTCTTTGTTTGCCTTTATTTCTTCAATTAACTTGTCATAGGCAGGCAATCTTGCTTGCAATTCAGCAGACTGCTTTTTGTATGTTGCTTGTTGTTCTGCTGTTTTTTCTGCTAGCTTCTTTTGTGGCGCAAATTCAAGGTTGACTGCTTCTTCTGCACGCTTCTTATCTGCCGCCAAAGATGCAACTGTTGGAATTTGACGTTGAATTGGTTGAACCATTGCTTGATTTTCAAGTGTTTCGTTTTGGAAATCTGCTTGATTGTCGATTGGTTGATATGGTTGTCCGGCTTCTGCTAATTGTTTAGCAACCGTGTTTTCATACGTTTCAGTTCCCTTTAATTGTGGGTCGTGTGCTAATGCTTTTGCCATTCCAAGCCACAAATCACGCTTTTCTTTTGGTTCGTTTTCGTCATACGCTTTTTCAACCAACCATTGACGGAAACCACCATTGACGGCGTTCTCTTTTGCTTTTTCAATCTTTAATCTTGCCAAGTCTAATTGCGCTTGTTGATAAGGCGTAATTCTGTCTTGACGTTCAAGCCCAAGAATTTGAACTGCTGTGTTCGGATCATAAGCCGCCATTTCAGACAACGCTTGCTTCTTTGCAATATCATCATTTGCCCCAACGTATTTTTGCATACCGGCCGCTAAACCGCGTCTTGCACCCATTTGAAAGCCAAGTGCAAGTCCACTGTTATTTTGACCGGCAAATCCGTTAATAAATCCACTCGCCATTGTTTCCCCCTATGGTCTTAAATCAATACCATTTGCGTATTGCTGTGCTTGCGCGCCTTGTGTCCCTTGTTGTCCGCCATATAAATTACCGGCAAGCTTTCCGCCGTAGATATATCCCAAAATACTGCCAATTCCGTATGATGTGTTATTGACTGCGTTTTGCCATCTGTCCGCACTGTCTTTCATAGATTCACGTGCTTGCGCTGCTGCTATCAATTCGCCTAAACTTAATGCCATTTTATTTGCTCCTTTCGTTATTTTACTGCTTTTTTGTAATCAACCGTCAACGCGCCAAATTTACGGCCTACGGCTTCCGGATGCTTCTCTTTTACTTCTTGCGCTAACAAGAATAATTGTGGGCGTGTGTCAAGCCCTGTTTCCTTTTTGTAATTGCCAACATAGACGTTTAATCCGTTTGCTAATGCGCCAACCTTTTTCAAGTTCTCTTTTAAACGCTTGTCAGAAAAGAACCCACTAACTGCATTTGCAAATCCCGTTGCAGGTGTTTCTGCAAAGAATTGCATCATCTTTGAATTGCGTCTGTCTGTATCATAATTCTTGTAAATTTGTGAATAGTAATTGTCTTGCGCTGCCGTATTGCTTCCACCATTGATTTGAGCAAGTGTGTTAATATCACGTCCACCGGCCAATGAGTTTATGTTTCCAATTTGTTGCCCTAGATTTTGATTGCCCATATACACAGCTTGATTTGCTATGTCTTGCAATGTTCCGTTTTGGCGGTCTGTCAAATTCTTCATAACGTCATTGTATTGTTTTGTGCCTGTTTGAATGCCACGATTGATTAACATTTCGTCTGTGTCTGCACGTTGCTTGTCAAAGTTTTCATTCAGTAAGCGTGTAGCTTGATTGTAATAAGCGTCTTGCGTTGCTTGTGGATCAAGCGATAATGCGCCAAGTCCTTGATTGATTAAGTCGTTTCTTGTCTTATCTGCATCAGATGATTCAAACACCTTCGTAATTGAGCCATCATCATTGACACGATAACTATAATTACCCAAATCGGATTCCACACCTTGTTGACTTGTATATGCCGCGTTTGTTCCGTCATAACTCGGTGCTTTTTTGCCTTTTGCCAAATCCAATGCTTTTTCGCCCAAAATACTTGCGCCACCGGTGTACACTCCGGCCACAGCCTTTATTGCGTTTTTTAAACCAAACCCCATTATTGTTTCCCCTTTCTGTTAAATATGACCCGTTCCGGCCTTTATGATTAAACCCGTTGAATAAAGCTCGAACTCCGTCTTTGTTCTTCCATAAAAGCCAACAGACAAGAATGAGCCAACCTTTGCTTGCACACTTGCTCGCGTTGAGTATGCCTGATATTCGTCAGACCAATAGCTTTCGTCCCATATAGCCAAATCCCAATAGGATTGATAACCGTTGTTTGTTCTTTCGATAATTAAACGGTTTCTTCCTTCCTTGAAATCAGCGTTTATGCACTTGTATAATTCGTCATTTGAATATGATGAATAACGTGGAACTATGCGCATCAGTTGTTTCTTTAATGGCGTTCCGAACTGGTTGTATGCCTTTTGCACCTTATAAACAATGTATTTTCCGTCATCTGATGAGCCTTGATTGGCTTGATATACCCCGTTTGCATTGGCAAAGAAAAGCATATCGTTTAACACGCAGAACGATTGACCGTCCCAACCCAAAAAACGACACCAAGCGTTTGTTTTAATGTTCAAAACGTGCTGTTCGTGTGCGTATTGTGGAACGTTTGATGGGGCATTGATAAACACCCAACCAGCCGTTGAATAAAAGTGTATTTCCCAACGCTTTGTAAAATCCTTTCCATTAACAATCGGGTTGATTTTACCGCTTATTGACGTTCTATTTGCTCGTATATCGCTTAATACAACGGACAAAGGCAAATAACCCTGCTCTGTAATGATAAGAATGTCTGCGCCTACGCTTTCACAGCACCATTTGCCAACAGGACGCGGAATTTGGAATACACCTAATGTTTGCCAATCGGTTGCTTCGGGCGATGTTCCTTTGTAAATCATCACTTCGCCTTCGGTGGATATGATAACAAACAAGTCATCAATTCCTTGTCCGGCATCTTGCGTCCAGTTTTCTATTGTTAAAATCTTGCCGCCTTTTTTAAAGTATGAACCGACTTCAAAGGTGGTTAATGAACCGGTTATTGATTGCACGCCACTATAACACACTGTCCAATCATCACACACAAAGTAAAGTCTGTTCTTGAACGATAACGGGCTGTCCAAGTAGTTAATACCGGTCATTGTATAGCCCAAGTCTGCAAAGGTGTCATTTGTAAAGCTTTGTGCAGTATCCACACCATTTGCTATAATTGTGTATGCTTGGCCGGCACCATCTGTGAACTGCGTATATTTCCACGCGTCTGATGTAAAGCCGTTCTTGGTTGCCTTTACTGTTTCAAAGTCGCTTGGAGCATATGCGTTAAATTCGCCGTCCCCATAGCATATTAAACGTTCTTTTGTCGAAATTGGCGATGGAATAAGCATTGATGCACCGGTGGATAGCTTTTTAACGCAACCAGCACGGACTTTATCCCCGTTTGCTTCAGGTATGATATTGTCCATTTGGATTGCAAACTCCGCACCCATATTATCCAACGGGTCAATCAAGTTTAAGCCACCAAAAGAAGATGTTAAGTTTAATTGCATTAGTATTGACTCCATAATACCGGTGTTGTTTTATTAACCAAAACTTCGCCATTCAGGTTGAACTTCATATTGCCACCATCTTTTGCCACGCATTTTGCCAATCTGTCTTGATAGTCTGCTTCGCGTCTGTCTGCGTCAGGGAAGCCCAAATTGACCGAACGCAATGCAATGGCTTTCAAAATCAAAAGCTCGTTGTCATATACGAACTCGTCCGTATCGTGTGTAAATTCCGGCAAGTATGTAACGTTATTGTCTGCGTCCACATACTTTGCTATGTTTTTTGACATATACGTGTATTTTAGCGTAATTCCGTCTTCGATTGGGTATGTGAACACAATCTTGTTGTCCATAATACGATAGCGGATTGTCGATTGGCTCACATTCCTTGTCGCTTGTTTATACAATTCTTCATCATCGGAAGCACAAGGAATAAATCTTTGGTTGCTGATGTTGTAGATTTGGTATGTTACCATTTCATCAAAGTCTTCCGGCAAGTCATATTCCGCTTTATTGCCTGACGTTACAATGGTTACGTCCTTTTTGGTTATACTCCACCTATGTTCGTCTTTGATTGCTTGTGCGGCTTGCGTGATATATCCTAACCATTCAAGCGCATTATCTTCGTTTTCAAACAAAGAACGTAATGGCGTATCCCCTGTTCTTCCACAGCATTGATTTGCTAATTGAAGTAATTGCATCTTACCCCCTTAAAGTTTCTCCACAAAAACGGCATTTTTCTTCCGTATAAACGTGTTTCCAATTACATTTTGGGCAGATAATAAATTGCTTACTGCCTACATTTACGACTTCTACGCCTTTCAAGAGTGCTTTTTCCTTTACCCTTGAACGTGTGCTTGTCTTTGTTTTTGTTTCTGAAACGTTATCAATAAATTTATTCATTATGTTTCCCTATAAATAAAGCAAAAGGGGGAACTTAATCCCCCTTCCACTGTTAGCTTACTATGAGCTTGAACCGGCTGTGCCAACAACCAAAACCCCTAAATCACGTCTTGAACGGACAGAGAAGTTGCACATAGCGGTTACCGGCCAGCTGTATTTTTCTTGACCGAACAATTTTTCCATCTTTCCTACTTTGAACATTTGATCGCGGTGGAAGTTGAAAGCGATTGCTTTTGTGTTCAAGAAATACATACGGTTTGCAGGACAGTTTTCATCAAAGATAACGTCTGCGCCGTGGAATTTCAAAGCTTCAAAACCGGCATCAGCCAATTTCGGAGAGCTGAAACGTTGTAATGCTGTCAAAGCGGATTCATATTTGCCATACAATTCCGGTGTGGTTACAATCAAATCAGGAGCTGACAAACCACGTGTGCATTTACGATACAATTCAGCCATTTTTAATTGTAATGTGGCTGCGTCTGCATCTGCATCAACGTTCACGAATTGGTTTTTCCAATTTGGATATGTGGTTGTTGATAAGCCACCAACAGTTCCGGTGCCGTCATCTGTAATCAAAGCAGGCAAACCATCAACGGAATCACTGTCAGCAGTATTGAACAATGCAGCACCAACGGCATTTACCATTGTTTCTTCTGCGTTCAAGATGACTTCTTCAACCAATTTGTGTTTGCGGAATTTGCTGTCGGCGTTCATATCAATTTGTGCGCCCCACAAAACAGCGTTTCCATAGCAGTATTTCCAGTTATAAACTGCTGTTTGTAATACGTCAACAGCGTCTGTTCCAACTGTTTCATTATAAGCAACGAAACCTACGTTGGAGTTTGTTCCGATAGAAATATCTTCTTCGATTTGTTTGCCGCCGTTGCGTGTTTCAATAGAACCGGTTGAAACTTTACCAGCACCAACCAATCCCAATTTACCAAATTTTTTGAAGTAATATAACAAAGCATTGTTGTTTGTTACGTTATCAAAGACCTTATCAGACCACGCATTAAGAGTAGTCGATACAATATTTAATGTTGCTTCTGCACCCATAATAGTTTCCTTTCTTGTTAGGGTTAAATTTAATCATCGGGCAAGCTATCAATTTGCTCGTCCAAAACATCAGCCCAACTCTTGTCGGGTTTTGCTCTATTTACAGGTGTTTGAGTGTGAACGCCCAAAGCTCGTTTTGCCTTTTCAACATCCTTTGCTTCTTCAATTTTCCGTGCTTCTTCTTCAATGGATTTTTGACGCAAATCCGGTCGCATATTGACCGTCATTTGATACAATTCTTCCAAAGATTTGTTCGGGAAAGCCCTTTGAAGCGCATCCATATCGGCCACAAACGCATCATCGGAAAGCAACGGGTGTTTCGGTTGTCCTTGTTCATCAACTTCATTGACAAACGCGGTAACCGTGTCAATCATTTGCTTTTGAGCTTGTTCTTGCTTAATTTCCTGTAAAATTTGCTTTTTCAGCTCTTCTTGACTGGTGGTTTGTTGCGCTTGTTGATATTCACGTCCCGTCAAAAACTCGTTTAAGTTTTCGGCCGTGATGCCATTGTTATTGCAATAGTTGATTAAGAAGCTTCTTGGATCGCGTGATGCCATCATATCCATATTGTAAAGTGCCGTCATATAAGCCGGAACGCTTCCATACTGACCTAAAATCGCATTACGCATTTCAGGTGCTATGCTTTTATCAAAGCCGGAATAACCATCAAACAAACTCTTATTGCCTTCAAACGCTTGCTTGTCGGTGTCAAATTGTTTGCGTTGTGTTGCCAACTCTTGATATTTTTTCATATAACCATCGGAAAGGTTCTTAATCTTATCAAAAACCGCTTTCTTACCTGCCTTGTCAGAAATGCCGTTGACAAAGTCCTTAACATCAGGTTCCCAATCGTCAGGAATTTGAATACCGTCATCTTCCGGCTCGCTGTCCACGATTTGTTCTTCTTCTGTGTCTTTGTCGATTTGTTCGACCTGCTCTTCTATTTGAGTGTCTTGCATATTTTTTTCCTTTTGTTGTGATTAGGCTCTATTGTTACGGCGGACTACCCATTACGCCGAAACCCTTTCGGGAATAACAAAAAACCCCACCATTTCGGCAGGGTTTATAAATTCTTTTAAACTCTATACCAGATCGCGAATATCGCCGGCAACATTAACTTCGCCACCGGTCTTGTTCAGCTTTTCCTGTTCCAAGAAGATTTGCGCGTCAAGTTCACGGTTTTTACGTGCTTCTTCTTCGCGTCTGATAGCGATTTCTTCTTGCTTGTATTGATGTTCTCCTTGTATCTTGGCGAGCTCGACTTCAAGCTTCTTCATAGCAATTTGAACGTCTGTGTTTGCCTTTATTTGTTCCGGTGTCATTTGTGGCGGTTGCTTTAACTTCTCGTCCATTTCACGATATGCGCCGTCAATAGCATCTTCCAACTGTTTCGATATTGATGACGATACACGGCAGTTCGCAATGTTCATCTTCATTACCGGAATAAACCCTTTGACAAGTTCTGGGCTATTCAAGTTTGCTGCTAATTGGCACATACTGACATAAGTTTGCGTCAGGTTGTTAATGGCTTCCGTCAATTCTTGCTTGTTATCAAATGCCGTTGCCGTTGTTTCAATTTCCACAGTGTAATTGCGCAATTTGTCTGAACGCAATACTTCAAGCACTTCTTCCCACGTTGGAAGCTCACGCATATCTTCGTATTGACGCATAATTCCTTCCGGTATCGGTGCGTTTTGTGTCTGTAATAACTTGATTTGCGCTTCAATGTTTGCTTTTTGTTCTGCACGCGGCAAGATAACACCGGTCATTTCATAAATGGTGTCGATGTCATAATGCTCTGCAATGATTTCCGCAATAATCTTGTAAATGTTCTTGCGGTGGTTTTGCACTTGCTTTTGTCTGTCTTGGAAACGAAGCGAACCAAACACACCTTTGATTAACTGTGCTTTTGCCGTTTCACGTGGGTCTGTTGCGCCACGCATAATGTCGGAAATGCCTGTCAATTCATAGATATTTTGGATCATCTGTTGCTTTTGTGCTTCCAAAGTGTTGAGCAAGTTCACAACAGGGTCAATCGGAACAACCCCGATTAAGTTATTTACGTTGCCTTGAATATCGGCCACAACCGGCATAGACAATACATCGCCATCTTTTGCACGTGCAATATCTTGCGCAATGTTCTTATCTTGCGAACCGATAACGCCAACGTGTTTGACGCTTCTTTGGTTGTCTGTGATTTTCTTGCAAATCTTTTCCAATGCTTCGGCTTGCTTTTCATATAAGGTATATTCAGCAACCGGAACAACGCTGTTTTCTTCGTGGACAAAGGTCAAAGCATCACACGGAAAGAAGCATTCCAATCCGTATGGGTCTTTTGTTTCTTCCAATATTTCCTTTTGTGCGTGTCCAAGCATAATGAACACACGCTTTTTCTCTGCTTTGTCCCAAATTTCCCATACTTCCGCACGTCTTTGGCTTGTTTCGTCCGTGTCGTCTGCTTTGTATGAAAGTTCGTTGTTGTCTGCGTTATAGCCAAAGCGTTCATATATTTCATTGCGTGTCAGTAAATGACGGCGTGCCACCCACCATACGTCTTGTTCCTTTTCGGCCGATGAACGCAAGAATTCACTGTATTTCAAATAGTCAATCTTGATGTCTTGGCTTGCAATGTGTTCTTGTCCAAGCTCGTCAGTAACAATCTTTGGCTCGTATGATAACCAAGCAACGCCTGAACCGGTCACGTTTGCATTGTGGACGTCGTTCTTAATGACTTCGTTCACGTTTGACAAGTCGGATACGCACTCCACACCACAATTTAATATTTTGGCAACTGTGGAATATAACGTGGATTTTTTCTTATCTGCTTCAATGTTCTTTAAGAAGCGGCGTTGAATATCCGGTGCTGGATTAGCCAAGTTCAATGTTGAGTCAAGTATTGACACATTGGAATAGAATATATTGTAATACTTGCCCTTTGCACAATATTCCTTTGCACATCTGTCTGCGTCATTCCAATAGGAACGTGCAGCCGTCTTTGCGGACGATATTTGCGCACGCCAAAAATCATAATCTTTTATCATTTATTCCCCCAAATCAACCGGAACAAACTCGAAAAACACTAAATCCGGCTTTGCTAATTCTTCAACACGCTTTAATTCTTGCTCGCCTTGATATGCACCCAATTCATAGTTTGCAATCAATGCCTTTGTTTTCAAATATTCTTCAGGGTCTTTTTCGTAATCCAAAACCTTTGACTTTAATGCGTCCAGTTTGGCTTTGCCTTCTGCTAACTGTTCTTTAATACGTTTGACGACTTCTTCTTTATCGCCACCCAATTCGGTGTTGATTTTTTCCTTTAATTCTTCCTTTGTGCCATACAAAACAAAATTTAAGCTGCCGTTTTGGCTTTGGAAGTAGTATTTTTTATTCGTCATCGCGTAAGTTCCTTTCAAATATGTGTTTAAACGTAAATTGTTCTCTTGGGTCAACCGCTGTATCGTGTGGCTCGTTAAACGCTACAATCTGCCAGTAATATTCAACCGGATAGCTAATAGCGTCAAAGATATGTCCTACGAACTTCAAATCAGGGTTGGCTTCAATCTTTGCAGGCGTTGGCAAGTCAATAATGCTTGTTCCTTCCTTATACGCCAACGTGTGCATATTAAATATTGTCCACTTGCATTTCGGATCTACAAAATAGCGCCTTTTCCCGCTGTCATCATATACAAGGTTGTTAAACGCACGCACCCTGTTCTTAATCGGTGGGTTGAATGGACGTGTATTCTGTATAATCTTGTTTGCGTCATACCCGTGTTTGATTAACGCATTGCGCACTATCAAATAATCCGACAGATTGCTTTGCGTCTTTCTGTAATTGCCGCTTGCATCCCCACATAGTATTATGTTCCCTTTGTGGTTCGGATAGCGGTTGATAAATTCCCCTACTGCATCAAGCGTTGTCGTGTTTTCAATGACTATTTCGTCCAACTGATACAAACTATCGTCATCTTTGTGGCATACACACCACATCATCGGGTCAACGTTGAAGTCCATTGTCAGTATTAAATCTTCGTCTTCGTAATAGTTGACCTTGCGAATGTTCTCATCGTTAAAGTATTTGACAACTGCCCTTTCGGACAAGTCATCAGGAACACCCAACCAAATCTTTTTGTATTCGTCCGGCTTTGTTGCCTTCAAATGCTCTGCTTCTTCAATCAATTCTTGCGGACAATACGGATTGTCTGTGTAATTGATGTGCGTTATCAACGTGCGTGGCTTTGGCTCTTGCACAAACTCCAAATGAACAGGATCAAACACTGTGTCAGGGTTGTATGTCAATATAATGATTGAACCTTGACCGGCTGAGTTCTTACCACGAATGGACGGTGTCAGCTTCTTGAAACTGTTTGCCGTTATTGTTTGCGCTTCTTCACACCAAGCGATGCTGATGTTTTCAATGGACTTTAAGCTGTCCGCCGTTCCTGTAATGTCTGACAAGCCTGCAAAGATAAACTCCGTTCCGGTTATCTTGTTCACAATGCTCGTCTTTGTTATCTCGTAATCCTTAAACCCGTGATGTTCAATTCTATCGCATAACAGCTTGTATGAACTGTTTTCAATGGACTTTTGAATTTCACGCGTGCAAAGGATACGTTCCCTTGACATACGCCCTAACAATAACAAGCTATCAGCAACACCCCAGCTCTTGCCAGAAGAACGGCCACCAGCGTATATGTAATAACGATAATTGCGTTCAAATATGGGCTTAAATTGGTGTAATATTTCTATTTCCATTTAACTAACGCAACTTCCGCCTTTACGTTGACATCGTTTTCAACCTTTGTGCTAAACTCGTCTTTGAGCTTGCGTTCAAGCAACCATTTGGCTGTGTTTTCGTCCTTGTTATTAAGACTTTCTGCAATAACTGAACGTGCCTTGAATATCATCTTTTGCTTTAACATAGCTTTTCGGTCAACAAATTCGGGGTTTTTCTCTTGATAATCATATAATGTTTGTTTTGATATGTCTGCAAAAAGACAAGCTTCCAAATCAGAACATCCCATTGAAAACGCTTGTTCCAATTTATTGACTGTGTCTTGTGTCATAACTGTTGGTCTTCCTGCTGGCATTATCTTAATTCCTTTATTTTTGGAGCGTGTCGGTCGGAGTTACACCGCCGTCTTTGTCAGGAACGACACCGTTCTGCTGTTGAACTAGACACGCATTTTTCTTGTATGCCTTACCCTTATACATACTTGCACCCATTTCATCTATCTTTCTAAAAGGTAAAATAGGAACGGTAAGGTCTTGTTCTTTTGATTTGTCAACAAAGTAAATATAACGAAGCATAAACCCATCTATACGCTTCATTTTTCTAAACTTTTCCATTTCGTTTGGTCTATGCGCAGAAAAAGTAACTTGGCTATAAACATTGCCGTTTTCATCCTGCCTTAAACCTGTGTTCTTTTTTATTTGTGTTAGCTTAAAACCACTCGCTCTATAAATAGTTCCATCCCCACATTGACAACCATCTGCAAATGAAACAATCCATTTAATGTTCGGATAATACTTTTTGATTAACCGAACAGATATTGCTATGCACCGACTTTCTGCGTTTTTTGGTAACAAATCACAAAAAGCCATTCTATTAAGTTCAAGAAAATCATTAAACAACGTTCCTTTAACTAAACCACACAACTTTCTCTTGTCTGTTGAAGGGCCGTATTGCATTACCCCCCCCAGCACGCCATTCAAAAAACACCCAAAGTGCAACTGGCTGTTTGGCACAACCTTTCCGCTATAATGGTGCTTCTTCACAAAATCATTAGCAACAGACGGTTTTATTGGCTTTACAATGATGTCCTTAACGCTTTGTGTCATACCATTCCTTTACGATCATAAACAAAGCGTTCCCATTGCTGTTTTCGTTTCCCATTCTTTCCAAAAAGTCATAGTTTATGTCTTTCTTCGCAAGTGCAATGGCTTCCTTTATAATTTCAGCTTGTCCGTCTGCCAAAGTAAATGTCATTTGTTGAAAAGGGCTTTTGTCCCCACTTGCTAATTCAGGCATAGCAATTTCACAATCATCCAACTGAACATCAACACCGCAATCAAGTGCCATTTCCACACCTAAATCTTCAATAACCATTTCAGCATTCATCTCACTTGTATCGCTTGCCGTATTGTCCATAACAGCCAACTTCTTGCGTTTTTCATCGTCTGTGCTTAAATCGGTACGCTTTACTACCACCAATTCAGATCCATCTGTTTCAATAACCTTGACCGGTTTATTTCCCCACGCTTCGTAAATGCCGTTGCCACCAATGATTTCGCCATCGTTATCTATTACAATGCTTCTACCTGCACCACATTCTTCCAAGCTCTTTTTGATGAGCTTCTTGTTTCTTTCGTTGTGTATGCGATAGTTTCGCTTGTCAAACTTGATTTCCATTTATTCCTTTTCCTTTTGTCTTAAATAAGCTACATACTCCGATAATGTCATATTACCTTTTTCTTGATTGCACACGAAATGTGCCGGGTAGATATTCCAATCCTTTGATGTGCCGCCTCTCGATACAGGGGTTAGATGTTCTGTTGTCAGTTCTTCTTTTGATGTTATCGGCTTCCCACACAATATGCACTTCGGATAAATCCCTTTGGCTATTCTACCTTTCCAAACTGCAATCTTGCGTTTCATCTTTCCCGTTCCTTTGACTGCTTTATCAGATTTAGCAAAGTCCTTAATTGGTGCTGTAAATAGTCCCTTCTTTCATAATCGGTTTCTTTCAAAAGTAATTTTAGGTATTTTTTAAACTCCTCTTGAAAGAATTTCCGACTATGTTTTATTTTCATTCATCTATGACACCGTTATTTGCGACCAAGTATAAGTAGAGCCACTAACACCTGTGCAGATATACACAGCACCACCAGAAGTTATATAAAGCTTTCCAACGTAGCCTTCTGTTGAAGATGTCGGTGCAGAGTCGCCAGAGCCTATGTCAACTGTTATAGCAGGCTTTGTATCAGGAGAAACTGTATAAGGTGTCCAGACAACAACATCATTGATTTCAGTAGAAAACTCATTTAAGTCGACAGAACCCACAAAATATTCACCACTTCCACCAGAGTGTTTTGTAGTTCCTATTATAAACTTGCCATTACTCATCGGAGTTGACGAAGTTACATTCATATCATCTGTCCAACTTGTCCCGTCTGTTGAATATTTTGAATAATACTTTGTCCCATCGTAGCCAATTTCTGCATAATATGTTGTTCCACTTGAAAATGTGTAAGAACCTGTGTTAAATACAACTTGATTTCCAGAGGTATCAAAAAAGATTATCATCATATGCCACCCAGACACAATTCTAAACAAAATAGTTTCTCTTTGAAGTGTGTCATACTCGCTTCCTACAATAGAGCAGTTATTAGAGCTAGTCGGAGTAAATTTAAACTTTATTTTCCAAGGGTCACTATTTGGTTCAAAAGTGTAATCTGGAATAATATAATTGTTTGAACTAAAATCAGAGGCAACACCATCAACAATAGTTGGAGAGCCGTGAAGCGTAAAGTTTTGAGTTTTTGAACCAGCTTCTACAAACTTAATCCCATCTCCGGCAGTTGCAATATCATCAAGGGTTGTGCCACCAGTGATTAAAGCATCTACTTCATCTTTGTTGTAGGATAATGCCGTTAATGTCTTATCAACAATTGAAACTCCTGTGTCAATACGGAAGAGCTTTTTTGTCCCCATTATATCACAATAAAGAAACACAAAATCTGTTCCTGTATCTCCCTGTGGGTCGTTGTTAGCAGATGGTGCAGAGCTTGAAGAACTCCAAGTTGTTCCATTTGTTGATGTTTTATATGTAACTCCATAGCTATACCTATAAACAGAAACATACACGCCAGTATCTTTGCAGTAGAATACCCTGCCTTGTGGTTTTTCAGACCAATCAGAAGTTGAATTAAATGTGTATCCATCTGTTGAATAATATGTTGCTGTTCCATTGTCTATAATATACAGGTAGTTTCCAGCAGCTGTTACACTATTTGAGTAAATTGTAGTAGAAGGTGTCAGTTCTGTCCAAGTTCCGTTTTCAACATCATCAAGTCTGAATAACCCACCTTCGCCATAAATAGTCCCATAAGCAACGTGCAATTTATCTTTGAAGATATACACAGCTTTCCAATAAACATTTTGAGCCGCTGGATTAGAGGGGTCGGGATATGTTGCAACTTTCCAATTAACACCATCCGAAGTCCAAGCATATTTATTATCGGTTTGGTTAGAACTTGTATCGACTAAATAAGCATACAAACTGCTTGACAAGAACCCTTTGTATTCACTTGTTGAATAACTGCCATCAACAACAGGTGTAACTTGTGTAAAATTTGTGCCATCTGTTGTTTTTAAGAATGTCGTAGATGATAAATCATTTCCAGCATAGAATATCAAAGCAAAGTCATCTGTTTTTAAGAATCTGTTATAGGAGTCTGATTCTGTGCTTGTAAAACTTGCACCCTTGTTTGAAGATATACATAAATATTTTCTATAATTTTGTTGTCTAAATATATATATATTATCTTTAAAAACCCCAAACAATCTAAAAACACCCGTTGCACCAACATCAGATGGATTAAATGTTTCATCTCCACCCATTACAGTATCATAAGTGAATTGTTTCATTGTTCCATCAGCACAAGTAAAGATTTCTCCACTTGTAACAAGCTCGCCATTATAAATAGCTCTGTCTAACAAAGTCGTTGCTTGTGCATCTGATAAGCTTCGGTAAGTGTTTGCATCACGAACTGCGTATGTTACGCCATTTGTTTTGATCTCAAATAAGTTTTTCATTATTAAAACTCCAATGTTCCGTTGTTATAAACCGGTTGTGGCATAGAAACAGCCACCCAACTTGCACTTGTCCCATCCGTTGTTAAGAACTTGCCACTTTGTCCGGTTTGGCTTGGCAATCCGTCAACGTCTATATTTCCATTGCCCAAAATGGATGTGTTGTTGATTGTCTTGATGTTCGTTCCGGATATAAGCGCGTCTTGCAAGCCCAAATCGGAAGAGCTTTTGTTACCGGCCAATGTAACATTGTTAATCTGTGGCTTATTTTCCAAATCGGTGTAATCTGATGTGCCACCGCCACCACCGGATACTTCTGCCCAGTATGTCTTTTTACCATCTGTTTTCAGGTATTTGCCCTTTTTGCCACTAATTGAAGGCAATGGATCGGAATATGCTGCGCCAAACGAAGCAAGCCCATTTATCATTTCTTCTTGCTTCTTCTTTGTCTTTTCAATCTTGTCTTCAATTTCAACTATTAAACCTTTGTCTGCTTTCAAATCCAAAGCTTCTTGCACAGCCTTTGAAATCGGTTTGTCTTTATCCGGTGTGTTGTCCACCTTGTCAAGCCCAAGCATTTTGCGATTGATTTTGTGTGGGTTGTTTGCTGTTTCGTGTGCAGATAATCCGGCACTTAATTCCGAACTATTTACCAAAGCTTCATTACGTGCCGCGTCAATCTTTGCGTTTGCGTCTGACAATCCCTGCGCCAAACCGATTAACCCTTGCGCTGTATCGTTCTTTAATGCATCAATTTCCGCTTTGTTCGCGTCTTCATACTTTTGCGTTTCGGAAAGTAAATCCTGCGTTACCTTGATTGTTTGTTCAATTTGTTCGCTTTGGTCTTTTAAGCGTGAAGCTGTGTCATCAATCTTGTTCACATCATCTTTTGTCAAGAAAGCCAAATCAGCAATAGAATGGCATAATAATGGCTTTGCTTGTTGTTGCTTTGATACAACTTCCACAATGTCCAAGCCACCTGCAGCCGGAACTTCATCCATAAAGCGAATTTTATTGTTGGCAAGTTTGTAAAATGGGTATGTCTTGCCACCTTGTCTTACTTGAAATTCGCGTGGAAAGTCATACGTTAATTCTTTTGAACCGTCAAAATCAATCATTGTGTTTGCTCCATTAAAAAAAGCCCGAATAAATCGAGCTGATCGTATAATCGCGGAGTAGTAGGTAAAGAAAAAGAAAGGACCTGCTGTTCCTTTTACGAGGAGTCAATATGAAAAATTTTCGTTTTAATCAGTGTACTCCGCGATTATATCAAAATATTAGCACATTTTTTGGGAAAGTGTTGCATAGTAAAGTGTCGCACCATCAAAAAAAGTGTTGCATAAGGTGGGATGGCGTGGCAACCTAGCCACTTTTTTATGTATAAACCGCTTTGTGAATGTTAATGACGACCATCCCATTAAAACAGACTTAATTGCCCTATATCTTGTTTTTTGCCTAGTATAAAATCACAGATAAAGTTCCTTGCGTAGTCTGGACTTATCATAGAACGTTCTTCGGAACATATACCGGCTTTAATACCTTGCTTGCAGTTTTGAATTATTTTTTGTTGTTTATCATTTTGCATAGTGCTTCCAAATGTTCTTTCGCAATTTATAAACCAATATGCTGTTGGCTTCTTGAAAAAGTCGCCGCGTTCCATTCTGTTTTTGTCGATAAAGGTTGGCTTTGGAAAATTCTGCGTCCCAATAAGGTAGTGGGGGGGGTAGCAGGGTTTTCTATGATGAGCCGTAACCCATTCTTATAGGCAACGTGAAGCAATTTGTATAAAAGCGTGTGCATATATGTTCTTTGTTGTAGGCGTTCTATTGCCTTTTCAATTCGACCTGTCATCGGCAAGAAGTTTATATTAACGCTGTCCAACTGATAATACGTCATTTGCAGTGTTTCAAAGTAAATGCAAGGAAAGAATGCTATAATCAAATCATCAGGTGTAATGTTATCAAACAATGATGGCTTTCCTTCGTATGCGTTTTCAATCTCTGCAAACAAGTCGTTGTCAAAGTCTGTTTCGCCAAAGTTGTTTTGTATATCACAATCAACAGCGTTTATACCGAGTTTTTTAAACTCGTTCTTAAACGTTCCGGATTGTTCAAACATACAATAAACAGTTCCTTTGACTTCCATTTTCTATTCCTTTAAGGTGGGGTGGTGGCGGAAACCTTCCGCCTTTGTTGGATTATTGGATTCTTTAAGTTAATAGTAGCCACCCCGTAATTTCTAAATCTTTCTTAAAATCTCGTCTAAACCTTCAACAAAGTGCCGCCATAATGTTGCCCTATGCCAATGTCTGTCAGAAATGCCCTTATTAACCAATTCACGCGATATGCCTTTCCACCCCATACCTTGACATCTGCGCTTAACAACAAGCCTGTTCAGAAATCTTGCCTTTTTCAACCATTCGTTCGCAGTTTCCCAAAGAAGCAAATCTTCTGCCGTTAGCAATCCCCTATTCCTTTGCATATCTTCGTTGATGTCTTCAATGCTTCTTTCTGTGTCCGGTATTACGATCATCTTACCAATCAAGCTTTTTGGGTTTTTGGGCATTACACTTGGCAATGCACGGTCTATTTCAAAGAAGCGGCGCAATGCTTCTTCAAGCTCTTTTCTGTTTGTTGGTATTTTCATTTCCGGCTCCTTCTTCGTGAATGTTTTTTTAATAAAACCCTTGATTTGTGCAAATAATTTAACCATCTATAAGTCCCTTTCTTATTTTCTTTGTTGCGTGTGCGCGCCCTGACGGTGGCAACGGATTTCTTCTTAATGCCTTTTCAATTCCTAAAATGCCCTGCTGTGCAAATTGAAGGCACATATCCAAATCGCTTTTATGCAGAGAAAAACCATTTAATGTTTCGATTATTCTTTCCAAAGCATTTGTCCCAATACTGATTGCTTCGTCTTGATTATGCTTAATTCGAACCATATCGTTCATTGTGTATCCGTTTTCTTCAATCATCTTGTCCCCCTTAACACATCTATGAAGTTTTCTTTTTCTTGAAGCTTGATGTTCAGCTCGCCAATCATTTCAAATGCGCGCTTTAATCTGTGTTCCAACTCTTCGCACCGGCTTAACGCGGTAAGAACTACATCCTCGCTTCGCTTACTGCACTTACTTTCCTTTGGCTCTGCAAAGTTGCCATAGTTTTCTTCGTTTTCTTTCATTGCAAATACTCCTTTATTTTTTCATCCCAAAAGCCGTTCCTTTGCATTGCTTCCGCCAACCCTTTTGCAAAGGTCAGATAATCCAATTCCGGATTGAAGAACTTAAAGTCGGCAACCATTTTCCGAAAAGCAGCGCAAAACTCCCCAAAGTTACAGCTTGGCTTTACTTGGTTGTATAACTCTACTTCCGGACAATACCACCCTTCACTCATTGAAGTCCCCTTTCAAAGCACTTGATTATTTTCTCTTCACGTTCACAATCGCAAATCAATTCGTTGAGTGTCGGAAAAAACTCATATGGAATGTTTAATACTTTGCGAACAACGTATGCAGGGTGCTTTCTTAACTCGTCAATGTAAAATCCCATTCTAACCTTTTCGTCAATAGCAACTTCATCTTTTGCGTGGATCGTTGATAAGCGCAATTTTGCATACAGTTGGTTTAATCCATTAACCGACATTGGCCGCTTCATTGCCTTGATAAACCCCAAACCCTTTGAACGTTGTTCATCTGTAATGTTTCCAAAATCAACATTTTCAAGCTCGAAGTCTGCGCCATAGCCATCAGAATTGTACACAGTCCGTGTCGTCATACGGGGATTCCCTTGCAAGTTCATTAGCAATTTCAACGATGCTGACAGGTCGTCTTTGAACACTTCCTGCTTTACTATCAACGCATCCGATGCCGCTGTAATCGTTTTCAAATCGTCTTTGGTTAAGATATACTTCTGCTCCGCAGCTACTATATCCGTTGGCTTGGCAGTATTTAAGGTATTGTTCAAGATTTCCGATAATTGTTTCACTTTTAACTCCTTCGTTTAACAGGTTGATATATTTTTTCATACAAGCAGCTTTATTCCCTTTGGCAACAAAGTGTCCGTCTTTTCCTTTGACTGGTGTGTAATGCTTCCAAAACTCTTCAAATTCTTCTTCCCCTTTTGATTGTTTTCCCCTTAAACCCCTTTCTTTAATAACCCTATTATTTATATCTTTATCTATATCTATATCTTTATCTACAACTTGAAAGGCATCTTGATTTTCAACTTGAATTTCATCTTGATTTTCAAGTTGATTTCCTTTGCGACCAGCATTTTTCCTACTACCACCCCAATTTTTGAATGACCTTAAATCAATCAAACACTCAATAGTTTCATCTATGAATTTGTCGCCAGTTTTTTTGCATTTTCCTGTCTTAATTTTTTCAAAAATTATTTCATCAGGACAACCAAGACGAATTAGCAAATCAAACTTCCTTTTATCTATTATCATTTTGTCGCTTCTCTTGTATTGCATTTTCACTTTCCCTTTCTTTGTTCCTTGTTAATTTCCAACATTTGTTTTTGATTAGTGCCACTATTTCAGGCGGTATGTTGTATGCCTCGCAAATTTCCAAAATTTGCTTGACAAGTTGTGAGTTTGTTTCAACTTCCATTTTCCTTTTCCCTTTCATACTTTGTTCTTGCAATCCCCCAATCCTTAAAGGTGTTCACGGCTTCCCCTACCGAACGGCATAAAGCCCATTTGTATCCGTTCTTTTGGCAAAAGTCCCTGAACGATACCTGTGCAGGACTTAACCCATTGTTACCAAACTTTAACTCGATAAACCCGACTTTCCCGTTTGGAAGCAAACATACGAGATCAGAAACTCCTGCAATAACGCCCATTCTTTTGAACTTCATTGCTTCAAAGGAGTTTCTTTTTCCCCCATTGGCAACGTGAAAAACACGAAACCACTCTTCTTGCGGTGTATAGGAACGATAAACGTGAATGATTGCTTGCTGTAAGGCATCTTCCGAACCAACACCCCATTCGAAGCTACGCGCTTCATTCCAATCAATCCGTCTTTGCAAGTTCTTATACACAACCCTCATTTAATCGCCCTTTTCACTAAAATCTTCGATTGATACTGGTATATTGTGCTTTTGGCAGTAATCCCAAAGAATTAATGAAACGTCCTTTGATAAGTTCTTGCGCCAACACTGAATGACAAGCGTTGTATATGGTCTTTTGGCTTTCCAACCGTTTTTAACCAAAATATCTGTTGCCATTTTATACCCACCAACTTTTGTAATAATTTCCATAATTTTATCCTTTCTCGTATATGATTACACATTGAAATTGTATTTGTCAAGTAAAAAAATAACAATCTGCAATTATTTTTTAATTTGACATTTATTTCATTTTGTAATACGATTCGCAATTATGATCGGAGAACAGATGAAAGCGGCTTTGAAGTCCGCACACGAAAGTCAATATACTGCTTGCGAAAAGTTGGGTGTTTCGCAGGGGTGTTTAAATTTATGGTTAAACAACAAAAGAAACCCAAGCCCTGATGATATTGCCAAATTCTGTAAGGTATTCAATGTAACCCCAAATTATTTGTTTGGTTTTGAAGAAATCAGTGAACAGGATAAAGCTTTGCTTAATGCCATTAAATCTGTTACGGCGAATACGCAAGATGCAAAACAAAGCCAAGATAATCAAATTCAAAAACAATTACCGGAAAAGGCAAGATAAATGGATTCCGTGATATTGATTATTTTGATTCTTATGTTTTTGCCGGTTGTTTTTATTTTCGCAGCTTGGTTGTTCCCTTTTTTGTTATTGGCTGTAATAACCGTTTTTTCCTTATCTTGCAAAGGATTTATTGCAAAAATAGTTTTAATTCTGCTCGGATGTGGATTGTGCGCATATATTGATGATAAAATCCATAAAGAAGACGAATCCGAAAGATAATCATTTATATTTTTTATCAAAAATCTGCTTAATTTTTAGGCATATTTAATTTTTTTCTTATATTTTTTTGCTAGTTTTCTGTGCTTTTTGTGTATTTTTGTAAAAAATAATTGCATTTTGTTATTTTTTCTCTTGACAAGATAATTGCAATATGTTATCATTTACCCATAACAACAAAAAAGAAAGGGTAATAAAATGAAAAAACTTACAACAGAACAAAAAGCCAAACGGTATGAATACTTGGAAAGAGCTATCTTGGAATTTTTGGATAAAAAGATTGAAGACTATAAGTATGACGAAGGCGACAACGCACCAGCAATAGAT
>Ga0310696_10002061_pt1 | contig 27484 bp, 26 predicted proteins | sample AusTroGonzalo_MG_4_FD_203885 | JGI IMG/M metagenome (GOLD analysis project Ga0310696, IMG submission 203885) | Bovine rumen microbial communities from tropical cattle in Woodstock, Queensland, Australia - Gonzalo_02 (v2) (version 2) | ecosystem: Host-associated > Mammals > Digestive system >...
CGGTGATGAAATCTTCCAGTTTCTGATCCGCTTTGAAGTGGACGGAATTGATGTTAATTTTCATAAAAACCTCCTTTTTTATGCTCTTGGATGAGCTTGTTTATAAATGGATTTGAGCTGCTCTATAGAGTTATGGGTATATACTTGGGTGGCTGCCAGACTGCTGTGGCCCAGTATGGTCTTGATGGCGTTCAGGTCGGCTCCGTTGTTCAGCAGATGCGTCGCAAAGGTGTGCCTGATCACGTGCGGGCTGCGTTTGTCAATCGTGGTTACCATATCCAAATATTTACGAACAATTCGATAGACAGCTTTCGGATAAAGTTGTTCTCCTTTATCGGTGACAAAGATATAATTATTTTCGGTTCCGTCGGAAAATTTTTTTTGCAAGTTTTCCAAGTACATTGTCAATAACTCTGAAAGCCTGTTTCCAAACGGAATAAGTCGCTCTTTATTGCGTTTCCCCAAAACTTTGATTGTATTGTCTTGAAAATGAATGTCTTGAGTTTTGAGATTCAGAAGCTCCGATTCACGCATTCCAGTGGCGTAGAAGAGTTCGAGGATGGTGCGGTCGCGCAAACCTTCGAATGTTTCCTCAAAGGGAATGTCGGCAAACAGGTGTTCCATATCGCGCTGCTCCACATATTGCGGCAGTTTTTTGGCGGTTTTCGGGGTGTGGATGGTTAACGTGGGATTTACCGACAACTCCTTGATTTTCAACTTGTAGCGATAAAAAGCCTTTACCGCGCTGATTTTGCGGCCCACCGATCGGGGCTCCAATGACTCATCTTCCAACAGCGATATGACCCACGCGCGGATATCCTCGCTATGAACATCCGACAGTTGATGAATTTCCAGTTTCTCCTCCAAAAAGGCGAAAAACTGGGACAAATCCCCCTCGTAGGCGGTCACCGTGTGCGCCGACACCCGCCGTTCATATTTCAGGTAATCGATGAAATCTTTATAATTCATGAGGTCAACGGTCAATGGTCAACGGTCAATGGTCAACGGTCAATGCAATGGTCAAGGGTACAAAAAAAACAGGGTCGCGCCCTGTTTCCTTTTGATTGGCAATGCCGTCTGCTACTCATTTTCAGCAGCGCGGAGCTTCTGAACGTAGATGGCCTTGCGCAATTGCTCCCGTCTGATGACGCTCTTTTTGGTGAATTCCTGACGGGCGCGGATTTCTTTCTTCACGCCGATCTTGTCGAATTTCTTTTTCAGTTTCTTGAGCGCTTTGTCGATGGACTCGCCTTCTTTAATGGGAACAATAATCATAAAAAATACCTCTTTCTTTTAATTGGTGAATAAAATTTTTTGGGCGGCAAAGATACAATTTTTTTGGTACGGTCTGCTTGACGGTAGAAAAATTATTTTTACTTTGGCTTTTGGCTTAAAAAAGGCTAATAGCCAATAGCCAAAGGCCAACAGCTAAAAGCAGAAAAGGATGCCCGAAGACATCCTTTTCATTTCGTAGTCCGACAATCGGTTAGCAGTCCACGATGGTGCACCAGCCGAATTTGTCCTCGATTTCGCCGTATTGGATACCCATGAGGATCTCGCGCATCTTGATGGACCAGGGACCGGGTTTGCCGTCTTTGGAGATGACATATTCCTTGCCAGTCTCTCTGTCCTGGATCTTGTGGATGGGGGAGATGACGGCGGCGGTACCGCAAGCGCCGGCTTCCTCGAAGGTGTCGATTTCGTCGAGTCTGACGTGACGTCTCTCGACCACGAGACCGAGATCCTCAGCGATGGTGCGGAGGCTCATGTTGGTGATGGAGGGCAGGATGGAGCCGGAATCCGGGGTCACATACTTGCCGTCCTTGATGCCGAAGAAGTTGGCGGGGCCAGCCTCGTCGATGAAGGTTTTCGTCTTGGCATCGGCGAAGATGGATGCGCTGAAGCCTTCCTTGTGGGCGCGTTCGCCGGCGCGGAGGGAAGCGGCGTAGTTACCGCCGACCTTCACGTGACCGGTGCCCAGGGGAGCCGCACGGTCGTAATCCTTGGCGATTTGCATGTCGGTGGGTTTGAAACCTTCCTTGAAGTAAGGTCCGACAGGCATCACGAAGACGATGAAGAGGTATTCGTCGGCGGGTTTCACACCGATGGTGGCGCCGGTGCCGACGAGCAGCGGACGGATGTAGAGGGAGCCCTCGGTGCCGTAAGGCGGGATGTATTCGGCATTGGCCTTGATCACCATCTCCAAAGCGTCGAAGAACAGCTTTTCAGGGATGGGGGCCAGCATGATGGTGTCGGCAGAGCTGTTGAGGCGTTTCCAGTTCTCTTCCCAACGGAACAAGCGCACTTTGCCGTCTTTGCCGCGGAAGGCCTTCATGCCTTCGAAAGCCTCTTGGCCGTAGTGCAGGCAGGAAGCCGCCATGTGCATCGGAATGTATTCGTCAGAAGACAATTCCAGTTTTCCCCATTCGCCGTTTCTGAAATAGCAGCGGACATTGTAATCGGTCTTCATGTAACCGAAAGACAGATTTTTCCAATCGATATTCTTCATAAAAAATTTATTTGATTAGTTGTTTTATACTGTTAATAAGCTGTCAATGGAACAATTGGACAGTCTTTCCCGTCCTTTCAAGGCTTCCATTTCCATCAGGAAGAGCAGATGGGTCTCTTTTGGATGGAAATGGTTGACGAGATTGATGGCTGCGGCCATGGAGCCGCCGGTAGCCAGCACGTCATCGATGATAAGCACATTCTGATTTTCGGCCATCGCATCGGCATGTATTTCCATCGTCGCAGTGCCGTATTCGAGCAGATAAGTTTCCTTGTAGGTCTTGTACGGGAGTTTACCTTCTTTGCGTATGGGCACGAAAGGAAGACCCATTTGGTAGGCGATAGCGGGACCGAAGAAAAAGCCGCGCGATTCGAGTGCGATGACTATATCGGGATTGTATTTCCGCGCAATCTGCACCATGGCATCAATGGTTTCGCGGAAGGCCTGCCCATCACCGAGCAAGGTGGTTATGTCATAGAACTGAATTCCCGGGATTGGAAAGTCAGAAACCACACGTATTTTCTCCTTGATATTCATCACTTTATAGTCCAAAAAAAATGTGCACAAAAGTACACTTTTTTTTAAAACAAAAAAGGTGTTCAGCCAAGAACACCTTTTTTTCGGATATTTTGAAAAGATTATCTTTTCTTTTTGCCACTGTTGACGATAGTGCTGGTAGCTTCGCTTTCAGCTTTGTCAATAGCTTTGTTGGCAACCCTGTTAGCGGCGCTCTTGGCATGATCTTCAACAGAAGGAGCTTCGTTGGACTTGCCAGCGGTCATACCCGTGCTGTTGTTATTCTTCTTTGCCGTGGTGTTGTTCTTCTTGGCGGGAGTGGTCTGGGCGACGGGCTCCTGAGCGACGGGCTCGGCAGCGATGGTGTCGGGCTGAGTAATAGTAGGTTGTTGCGCAACGGGGGTGTCAATCAAAGTCTCGGGTTGTTCGACTTGTTTCTTCTTACCGCAGGCGAAGAAAAGGCCCGCGCATAATACTGCTAATAATATTTTCTTCATTTTATTAAAAATTTTAAGTGATTAATTTCGGGGTGAATTACTTGGCGGGAACGTAAGTCAGGATGAATGAATAGGTGCCCTTTGCGGTAGGATCATCATCGTTGATGGTGCAGCTGACCTTGAGTTCGTTCTCGGTAAGAGAGAGAATTTTGCAGGTTTCAACATCCTCATCATAGAAGAAAGGAACTTGCATGTAAAGTAAAGTAGGAATCAAATCGTTGTCGAAACTCCAAGCACCGAGTAATGTCTCAGCTCTGTAAGCATCGCCTTCAAAATCTTCGGGAGCAACAGTTTTGCCGGGTTTCACATATTGAGTGTGATCTTCGTTGAAGGTAATGATGTAATCATTTTCGAAATCATAGAGGTAACCTTCTGTCATCAGGTCGGTAACATAGCTACCGTCAGACATTTCGTAAGCAGGGTTTGAAGTAGCAGCTGACAACACCCAACCTTTTTTCTGGGTTAAATAATCTGCATAGGTTTTTCCGTCGGGGTTACAGCTGGAAAAGCTCACCAAAATCATGGCTGCAATGGCCAATACGCTAAAAACTTTTTTCATTTTTTCGATTTTTTTGGGTTAATAATTATTGATTTTAATTACTTTTTTTCGCCTTTTAATTCAAGGTGCAAAAATATACTTTTTTCAAACCGTAGTGTCTTAAAAATTCTTAAAAATGACAATTGGCAGAAACGTGCAAGATGCCGTTTTGTAGAGACGTGCTGCAGCGCGTCTCTACAGGGCGCGTCTCTACCACCTGTCAACACGGATCTCATCTGTCATAATCCACGCCTTTTCGCCTGCCGCGGCGTGCCATTCGGGCAATTTCTCCACCGGCTCGGCCTCGATGCGGATGTACTTAACGTTTTTATTAGGAATTATGTGACGCAAAATGCAGACCCGCGGTTTGCTGTTGGCCTCCAATACCGGGTCAAACGGCAGCGTGACCTCCTCTGGCTTGCTGAACTTCTTGCCGTTCTTGGAGTACGACACAGTCACCTTCTGCGGCATAAACACCCACTGCGACGGATGGTGCGCGAAACTGAGCGTAAGTGTCAACGAATCGGCCTTACAATTGCCTGGCTCGTACTGCATTATCATCGGTGTCCCGAAATAGCCGACCCAGCCTTCGTGGTAGTCGGCGGGATTGCCGATTCTCTCGTCCACAAGGATAGTATCGGCATCCTTATCGTAAGGGGTTGTGGGATTGCTGGTTAACGTATAGGAAGGACCTTTTCCTATTCTTTGACTAAAATTGATGCATCTGCCAAAGAGAGGTTCCATATCCTTGGATCCGTCCACAAAGAAATCTTCGAAGAAGATGTTCTCACCGAGTTGCAGAAGCAGTTCCATGGATGTGGTTCTCCGCTCGAGTTTTACCAGATCGCGGTCGGCAACCCCCGGGCCGCAGGTGGCCGTGCCCAACCCCGACTGGGCTTTGTCAATATTTAAAGTATAGTATCCTTTGCGTTGCAGTTCGTTAGTATGTTTCGCTTGCTCAATGTTCTCGTCATCGTAGGGATAGATGCTGAACTGGCAATAATCGTTCCCTTGCCGAGACCAATTCCAATCCAGAAGCTTTGCCGAGAGCATCCGCTTATGTTCCTTGTTGAAGAACGACACGTAACGTGTTTCCATGCGATTGCCCGCCGCCTGCGGACGCACGTAATGGTGGAACAGGTCATCCGTTGGAGCTTCGTAATGTCCGATAAAGCCGCAGGCCTGCCGGTCAGGATAAGTCTCCTGAGCGTAACCTACCCATTCGGTGGTCACTAATTCGTCCGACACCTTCATCTGCACACCGATTTTCGGGAAAGATGGGACCCATTCACTCCTGACAAATTCATAACCGATTCGAATGTCACCGCTGCGCTTGACCACATAGTCTTCAAACGAGAATAAAACCAACTCCCCATTTTCGTTTTCGGCGTTCCGATGAACTGAGACGACAACATCATCGTTCCAGTCGTTGTGTACATCCATACTGCTCGTAGTCCAAGTAAGGTTGTCGAATCCGATTCTACGCCAGAGCAGCGCGCCATGGCCATCGACCTCGTCGTTGTCGGTGGGCGGACGCCAGAAATTGGGTCGAGGACCATCCACCACCACGGGCTTTCCATCTTTCTTGATGGTGGTGATGTGCCCTTCCTTGCCGTCAAACACAATATCTATTCTCCCAACCTTGACTATAAACAGGGAGTCTTCCCAATGATAGGTCACGCTGTCGGTAACGAAGCCGAAGTTGGCTCTTTGCGGTTTCCGCTTTGGCACGGGCAGTTTGAACTGTTCGTAAGCCATGATGCTGCTAAAAGAAGAATCTAATTGCCATTGTTGGCGGTTTTGACGTTTAGTATATAACATGAAATCCAACATCACATCCTGGCCAGGTGACACCGTATCCAAATCCCGTATTGTTTCCATAAATTGTTGCGGAACGGTAAAATAGCCTGTGTCGTGAGGAGCGAGAGTTATTGGAATTGGTTTAAAGTGACCACGGAGGGGTCTGTTAAGAAAATCATCAGGATGCACGGACCATTCATGTGCAATGTCTGGGCGCAACCAACATGCCAATGAATATTCTTCCAAGTTGCTGAAATCGAAACGGTTGATGATGCGGAACTTCAATGAATCCATGTCCACCGCCTCAATTTTGATGGGCTGATACACTTTCCTTACTTCGGCCAACTGCGGGTGCGGTTTGCGGTCGGGACCCACTAAGCCGTTGATACAGAAGTTGCCGTCGGAGGGCATGTTCTCCCCGAAATCGCCGCCGTAGGCGAAATACTCATTGCCTTGCGCATCCTTCGTCAGCAGCCCTTGATCGACCCAGTCCCAGATGCAACCGCCCTGCAGTTGCGGGTACTTGTAGATGGTGTCCCAGTAGTTGGAGAGACCGCCGCAGCTGTTGCCCATCGCGTGCGCGTACTCGCACATAATGAACGGACGTTCTTGTGGTTTTTGGGCGTATTTGGAAAGGTAATCCACCGAGGGATACATGATAGTTACGATGTCGGTGTTGCGGTCGTAGAGGGCGCGCTCGTACTGGATGGGGCGGGTGCTGTCCTTCGCCTTCAGCCAGTCGTAGGCCGCCTCGTAGCACACGCCGTTGCCCGACTCGTTGCCCAGCGACCATGAGATGATGCACGGGTGGTTCTTGTCGCGCTCGTACATATTGCGGGTACGGGTCACCGTAGCCTCCTTGAAGTCAGCGCGTTTTGCCAACGATTTCTCCCCATAGCCCTGCGCATGCGACTCGGCATTGGCCTCATCAATGACGTAGAGACCGTAGTAGTCGCACAGCCGATACAGCTCCGGTGAGTTGGGGTAGTGGCTCGTGCGTATCGTGTTGATATTGTTGGCTTTCATCAACAGGATGTCCTCCTTGATGCGGTTGTCGGCTACGTGCCCCGTTTGCGGGTCGTGCTCGTGGCGGTCCACCCCTCGGATGGTCACCGGCACGCCATTTACCTTCAACAGACCGTCTTCTATGCGGATGTTGCGGAAACCGATGGGGAGATGGTCTATTTCAAGAGTCTGACTGGGTGGTTTAAGTGCAGTTCCTATTGGTTTGCATAGTCTGATTGTCAATTGATAGAGATTAGGGTTCTCCGCTGTCCATGTTTTTACATCGGGAATTATTTTATGAAAAGGTATCGTGATTTTTCTTTCCCCATTGAAAAAAACGTCTTTGGTTCTGAGTATTTTTCCATTTAATTCAAGGGTAATAGTATAATCAGGTTGGCGAAAACCTCCCAGATTAAAGGTGGGGATGATAGTATCCATCATAGTTTCCACCGTCACCTCCACATCCAAAACCCCGTTTTGGTACGTCGAATCCAAATCCGCCACCACCTTGTAATCCAAAATGTGCGTTTTGGGCTGGGCGTAGAGGGTGATGTCGCGCTCGATGCCGCTCAGCCGCCAGAAATCCTGGCACTCGAAATAGGAGCCGTCGCTCCATTTAAAAACCTGCAAGGCGATGAGGTTTCGATTGCCGAAGCGCACAAACTCAGAGATGTCGAATTCGGAATTGGTCTTGGCGTCCTCGCTGTAACCCACAAACTGGCCGTTCACCCAAAGGTAAAAACAGGATTTTGCACCGCCGATATTGATAATGACTTGTTGGTCTTCCCATTTTTTGTCAATATCTACCCACTTGCGGTAGCTGCCCACGGCATTCCCTTTCACGGGTACCTTCGGCAACTGGCTGTTGTCGAAATCGTTGGTGGTGTTCACATAGACAGGCACACCGTATCCGTTCAGCTCCCAGTTGCCTGGCACTTTTATTGTACCCCAATTGCTATCGTCAAAGTCTGTGCGGAAGAAGTCGGTAGGACGTTCGTCGGCGTTGGCAACATAATGAAATTTCCATTTCCCATCAAGCCATTCGATATTAAAATTGTCGGCACTTTGGTTGTTATCGCGGATGTTCGCCCGCGGGTATAGCTTGTTCACCTCGAACACAGCGGGGTCCTGCCATTCGGTGAAGGTCTGCGCGGAGAGACCGAGGGCGGCGCATAATATAATAAGGTATAGGAGGTGCTTTTTCATAGGGTGATGGTCACTTTATGCTGTTGTCACTTTTTCCGTTAATATACGGCATTAAGTATTTTCGCAAATCCACCCGCCACAGTTGCGCGGGAGAGTCGAAGGTGAAGCCCATGTAGGTGGCGTTGAAATGCTCGCAAGTGAGGTAGAAATCCAATCCATTGGAGGTGGCGATGCCCTCTATCTGTGCCTTGACCCCGGAGCCGAAGTCCAGCCGCCGTTTGTTGCCGGAGAAGAAAAAACCATCTTGGAAGTCATATAACAATACGATGAAAGGATGGAGAGATGACAGGATATGGTCTTTGTCATAATCATAACCGCAAAGGGCAATTAAATGGTACTCAGGCATGTATGTTGCTCCGGTGATTAGCCCTTTTACGTCGTAAGTCTCCCGCCGGTGGGCGATATGGGTGCCGGGCGTTTTGGGCAGACTGTAAACGGTGGTCTGCAAGGAGGTCCACTGTTTGGTGAAGAGGTAGATGCTGTCGTCCGTGACGATGAAAGCCTCACAGTCGAAGTCGGTGGTTCGTGAAGAGGCGGTGAAATCGGTTTGATCCTCGTAGGAGAACCTTATAGTGTCAATGTCGGGGATTTTTCCCAAAAAGATTTTCTTGCTGATACGCAGGATGTTGAGGTCTTTTCTGTTTCCCCCGTTGTTGCCCACATCGCCAAAGTAAAGGTACTGCTCATCTTGGGCGATTTCTTCGGTGTCCAGATTTCGGATTCCCTTGACACAGAGAGTGCCCAGGGTGGATGCATTGGTGCTGTCGATTATGTAGAGGCATCCGTCATTGTGGTCATTATAGGTCCAATAACCGTTGTTCCAATAGAAAAGGGAGGAGGAACCGTTCACAAGGGTGTCTAGTTTGCCTATCTCGGTGGCCCTGATTTTGGCGGGAGCGTATTTGCAACTGCCGTCGTTAGTGTTGGCTTTGGGGTCGTAGTTGGAAGCCGCGGGGTCGGTACAGCCGCATATTTGCGCATGGCTACATGACGCGCATGCCATCAGCAGGCATGTGAAGAGGAGAAGCGTCTGCACAAAGGACAGATAATTACAAATGCATTTTTTCATACCGCAAAAATACACTTTTTCCTATTTCCTATTGCCTTATGCCTATTGCCTGCTGCCTTTTGCCTAATCCCTAAAAATCGTATCTTTGCCGCGTGAAAAATTCTGCCCCAAACACCCAGGTAATGACGCTGCACGGCAACTGTCTGTTCGTGTCGGATGCGCATTTCCGCACCCCGCCGGATATTGCCAGCGAGGAGCGGGAGCGGAAACTTGTGCAACTGCTTAAGAATCAGGAAGGAAAGCTCCAGCATCTATTCCTCTTGGGTGACATCTTCGACTATTGGTTCGAGTACCGCGACGTGGTGCCGAAAGGGTATGCCACCTTGTTCGCCTGTTTGAAGGAGATGAATGCGCAAGGTGTTCAGATTCACTACTTTACGGGCAACCACGACATGTGGGTGGAGGACTATTTCACGCAGACCTTCGGAGCAATCATCTACCGCGAGGCGCAGCTGATGGAGATCAACGGGCACCGCTGTTTTGTGGGGCACGGCGACGGCTTGGGCGGAAAGCAACGCAAATACATGATGATTAAGCGGATCCTCAATTGCCGTTTCAACTGGTGGCTCTATGGGATGCTGCATCCGCGGCAGTCGTTTGCCCTAGCTCGTTTTTGCTCGCAGTCGAGCCGCGAATCCCACGATGAGGGTGTGTTTGTCTTCCGGGGCGAGGACGAATACCAAGTGCAGTTCGCCCGCGAGCTGCTGCAGACGACCGATGTCGAGTATTTCATCCTCGCGCACCGGCACATTCCCACGCGCTACGAGCTCACCCCCGGCCACCTCTTTTTCAACACCGGCGACTGGTTGGAGAACTTCAGCTACATCACCTTCGGGACTGAGAATCCAGAACCTATGTTACACACTATTTCTTAAGAATCTATGGAAAACCCCAATACCACCCCGCACCGTGCGGGCTTCGTCAATATCATCGGCAACCCCAATGTGGGCAAAAGCACCCTGATGAACCAATTAGTGGGCGAGAAGGTCTCCATCATGACCTCCAAGGCGCAGACTACCCGGCACAGAATCAAGGGCATCGTTAACGGCGACGATTTCCAGATTGTCTATTCCGACCTGCCTGGCGTGCTTGATCCCGCCTACATGATGCAGAAGTACATGATGAAGTTTGTCACCGACTCTTTGCAGGATGCCGACATCATCCTCTACCTCATCGAGTGTGGTGAGACCCGATACAACGAGCAACTGGTGGAGAAGATCAACAAGATGGGGATTCCCGTCGTGTTCATCATCAACAAAATCGACAAGTACACCGAAGAGCAGGTGGAGGAATCGAAGAACCACTGGCAGACGATTTTCCCTGCGGCGGATGTGTTCGCCATTTCCGCACTCAAGGGCGTGAACATTGATGCCGTTCGCGATCGCATCATTGCGTTGCTGCCCGAGTGCCCGCCCTACTTCCCGAAAGATGCCCTCACCGACCGCCCGATGCGTTTCTTCGTGTCGGAACTCATTCGCGAGCAGATACTTCTGCAGTACAAGAAGGAGATTCCATACAGTGTTGAGGTTGTCGTGGAGAGCTACAAGGAGGAGCCTGAAATCGTACGGATAGCCGCGACCCTCTACGTGGAGCGTTCCACGCAGAAGGCCATTATCATCGGCAGCAAGGGATCGGCCATCAAAAAGTTGGGTACAGATGCAAGGCTTTCCATTGAAGACTTCTTGCAAAAGCATGTCTTCCTCGACCTGTCTGTGAAAGTTCTCAAAGACTGGCGCAACAACGAGCTGCAGATGAAGCGTTTCGGCTATTCGTTAGGAGACTGATTCGGCTGTTGGCCGTTGGCTATTGGCTGTTAGTTTTTAGCTACGCTAAAGCCAATAGCTAAAAGCCAAAAGCCAAAGGCTATGACTTCAACTTCTTCACTTTCATGCTAATAAAGGCCTCGGTGACGATGTCTTCATCTTCGTCGAAATGGTCTTCGTTGTCGTCGCAGCTTTCCTTTTGGTCATCACCGTTGTCTTCGTCTGAAGGCTCTTGGTCTTTGTCGGACGCCTCCAGCTCTCTCAGATGCGCCATGCAGACATCCATCATCATGTTGAATGTTGGATTTTTCTCAAAGTCCTGTAACCGTTTCTCCAATTCGATGATGCTTTTCATCATACGGAGCAGTTTGGATAGGAACTCCAGAAACTCATCTCCAGGGGCATGGAACTCCACGCAGCCCCCTTCGTCGTCTGAGGATTTTTCCTCTTCTGTCTCCGGCTGTTCTTCGTCAGCCTCTTCCTGGACCGTTTCGTTGCCGACAACTTCGTTTGTTGTCTCCTTCTCTACGGCAACCTTGTCGCCGCAACCCTGTTCGGGCAAAATTTCTTCTTTTTTCTTTTTCATATCTTTAAAATTTTGTGCCACAAAGATACATCAAGAAATCCCTGTTGTCAAGCATTTTTTTAAAGTTTGCCATTGTTTGTCTATGAGTTGTTTGTGAAAATACGTTAACAATTAATTGTTAAAATTAAGGGACATATTTCGCAGATTTTCGGAGGATTTGGCGCAAAACCGAAAAAAATGTACCTTTGCGGCCTGTTAGAAACAATCTTAAAATTTTCAAATACAAGCGTATGAACATTATCGAGAAAATCAAAGCGAACGCCAAGAAGGCCAACAAACGCATTGTGCTGGCTGAGGGCGAGGAGGAAAGAACCTTAAAGGCTGCCGACATCATCATCGAGGAAGGCTATGCCGCCATCACGCTGTTGGGCAACAAGGCCAACATTGAGGCCAAAGCTGCCGAATGGGGCTTGAAGAACATCGCAAAGGCCGACATTATCGACCCGATGGATAACCCCAAGAAGGATTTCTACGCCAACATGCTGTATGAAATCCGCAAGAACAAGGGTATGACGATGGAGGAGGCCCTCAAGAAAGTCGAGGATCCGCTCTACTTGGCCACCCTGCTTATCAAGAACAAGGATGTTGATGGCGAAGTAACTGGCGCACAGCACGCTACGGGCGATGTGCTCCGTCCCGCTTTCCAGATTGTGAAGACTTTGCCCGGCATTTCCGTGGTTTCCGGTGCCTTCATCATGTGCTTCCAGGACAAGAAATGGGGTGACGATGGCGTGATGGTCTTCGCCGACTGCGCTGCCGACCCGAACACCGACGAGAATAAGCTCGCCCAGATTGCAGTCGTCACGGCCCAGACTGCCCGCACCATCGCCGGCATTGAGCCTCGCGTGGCTATGTTGAGCTTCTCCACCAAGGGTTCCGCCAAGCACGAACTCGTGGACAAGGTCGTCAACGCTACCCGCATCGCAAAGGAGATGGATCCCAACCTCGTGATTGACGGTGAGTTGCAGGCCGATGCTGCCATTATCCCGTCCGTGGGTGCTTCCAAGGCTCCCGGCAGCCCCGTGGCTGGTAAGGCTAATGTGCTGGTGTTCCCGTCGTTGGAGACCGGTAACATCGCCTATAAGCTCGTGCAGCGTTTCGCTGGTGCAGAAGCTGTGGGTCCCGTCATGCAAGGCATGGCCGCTCCTATCAACGACCTTTCCCGCGGTTGCTCCGTCGAGGACATTGTCAGTCTCGTGGCCATCACCGCTTGCCAAGCCGCTGGCAACACGTTCTAATCAATAATATTGTTATGTAGAGACGCGGCGCGCCGCGTCTCTACATTTATATATATGTCACAATTCCCGTTCCATTGGCAATTGGCCCACCGCATCCTCCGCGACAAGGGCGACCGTTTCTCCAAACCCATCATTCGGCTTTCGGTGTTTGGCGTGTCGCTTGGTATGGTCATTATGTTGATTGCCATTGGGATTACCTCCGGCTACAAGCAGGTGATTGAAGACAAGGTAGTAGCGATGGGTCAGCACATCCGTATCTCCCATTACGATCGCAACTACTCCTACGAGCAGACTCCTATCACGCTGAATGATACATTGTTAGGAATTCTAAACAGTCATACTGACGTGGCCGCCGTCCAGCCGTATGCCACGAAAGTGGGCATTATCAAAACGGCCGATCAGGTGGAGGGCATTGTGCTGAAGGGAGTGGATGCCTCGTTCAGCGGCCGCGATTTCGCCCGCAATATGGTGGAAGGCGATACGTTGCAACTTGGTGATACGGTGGCGGATAACCGTATCATTATCTCCAAACGGCTGGCCGATAAGCTGCAGTTGAAAGTCGGCGACAAGGTGCGCACCTATTTCGTGCAGGATCCGCCGCGACAGCGAAGTTTCACGCTGTCAGGGATTTATGAAACAGGACTGCCCGAATATGATACGAAGTTCGCGCTTGTGGATTTGCGCCATGTGCAAAAACTCAACGACTGGGACTCCTCGCAGGTGAGCGGCATTGAGGTGCTTGCCAGCGATTACAACAAAATGGATGAGGTTGGCGAACAGCTTCATCATCAGATAGATATAAACCTGAAAGCTGAAACCGTGAAACAAATCTATCCCGAGATTTTCGACTGGATTGCCCTTTTCGACACCAACGTCTCTGTGCTGTTGATTATCACGACTTGTGTCTGCATGATCACTATGATGTCGGTGTTTTTCATCATTGTGTTGGGACAGACACGGCTCATCGGGATTTTGAAAACTTTGGGAATGAAGACAAAACATGTGGTTCAGACGTTTCTGATTGTGGCGGGACGCACGCTCTTCAAAGGGTTGCTCGTCGGCAATGCCATCGGGCTCGGTTTTGGCTGGCTGCAGCAGGCTACGCATCTCATCAAGCTGAATCCCGACACCTATTACGTGAACTATGTGCCGATCCAGTTCCAGTTTTGGGAGGTTTTGTTGCTGAACCTCGGCGTTTTCGCGGCCTGCATGTTGGTGTTGGTCGTGCCTGCCTGGGTCATCGCGAAGAAGATTTCGCCGGTGAAAGCGGTGCAGTTCGAGTAAGTCGCGAGATAACGTAAATCCCCAACGTCTCAAGTCTTAAGTCTTACGTCTTATTTTTCCTGTTTTTTCGAGAACTTTACTTTCCTCATAACAATCAGTATCGTACCCATCAGCGCGATGAGCAGGAGTGGGATACCGATATTCAGCACCGCCAGCAGCACCTTATGGTTGCGGGTCTTCTCGCTGTTGAGGGAGCCGATTTTGAAGTTCTTGGCGCGTAATTGCAACAAGTCGTCGTCTGCGCACAAGTAGTTGACGCAGTTGACGATAAAGTCCGTGTTGTCGAATGTTTGGCGCGTGTAGATGTCGTAGCCGGCGGGGTAGGGCTGGTTGCGCTTGCTGTCGAACGGGTTGCGGATGATGTCGCCGTCGGAGACGAAAATCTGCCGTGTGTAGTCGCTATGGTCACGATAATCCAGCTCCTTGATGGTGTCGAATTCGATGGGCAGGATGCCCTTGAATGCCGACTGGAAGTTACCCTCCACAAGCACGGCGATCGGCACGTTGCGGTAGGAGTACTCCTGCAGATTGGGCTTCACCATACCCACGCGCAAGGTCACAATGGAAGGCGTGGGTACTACTTTGGTGCGCTCCGAGGTCGTCATCAGCACCGTTTTGTTGAGGTCGGCGTTGTTGCCCACTAAGTCGATACTGCCCGCAAAATCGGACTTGATATCCTTAAGGTTGCGTACAATCGGATGGTTGCCAAAGTTCACAATGTCAAGACAATAGGGGAATGCCATGAACTTGTACTGCGGCTGGTCGCCAATGACGCTCACCTGCTGCGGCACGGGCATGCAGCTCAAATCCTGGATGAGGTCGGTGTTAATGCGCACGCCGTAGGTGAAGAATAGGTCGTTGATGTATAATGCCCTCGGAGTGGCGAAAAACTCGCCCGCATTTTGCAGACTGTCCAACGAGGCGGTCGTGTTGTCAATGAGCCACAGCACTTTGCCGCCGCGCATGATGAACTGGTCGATAATGTATTTGTCGTACTCCTTGAAGGGTTGCGTGGGTTGCGCAACAATGAGCACATCGTACTTATTGTCGCCCAAAACCAGGTTCCCTGATACGGTGTCGTCGATGGTGATGTTTCGCAGGGCGTTGATTTTGCCGTCCAAGGTGATGCGGCTGACGTTGTAGAACCGTTGCAACTGCATGGCTGTCCAGCAGGTGTTCCAAAAATCGAGTTCGCCATGGCCGTCAAGATAGGCCACCTTCGGTTTTTCGGTTTTCAGCAGTCGGCGCACAGGAGCCACGAGGTTGTATTCCAACTCCTCGTTTGAGTATTTCAGCCAGTCGGCGCCGGAGGGGTCGGCCACCACCACCTTGGCAGGGTACTCGTGGTTGCGGTAGGAGACGATGGCGCCGGGAATGACCACGTGGGTGGAATATCCGCCCGCATCCTCACGGCTGATGGGAATCGGCTCCAAGCCTTTCTTCACAAATTCGCCCAAAATGGCGTTCACCTCCTCGTTGGTCTTGCCCTCAATCGGGTCGATGAACTCGTAATAGACATTCTTGGAGTAGCTGCGGAAGTTCTGCAGCATTTGCTCCACTTGCTTAGCAAAAAGCTGGTAATCAGCTGGTTGGTCTTTGCCTTTGAGATAAACTCGGAAATAGACGCGGTCCTCTAAACTCTTCAGCATCTCAATGGTGCTCTTCGACAGCGAATGCCGTTTGTCTTTCGTCAAATCAATGCGATAGAAGAACAAGGAGGACAATATATTGGCGACAATCACGATGGCAATGACGGCCAGCAGGCCGAGAAGCGTGCGTCTCTTGAACTGTTTGCTCTGTTTGTTATTGTTTTTGCCCATAATTTTCACGATTTACCATTTACGACTCAAAAGGACCAGGCGGGTGGCGTAGAGGAAAATGAAGATGACGCTGCCGAAGTAAATCACATCACGGGTGTCGATAACGCCCTGACTGATAGAAGCATAGTGATGCTCTATGCCGAGCGTTTTGAGGTAGTAACCAAAGTTGCCGAGCGCATCGAAGGAGTAGATGAATGCGAAGCCGAAGGTGAGCACGAAACAGAAGAGCGCGGCGATGATGAAAGCCACAATCTGGTTGTTGGTGAGGCTCGACGAGAAGAGGCCGATGGCGATGAACGATGCACCGAGGAAGAGCAACCCGAGGTAGGAGCCCCAAGTGCTGCCCATGTCGATGTTACCCACAGGATTGCCTATCCAATAGACCGTTACGACATAGACGAGGGTCGGCAGCAGCGCGATAACCAGCAGGGTGAGGCAGGCGAGGAACTTCGCCCACACAATCTGCATGTCGGTGAGCGGCAGGGTGAGCAGGAAGTCCATCGTGCCGGTACGTTTCTCTTCCGCGAACGAGCGCATGGTGATGGCCGGCACAAGGAAGAGGAACAGGAACTGCGACAGACTGAAAAGTCCCTGTAAATCAGCGAGTCCCGATTCCACCACGTTGTTCACGTTGGGGAAGACCCAGATGAAAAGTCCGGCGACGATGAGGAACACGCCGATGAAAATATACCCGATAATGGAGCTTAGAAACGCTTTTAGTTCTTTGATATACAGACTAAACATATCTTACCAAAAAAATTTGGCAAAGATACATTTTTTTGGGTTAATGATAACGTGTTTTGAAAAGAGGTCGTGTTGTGTAGAGATGCAAAATTTCGCGTCTCTATTGGGCACAAAAAAAGCCCCGAAGTTCGGGGCTTGTGGTGCTGACGGGAATTGAACCAGTGACACACGGATTTTCAGTCCGTTGCTCTACCAACTGAGCTACAGCACCATCGTTGGATTGAGGCTGCAAAAATACACTTTTTTTTAATACTTCAACACTTTTTTGAAAATTTTTATAAGTTATTGTTTTTCAGCAGAATAAAATTTTCAAAATGATGCTTTTTACCAGAATTTGGATATGGGGAACAGCTCCCGGAGGGGCTTTAGGGTCTCGAAATTGCAAGAATGGAACAAAATCTCCTCATGTGTTGACGTGGTTTGGGCCTCGATTTCGCCGTGCGGGTTGATGACAGCACAGCCACCGGCGTACTTCCGTCCATAACCGTCCACGCCTGCGCGGTTCACCACAATTGCATAAGCCTGGTTCTCGACGGCGCGGGCGCGGGTGAGTGTCAGCAGCTCGTTTTCGCGTGGAGACGGAAAGTTGGCCGTATAGAGAAGGCAGTCGTAGTCGAAACGGTTGTCCGTCACGTGGTTGCGGCTCCATTCAGGGAAACGAACGTCAAAACAGATGAGCGGCAAGAACTTGTAACCTAACGTGTTGACGATTGTCTTATCCGTCCCGGGGGTGAAGAACTCTTCCTCACCAATGAAAAGGTGCCGTTTGTCGTAGCTGCCCAAAATGCGGTCGCGGGAGAACCATACGAGGCGGTTGTAGAGCTTGCCGTCTTTGAGCACCGGCAATGTGGCCACCACGTCGCACTGGAACTTGTGCGCGGTCATGTAGAGGAAAAAGACGCTCTGACCGTTTTCGGGTTCCGCATCCTCCATGATTTCTGGCGAGAACCCGCAGTTGAACATCTCCGGGAACACTAACAGATGCACGGGCTCCTGGATTTCCTGCTCCAACCACTCTGCGTAGTGCGCCATGTTGCCCGCCTTGTCCCGCAGCTTGATGTCGGCCTGGATCAGTCCTACTCTGAACATACTATTCGTATTTGATAATGATTTTGTTGTCGGGTTCCAGATCGGCCAAAGTGGCAACATCCAATTGATAACCTGCGATTTCAATAAGCCCTAACGCATTGCTGCAGAGAAACATCTCATCGTCTAGCGAGTGATAGTCCTTGGCATATTCGGTGACAGTCCAGATGCCCTTCGACTGTATGGTAGCCGTGAACGGACGGTTGCCTACGATCTCCTCAAACAGTGTTGCCGGAATGTTTGTCACGGCGTTGAAGAAAGCATCGATGTAGATGATTCTTCCCTCAATTTGTTGATTATCAGCCGTATGTTCGCACTCTTCCGCGAACATACGTTTGAATTTCAGATACTCGGTCGCTTTTTTCTCTATTTGGCCGGAACCGATTAGCCGGATTAGTTCAAAAATCTGGTTAATTGTATTCGACTTGTTGTCAGGAAGTTGAAACCCTTTCAAGGCCGCCTCTTGTCCGAACATGAGATGGAAAACCCCGTTGTCCTCCCCGATGAACCAGTGTCCGTTGTGGGAAAGTGCGACCGGCGCGAAAGTGGCATTAAGCGACATGTTGGTCAATATCAAGTGGATAGTGCCTTCCGGGAACGAGCGGTAGCTGGTTTTCATCAGCAGGGAGGTCTGCGGCAGGTTAAACTTGTCGACATAGTGTGTGATGTCTATAATTTGCGATTCCGGCAGGGCTTTGAGCAGCTCGCCTTTGAGCATGGCCACGTAAGGATCGCGCAGCCGCCAGTCGCTTAACAGGGTGATTATTTGGCCTATATGGCCGCGCTCGCGTTGCTGGGATTTCGACTGTTCTTGAAACATGACGGCAATATTGTATACATTATTTCTATTCGGCAAAAATACAAATTTTTGTTTATTTTTGCCGCACATAAATAAAATCCCAAAACCCACTTGATTCCAAAGATTATGACAGCACAAGAGTACCGCAATGAAGGATTCCGCCTTATCAATGGCGTAGAGTGTGAACCCGATTACGACCGGGCGCGCGACTTGTTTCTCAAGGCCGTGGAAGCGGGTGATGCCCCGTCGGCGGCTGTCCTTGGATCGATTGATTTCGATAATGAGGACTACAAGTCGGCACGCATATGGTTTGGCAAAGCCATTGAGCTATTTGGCAAGGCCGGCAAACCCGAAGAGGAAAAAGGCTACATGGGTTATGCCTACTACTTGTTGGGCATGATTCAATACTTCAATTACGAAGAAAAGGAGGAACCGATGGAGAGCTTAGACCGCCAATTGGGGGCCATCAGTTTCATGACGGCCCACAGTCTGGGCAACACTCAATGTCGCGAACTGCTCGGGATGTGCTATCACGACGGCGACAGCAATCCGCATGGGATGCCCGAATATAACAATGCTGTGAAAGTGTGGCAGGAGGGTATGGAGGACGGAGACCAGCGGTGTACATTGCGCCTCTGCATCTATCAGGTGGAGCACGACTTGGCCGACGAGACGACGGTTGCGCGGCTCGAAGCGCTGGCCAACGATCCCGATGACCCCTGCGCCGACGCTTGCGCCGTGCTTTACCAGTACTATTCGATTGAGGATGACGATGACATGGCGGTGAAATGGATGGAGCGCGGATTGGAAATGGGTAGCGAGTTGATGCAGAGTATCTTGGATGATGAGCGCGAGCAGGAGATTGGCGAAGATGATTATTCCGCGCCAGACGATGAGGATGACGATTATGAGCAAGAGTTCGAAGCTTACGATGACGAGACGGAGGCTCCCGCGCCCATGCCTTCGGAGTCTGCGGATCTTTGTGTGATTATCGTGGACACAGACGGAATTTTCCGCATAGAACATGCCGATGCCTCCGAATGGAAGAGTCTGCCGAAACTGATTGATGCCGACCGTACCGATGACATGCGCTGCACCAAGTTTCGGACGGTTTCCGCCACGTTGGGGCTCAACGGCACACTGCTCGGATTGCTCGACAGGGATGCGTTCCGCAAGCCCGACCTTGAGCCCAATTGGCACGCCTCGCAATGGTACGACGGTATGACCGATCTTTTCGGCGATATGATTATCTGTTTGGAGGACGGCGGTTACAACCCTTTCAGTTTCAACGGCGAGGCTGAGGCACGGAGGGTGATCGAGGCGCTGAAGCAGTAAGAAGGGGAAATGGCGCTGGGCGGGGGTGATACGGTCGCTCAAAATCCATAGCCGTTAAAAACAGATTCCGCTATGGAATTCATAGAGCACCTTTCGTTTGAAATTGTCAAAAGAGATGTTGCCGTCTTCATCAAAAGAGAGATTCAACGAGTCAAGCACTAACCCCTCCCAATCGTTCCAATTAGGGCATCGGACAATGAAATGGTCTTTCCTCTTGGTAACCGAAGGTTCGGGTATATCTTGAATTTTCAGCGGTACAGGTTCGCAGCGGAAGGGGAATATGCCCTTGAAGTTCTCCCTGTCGAAGAAGAAAGTTCTTCCGATATAATTTTCGTGCCACCATAGGGGCAAGACACTTGGCGACAGAAAGAGGAGGTATGCTTGCCATGCTCCCATATTCGTTTGTTCCACAATCAGATCGTCGTATATATGTCTTCGCTTTTCTCTTAACATTTCAATGTCGGCGGTTCCATTCTTGAGGGGGTCTTCGCCTGTATAGGTGTAGAACCACGAATTATCCCCCATCCCCTTTTTCTCTGCCAATCTTAGTCCAAGGTGGCATCCGTCTTTCAACCGGATTTGATCCAGCACCTCGAAGAGAGAATCTTTCGTGTCCAGTTCTTCATCCCCGACCAAATCGTAAATTTTCGCGAGGAATTCAACCCCTTTTTTATCGTAATTGTTCATAATGATGTCTTTTTTGTCGTTTATTGTTGGATTTGTAGGGGTTTGCTAATCCAGTGCCACGGCGGGCCAACCGTAGTCCTGATAGTATTTGACATTGAGGTTGTGTTTTTTCACATATTCGCGCAACTGCTCTTGACGGACAGCCTCGCGGACTTTCTCGTTGGAGTGGATGTTCTGGTAGATGTCGAAATAGCTGCCGAAAATGCGTTTGGCGCTGGCCTCGTTGCCGGCCCCATCAACGGTTTGCTCAAACGAGGTCACCTTATATTGGTCGCCTTCCTTGCTCAGGGTCATCAAACCGGAATGGTTGCCACCGGAGACGCACTTGAGCGTATCGCCGGCCTGGTTGTACCAGAGCACCCAAAAGTCGCCCATAAAGAGTTCGTCCTCCTCGTGTATCATGATCATCATGGGGATGCAGATTTCGCCTTTCAGGTAATGCTCGCCGATTTCCTTCACTAAGTAGTCGCTGATGGCGTTGCGCACGACCTGTTCCTTTTTGTTGATGGCGATATGGCGGATGCAGTCGGCCTTATGCTCGTCGAAATCGGACATCAGCCATTGACCGTCCACCTTCTCCATATAGAGCTTATGTTCCTCTATGTCAGAGTTTTCGTCGAATGAGCCGTCTTCCCATTTCTGGCGCACCTTGATGGTCGCAATCGCGTGGGTGTCATCGGTTTTTTCCACGCCGACCACCTCATAATCCGCGATGGTTCCGCCGTTGCCCGTCACGAAATAGTAGAGCCATTCATGGTCCATCGCCTCGAACTCCGGCAACTGGTTGAACATCGTGTCCAAAACAGCGTAAAAATCCGCCGTCATGTAGTCTTTGGACTTCTCCAGCAGCTCATGGTCGGGGATATACTTGCACAGTTCGGTCGCACGCTCTTCAAGCTGTTTTTCAGAATCACTACAAGCCGCAAACAACAGCGCGGCAAGGGCAAAAATGAGGATCTTTTTCATAATATTTGGGTTTATTTATTCGTTAAAATCGGGCCGCAAAAATATCAAAAAACGCTTATTCTCCGCAACAACGCCTTCAGTGCTTCGGCGTGGTGTCCAACTACGATAACATGGTGATTCCCAATGGGATTTGTCAAAAAAAATTCGGTGTCGGACGGATTGGCGAGACGCACCACTAACTGCGTGCGGCAGAGATCCGGCTTTGCCTGACTGCGAACCAGTTTCCCTTCCGCGATAAACGCCCGTGACAAATCTCCCGAAACTTTGCATATCGTGACTGGTCCTTCCGGAACGTAGCCACGGATACCCACTCCGATTCCCGATTCGAAATGCGTGTCCAATTCGTAACGTTGCACCATATCAAAGGGGATGGTGCAGTGGGCGAAGAGAATCTCGCCGGTTTCGGGATCGATGCTGGCAGGGTTCGCTTGGAAAGAGGAGGTGCCGGACAGCGCGCGAAGCAGTGTCATCGTCAACATGGTGGGGACATCGCCCTCGCAACCAGCAATATAACCTTCTGCGTTCAGCTTCGCCAACGCCAAGCAACCGGTATTGTGGACAGCATCCAACAAATCGAAGCAACGGATTGTAAACCCTTGCAAATCATGTTTTTCCACTACGGTTTTCATTGCCTCATAGATACGGCAGGCACCGGGTAGTGCCTCATTGACCGCTGGCATATCACTATGTTCCGTTGGCGAGGGCTCCGAGGTTGCGGCCAGCGTATCCAACAGTTCGCTCATGGGAATCTCTAACAGTTCAACGCCTGATTTCTGTCGGACGCATTCCGCATCTGCGTGGCTGGCAATGAGCCAGTCGGACGGTTTCCCGATGACCCCTAATCGGCAGTGGCGCAACCATTTGACAGCCGATTCCACCTGACACAGTAGCTGGATGCGCGAGGCGATATATTCGGGATTTCCGTGCAGGATTTCGCCTCGTTTTGCCTGTTGTTGCAGGTAGGAGAGGATTTCTAATGAAGCGGCTAACGAGTTGCTCTTGTCGGAAGCTAAGAGATAGAACGGAGCGTCAGATTTTGCGGCCAGCACAGGCATCAGCTGCTGAAAGAGGCCTTCGGTGCCGCCCGTGCGGACATAGATCAAATCAAGCTCGTGACTTCCATAGTCAGTAAAATCGTCGCCTTTCAGAATGTACGGGACATTCAAGGAGGACAGGAACTCTTTTGTGAGTGTATTTAACGCCTGTGGGTCGTGCAGGGCGGAGGTGAGGGTATAAATGGCAATGGGATTCATAGCTCAAAAATTTACAAATATTTGGGTTTGGTTATTCGCTAAAAACGGGCCGCAAAAATACAAAATCTGCAATGTGTCGCTCTACGGCACGCCCAGTTCCTTAAAGATATTACCAAGTATTTCCGCATCACTACGATTATGCTCGTGTCAAGGGATAATTCGTCCTTCCTTGTCAATATACACCCATTTGTCTTGAAGTAGAAAGTTCTTAGAGTCGGACACTTTGGCTCGTCCGTTTTGGAAATAATTCACTTTCTTCCAGCGGCAGGGTATTACCAGTTCCCCGCTTTTGTTAATGAATCCCAATCGTTTGTTGAAATCCTGGACGACAGCAAGTCCCTCGCAGAACGACCAAGCATTCATCCATTGGCAAGGAATGACAATTTTGCCGGTCTTATCAATAAATCCACATTTCCCGTTTTCATCCTGAACGCCCGCCAAACCTTCGCTGAAATCACCCATACTCTTCCATACACAGGGTATTATGAGCTTGCCGCATTGGTCAATCATGCCGATTCTTCTGCTTTCGTCCTGCACCCTTGCCAATCTCTCTTGAAACGGCCATGTCTCCTTCCAGACACAAGGAATAACCAGACGGCCTGTCACATCCAAATAACCGCATCGGTAGTTATCGTTCTGAACACCAGCCAAGTATTCACTGAACAGGCCTGCCGATCGCCAAGTACAAGGAATCACTTCCTTTCCTTGCCGGTCAACGAATCCGAATTTCCTGGTTTCTCTGCTTTGCGCTCGGGCCAAACCATTCGAATAAAAACTGATGTCAAGGTAATGGTCGTTGGAGATAACCGCGGTGCCTTCGCGATCCACAATGGCGACAAAGTTCAGACCGGGGAAATTATACGAAAAGGCTTCCCGATAGGTGGGGTGTAATCCGCAGCGCTCCACCTCTGCCTGCTCTTGGTTGGCTTTCCGCTTTGCTTCATCTGAAATCACATCAGGGACTATCTCTTTAGGGACAGTTTCCTTAGGGGTTGAATCCTTAGGGGTTGAATCCTTAGGGGTTGAATCCTTAGGGGTTGAATCCTTAGGGATTATTTCCTTAGAGACTGTTTCCTTTATGGGTTCAGCAACGGCAGAGGTAGATGTAGTCTCCTTTTCCGGTGTTTGCTGGCTGGGATGGCGGTATTTTCTTGCCATCTCTTCCATAAAGGCCTCACGACTTGGCCCGCAGTAACGTGGGTCATAGTGGTGATACCAATGGGCGGGATTGGCTTTGTCGTCCAATACAGAAGAAACTCCGAAGCTGTGGAAAGCGGAAGAAGGGCTGGAAAGATTGGAATCTTGAGATTCATTGAGCTTGCTGATTTCCGAAGCACTGAAAATGTTACCCTCCTCATCTTCCACCAAGCCCGATTCGCCAAGTAACGTATAAACGGGTTCTTTGGTATGAGTATCTTTTTGGGCCGGTGCTTGTGAATCGTTTTCAGCCATCCGCCGTTTGAGTATCTCGATTACCTCCCAGTCGGCTGGCAGCCACTGCACGCTGTCGAGTTCGTCGGGGGCGAGCCAGCGGGCGGCTTCGTGTTCGAGGAGGGTCAGTGAGCCGCTCTCCACGGTGCAGAGGAAGCAGTGCATGGTGAGGTGGAACTTCGGGTAGTCCCACTCGATGGTATGCAGCAGTTCCCCGACGGTGATGCGGGTTTCCAATTCCTCCCAAATTTCGCGGCGGACGGCCTCCTCGGGGGTCTCCCCGGGTTCGATTTTGCCACCGGGGAACTCCCACCAGTCCTTCCAGTCGCCGCTTCCCCGCTGGGTGGCGAAGATGCGGTTTTGGTCGTCGTGGATAATGGCGGCGGAGACGGTGATGTGTTTCATAATGAATTTTTTGCTAGTCCTTGTCGTTTTTGATCCTGTCGCCCAATTTCTGTTCTAATTCTTCAATGGTCGGGATAGTTCCCCTTCCACTTTTTCTGGGTAGAGTTTGGCCAGTTCGTACTCCGAAATGCCTAAAGCTTTCTTCGGGTTTCCTTTACACTTGTCTATCAGCAACATGTGATGTCCCCATGGAACAGAAAACAACTCCAGATTAATTTGCTCAGCAACTTGCTGAGTAAAATGTTCCCCAAGTTGGGGGACGATTTCCGTATAAGCTTTCACCGCCGCTTTAATCTGGCTTCTGCGGTAACGTGAACTCAGTTCGCTGATCCACCGGGAATAGTCTTTGTCCAAGATTGAGATAGAATGTTCCATACAGATTATGTTTTGTCGATTTTGTTTCAGTTCCTATTGCTTGTTCTTGAGTTATTGTATGAAGTGGCGTTTCCAAAGAAAAACTTCACAATCGGCAAAAATACAAAAAGTCCACCAAACGTGGTCACGTATTTTTGTTCAGGATGACCAGTGCGGCGATGACTCCCGGCACCCATCCGGCGCAGGTGAGGATGAAGACGATGAGCACAGACCCGCACCCCTGGTCGATAACGGCCAACGGCGGGAAGATGATGGAAAGGATGACGCGGAAAATGGACATGGTGGCTATTTTTTAAGGGTTTCCAAGGCCCGACAGAGCTGGTCGGGACACGATGTAGGTTTATCGCCGCAGCGGATGCCATCCAGCTTGCGAATGACGTCATCGATTTTCTGACCTGTCACCAAACGACAGATTCCTTGCAGGTTGCCGTGGCAACCGCTAAAAAAGGAGACCTGCTGGATGACGCCGTCGTCATCGACCGTCACATCGATGAACTGCGAGCAGGTGCCTTGGGTTTTGTAGAGGGTGTGGGGCATAAATTTCAAGTTATGATAATAAATAGTGATGAGGAATAAGTTCTTGTTTCCTTTTTACAAAATGAATAATTAGATCATTGGTGGAAAATCCGGGTTTAAAAGTCTGATGGCATCGCATCGAATTCATCGATAAATAACGTTCTCTTTTCACCACAACAAACAGCCTCGACTTCATAGTTTATGTCTTCGTAGAAATTGCCGATATGCACATAATTCACAAAATCCACATTTGCATGATGTGTCTTTTGCTCTTTGTCGCAATACCAGTATATGGTATCGCCGATTTTGAATTTGGGAGCTATTGTTGTCATATTATTTATTAAATATGCAGTCTCTATGCCATTCAAGAAACTGTGGATTAATGTGATATTTGCGAGGTATGACGAGCGTGGCGTTTTCAAGAGGCCTGAAGTATTTTGCGTAGTATTCTTTGCCGATATTCTCTTTTAATCGTTCAGAAAAGATGACACGCTGATTATTGGTGAAACTAATTAGACCTTTGTCGAAAGCTTTATCGTAAAGAGAAGAAAGACAAATGCCGTTTTCGGGGTTAAGTCGTTCTTGTTCATTCTCGGCCCAAGGAATGATATGACTGGCGACAAGCAATTCTGGAAGATCGATTCCTGTCAATGCACATTTACTATCATAGTTGGCGAGGACAATCTGTCGGAATATATTCTGGTTGACACGTGTTTTAACCTGTCGTAGTTTTGTTTCACCTATTACGTCTTGCGGAATGTCACGGATATCTTGTTCGTATTTCTTTTCGATCGTTGTACCCTCATGTTCAGCAAGAATCCGTTCACTTTCAAACAATAAACGCTCGCGGTTATTGATGAATTCGTTCCAATACTCGTCACATTTTTTACCACCATGTTTCATGCCGGAAATTCCTCTTTGTTGGAGAATTGGATCACATGAGGCATAATTGACAAGACGCAGAGCAACAGCATTTGGAGTTCTTCCAATAATGTTTGCATAATGAATCACAAGAGGATTACGAGCATACATTTTGCCGAAAGGAAGTTTCAAGTACAAGTTCAGTACAAGAATCATCTCATCACGTGTCCAAAGGTCTCTTGTCATGGATTAAACTTTTGTTCAACAATTAAAACCAATCATTTTCCAACCCGCAAAATTACTCTTTTTTGCAATACGGTGAATCAAAAAAGTCGCCTGTTTTAGAGGCGCTTGAACCCCTCATCTTGAAAAAAATCACCCACCCCTGTAACATTTCCCCCTTCTCCCATACATATTCAATAAAACAACAAAAACAAATTATTCTTATTTTTGCAGATTGAAAGATGGAAAAAACCAACATATATGAGTTTTCACAGGCGAAGGGTGTCGTGGTGTGCGGCGACATACACGGGGATTTCACGCAACTCGTCTATAAGTGCTGTGTGCAGTATGGGATGACGGACACGCTGATTGTCGTGGCGGGCGACTGTGGCTTTGGGTTTGAGCGGCCGGGGTACTATGAGGTGTTGTATCGCAAATGTAATAAGCGGCTCTCGAAGGCCAACAATTGGCTGGTGTTCATCCGCGGGAACCATGACAATCCCGCCTACTTCAACCTCCAGCCTGTCCGGCACCGGCGGTGGATGACGCTGCCCGACTATTCCGTGGTGAAAGCCTGCGGACACACCATCCTCTGCATTGGAGGTGCCACCTCTATAGACAGGCTGTGGCGCATGTCGGTCGGGGAGTACCATCTGCCGAATCCGGATGAGCCACTGGCGCCCAATGTCTATTGGAGAGACGAGAGCCCGTTTTTCGACAAGGAAAGACTGGAGATGATTGATGAGGAGTGCTCTTTAGATACGGTCGTCACACACACCTCGCCGTCGTTCTGTAAGCTTTCCTCGCATCAGGGACTACACGATTGGGCGATGCGCGATGAGAATTTGATGGATGATGTGAAGTACGAGCGAAAGGTGATGGATGCCGTTTATGCGCATCTTCAAGCGAAAGGGCATCCGCTCCGACATTGGTACTACGGGCACTTTCACCAAAGCTGGTACGCGGAAATCGA
>Ga0310696_10002062_pt1 | contig 27471 bp, 23 predicted proteins | sample AusTroGonzalo_MG_4_FD_203885 | JGI IMG/M metagenome (GOLD analysis project Ga0310696, IMG submission 203885) | Bovine rumen microbial communities from tropical cattle in Woodstock, Queensland, Australia - Gonzalo_02 (v2) (version 2) | ecosystem: Host-associated > Mammals > Digestive system >...
ACAAACAACAACAGCCAAAAGGCTTCGGGATTTTGAAAATGAAGGGCTCCAATATCCATTTCAGCTCCAAAATAACGAAAAACGGTAAATTACACGCAAGAATATACAATTTAGTGGCTGTAGAAACTTGTGTTTTGGAGATTTTTTAAATAATAAAAGGCGTGTGGTTACTGGTCATTAGTCAATGGTCAATAGCCATTGGTTAAACTACAGCACCAGCATGAGTCCATCAACGCCCAGAACCGCAAGGCAAGAGACGGCAGCAACGGTCACGAGGCCACCGCCAAGGAGCGAAGCGACCACTGCGGCAAGGAGAGCGCAGGCGCCCGTAATGCGGCTATCGGTCGCAAAGAAAATCGCAGGTACGGTCATCGCGCTGAGCACAGTATAAGGCACATAAGCGAGGAACGAACTCCAGAACACGCTCTTGAGCTTTTTGCGCAGCAAAATGAATGGCACCGCACGCAAAAAGAGCGTCACGCCAGCCATCACGAGCAAGTAAATCAGATAAGTCTGCATATCGATATTCATTTGGCCACCTCGTCATCATTGAGGTTTTTCATCGGGAAAAGCGCTGCCGCCAAAAAAGATGCCACAAGCGCACAAATGATGATCGCAAAGCCCACGGAAACGCAACTCAGCGCAGGGACAAACTTGAAAGCGCAGCTGAGCGCAACCGCAATCGCGACCGCAAAAATCGTCGGCTTATGGACCTTCATCTGCGGAACGACAATCGCGACAAACATGCCATAAAGCGCAACGCCAAGGGCGTTCGTCACTATCGCAGGGAGAATTTCACCGCAAATCGAACCCACCATCGTACCAAGCGACCAGCCAATGTAAGGGAGCGTCGAAAGTCCAAGGAAGTATATCGGCGTCACGCACTTCTTAGACATCGCCACCGCAAAAATTTCGTCGGTGATGCCAGTAGCAAGCAAAAGGCGCTTAGCCGTACCAAAATCGGGCGAGACCTTCTGAGACAAAGAAATTGCCATCAGCGAATAGCGGAGGTTGATAAAGAACGTCGCAAGCGCCATCTCAATAAACGTGCCCGCAGCATCCGTCATAATCTGGAGACCGGCAAACTGCCCTGCCGATGTCAAGTTCGTCATGGAAATCAGCGTCACAAGCGGCCACGACAAAAAATTTGAGCCCGCAATGCCAAACGAAAACGAAACGGCAAAATAACCAAGCCCTATCGGAAATCCGTCTTTTACACCTTGTGTATAATTCATGCGCGCAAAGATAGTATTTTTAGACGGATCGCGGGATATTTTATGCAAATATTTAAATATATGCAATTTTAGTAGGAAGTAGGGGGTAGGGGGTAGACCGTAGGACAAATGCATAGGTCGAGTGTCGCGGCCAAACTTGCTTGGACATGACCGAGGCCAGCATTTAACGCCGTTGGCGTTCGTAGCTGCGGTTATGATATATCAGTATACAAGTATTCTGCTGCATCATAATCTTGCACACTTTTGGCACTTGAACGAAGTGAAAGTGCAAGTTAGAAGTTGAAAAATCAGGAATTAGCTTAGAGAATAAAAAAGCCCGCAGCGTAAGCCACGGGTCAAACATACTTGAATGTTCAACAATTAGTTTTCGTTGTTGTGCATTTCAATCGTTTCACGGTCCATCGTGTGCTGGAGGTATTCCTTGAAGTCACGGTCGATGTTCACACCGTCAAAGTCGATGTCGTCGTTTTCCAACACGAACACGGCGCTCGGGTTATCGAGCCAGCCCACAATGTCCACGTCTTCCAACTTCATGGACTTGTCGCCAGCCTTCTGGGCAACGTATTCGATCTTGGACTTCGGAACCCAGCCCTGTCCGCAGCTACCCTTCACGAGGACTTCGGTATCGGCTTCCTTCAAGACCGTCAGTTCGTCGTTAAAGCCAGCCGTGCAGACTACGGAGCCACCATCTTTTTCTTTGGTAAGTTCCACATCGCCCAGCTTGGACTTGACCTTCTTGGCTGCAAAGGACGAGGCAACCAGCAAAGCGAAGGCGACAAACATAATTTTTTTCATCATTTTCATAGCGAATCCTCAAAACAAGGGAAATATTCAACAATGCTATACGAATATACCTTTTATTTTGCCAATCCGTTGCATTTTCTTTTAAATTTTTACGCAATGAAGAAGATTTTTTCAATTACCGCTATTATCCTCGTTCTAATCGCTGTTTTTGCGTATTTCCACGTAAATCAACGGTTGAGCGCCGTTTCACTCAACGAAAAAACTGTCATTTTGGAGATTCCTAAAGGCAGTTCCCCTACAAAAGTTTTACAAATCCTACAGGAAAAAGAGATCTGGGAAGACGATTTTGCCTTCACCTTGTGGTGTAAATTGAACAAACCGTCCCTCAAGGCGGGTTGGTACGAAGTTCCCGCCCACCAGACACTCGATGAGCTCGGTTCGCTCTTCCAAAGTGGCAAAAGTGCCGTCCGCAAGGTGACCATCCCCGAAGGTCGTGCCACCTGGGAAATCCCGGCCTACCTCCAGAAGAGCTTCCCGAACCTCGACACCGCTCGTTGGAACAGCCTCGTCCAAGACTCGAAGTTCGCCCACTCTCTTGGCATCGAAGGGAACACGCTTGAAGGTTACCTGCTGCCGGACACGTATCCATTCGCCATCAACTCCGATGAAGAGTCCATACTGCGACAGATGGTTGCCGCGAACCTCAAAGTCCGCGACGAGATGAAAGACCGCAAAGGTTCCATGTGGGAACAGCTTGGCAGCTGGCATCGTGTGCTCACACTGGCAAGTGTCGTCGAAGAAGAGACCGGCATTCCCGAAGAACGCCCGCTCATTGCAGGCGTCTTCCACAACAGGCTCCGTCTTGGCATGCCACTCGGGGCGGACCCGACAGTGCGGTTCATTTTCAAGAACCTGACAGGCCCCATCTACAAGAGCCAGTTGAACAGCAATAACCCGTACAACACCCGCAGGTTCCCGGGACTCATGCCGGGCCCGATTTCGAATCCGGGTCGCAAAGCTATCGAAGCTGCGCTATTCCCCGAAAAGACCGAAGCTCTTTACTTTGTTGCAAAAGACGACGGTTCGCACACGCACTTTTTCAGCAGCACGCTCGCCGATCACAACAAGTATAAGGACATCGCCGCAAAAAATCGTGGCGAGAAAAAGTAGTTAGGAGTTGGCAGAGCTTAGACCGCTTCGCTTTTAGATCTTAGAGCGGCTACGCCGTAGTAGGTCGCCCTTCGGCAACACTTCGATAAACTCAGTGCACCGCTCTGTGCATCGGCTCAGGAACATAATTCTATTGGTGCCAGCGCTGAGCAAAGTCGAAGCAAGTCTGTCGAACCAAAGTCCTAAGCTCTAAAACAGATTGTAATCCCCGATACGTATAAAGTAGCGGTAATCCTTAAAGCGTTTTAAATCGCCGAAAGTATCCGTATCTACAATGCGGTTCATCCCGGCATAAATCGTAAACGAGCGGTATTTATAGCGAAGCGCAGGTTCAAAAACAAACTTGTCCACGCTCAACTTGGCACTCGGTTTATCTTCAAAATCGTGGACATACGCCATCGAGAGCCATACTCCAAAGCCATTGCGTTGCACACCGCCATTCACACGGAGCAGCGCATACCCATGCGTTGCAAGTTCCGGATCAAGATAGTCTTCCGACCAAGGCGTAGCCGCCACATGCAAGCGGTAACGGTCTTCCATGGCGATATTGTCAAAATTCTTTGGGAACTTGAAATGGCCATCACGGTAAGCATCAAAGCCCATCGCAGCACCAACAGTCACCGAAGCATAACGCGCTGGAGAGCAGGAGTACTTCCCGTCTAGCGTGTAAATTCCATAAATCGGCCCTCTCTGGTGGAACCCGAAGCCGATCAAATTCAATCCAACCGATGCATTTGCAGTAAAGCCTTTTGATGCAAACCAAGGATTTCCATCGCCACTCAACAGAGAATAACGAACGCTTTGCATCATGGGATTCGTCTCATAATTGTCGCTCGTGTTGACAAAATCATCGTCAAAGAAATCGTGTACCGGCACAGCAACCGGAGCCAATTCAAATTCACGGCTGCCGAACAGGAACTTGACCTCTATCGATTGCATTTCATCGAGCGCATACTTAGCCATCAAGAAAAGATCATTGCGCTTTTCATATTCAAAGCGGTTTTGCGCAGGGACGTTATCATTCTCGAACGCTTTTAAAAACCGGAGTTTCATCAAGTCATAACCAAAGTCAAACGTCCAACGGCGACTGATCAAGTTCGTCACTTCGAGACGCGGGCGGAAGCCGTACGACGATGTGCCATAGAATCCCGCAAGCTTCAAATTAATTTCCATCTGGTTCACGTAATTGAGCGAGACTTCGCCATAGGCATTTGCACCGATTACATTGGAACCAAACCCGCCTACAGCCATGTCTATTGTCGGGTGAACACCCACATCGATCAAAAGGCCGCCATCGGATTGCATATTGAACGAAACAGTATCGTACGGGACCTTCGATGCAATGGCATACGCAAAATTTTTCGGTGCGGCAAAACCAGTATCTTTGGGATTCCAGTAAGACAGCACCGACGAATGGAACTCAGCCGAAAGGCTGTCGAATACCGGATTAAATTCAAACCAGGCTTCGGATTTTTGCTTGTTTGCATACTCCCTGCGACCATCGACAAGCGGAATAATTTCACGCAAGCGATGTTCCACTGCCGCAAAACCCATTTGAATCATTGTTTTGCGGGAAGTATCTCGAATGGAATGCGCCCTTATAAAAACGCCTTGATCTACCAACTGCGACAAAACATTTTTCTTGAGCGTTCGTGTTTCTGCATTTCCGTCAAGTTCATAACGGATAGGATCCGTGACAACAATTAGCGAAGCTTCTTGCGGAACTTTAGACAAAGGAAGCGCCAAGTACGGGCAAAGTTCTCCTGAATTTTCATTACCCGCAATCGGAAGCGAGCTTACAATATCTGCATACGACGGATTTTCAATCACGCTATCGCATGTAAGGAGTGTAAAGGGGATACGGAAGGAACCACGCTGGCGGTAAAGAGATTCCTCAAATCGAAGGCGCGAAAGCGAACGCTCAATGGAAGCCGAATCAGGGACAAGCGCATGCATACTGCGATGAATACGGCCCGCGGAATCCGCATAAAGCGAGAATCTTTGGCGAATCGAAGGAATCCCTTCTATCGAAATCGGAAGAGTAAACGCGTCATGTTCCGTTTTTGCATTAATCGAATTGACCCCTAAATAATCGGCAATATCGGCATCGAGCATCAGCCGCTGTATATCGTCAATCGAAACGCCAAGCGACCACAAAGCCCCCATCCAGGCGCCCCACGATGTTGCCACAATGGAATCCACAGGAATCTTGTATTCTTCAAGAGCATACAAAGCTCCCAAATGGAACCACGGCGAACGTTCGCCACCGCCAAGATAAAGCACAGATTTTCTCTTCTTGGCCTGAAGCGAATCCGGTTCCAATTTCATGGCGCTCAAAAGCGACTCATCAACGGAATGAGCCGCCTGTACAGGCGCCACATAGGCGGTGGCAGAAACCGCCACCGACAAAAGGAGCACTTTTTTAAGCCAACCGAGCGGGATTGGAAACATACCGACCTGCCTCTTCAGCGGTCACATAATTAGAGCGCACAAGTTCAACTAGACAATCGTCCATCAAGAGCATGCCTTCCGAAGCAGAAGCCGCCATCACAGACGAAAGCTTGAAATGGTCACCACTGCGTATGTGAGCAGCCACGTTCTGCGTGTTAAAAAGAATTTCCCAAGCAGGAACCGCTCCACCGCCTTCCGCAGCCGCAGGCAAAAGTCTCTGCACAACAACAGCCTTGAGAGCAGCGGCAAGCATCGTCCGCACAAGGTCCCGATTTTCAGACGTTGCAGCAGAAAGGAGAGCATCGACAACGCCAACAGCGTTACCCGCCGTCACGTTCATGACGACCAAGGCGCCCGCTTCCGCGGCCCGCAAGACATGAATCAAAGTCGAACTGGATCCATCAAAATCGCCCATCCAGAACAAATCCGTTCCGCCCCGAAGCCCCTGTTCAAGCTTTTCGGGAATGGAACCAATCGTATTTACAAGTTTGAGACTCTCGCCTATATTCACCGGCAGTTCATGACCTTCGTCCAAATCACAGAATCGCAAAATTCCAGACGAACACATCGCCGAAACATACGATGTCGCCGTGACTGTTTTGCCAGAGCATGCTGGACCAGCAAAAACAACGAGCCCGGAACTGAGCCCAAGCAAATTATCAAGCGCGGCAGGTACCCCCAGAGATGCAAAATCCGGGCACTCCGCCATCAGCGGGCGGAAAATCGCAGCATTACCCATTGCTTCACGGAAATACTTCACGCGCCACTTAGTGTTTACCCAAGGGCCACCGACAAACGTCCCCGATTCTCCTTCAATCGAACCCAAAAATTCGAGCAAAGAGCCGAACGGGAGCGCAGACGAATCTGGAACAGCGCAAACACGCCCCGCAAAACGGACCGCCGAAGGCGCCCCTTCCGTTACAATCAGGTCGCTAGCCCCGATATTCAATGCATATTCCAAAAGAGATTCAATTTCTGAAGCCATGATGAACCTCGCTATTAAGCCTTACGGTAAGACGCAAAACGACGGCTATCGCTTGCACGTTTCCAAGCTTCGACGCCCTCTATGTAACCAGAATCTACGCACATCTGCAAAGATTCATCCAAAGTAATTCCCTGATCTTTCTGGTTGCTAATGGCAGAAAGAATCTGCGACACATCGCCCTTGCGAATCATTCCTGCAATTGTCGAAGTCACCTTCATGGCTTCGGTTGCAAGTACAAGCCCTTGATTCTGCACGACAGGAATCAAATGCTGCACGATTACGCCCTTGAGCTGGTCTGCAAGCGAGCACGCAAACGCGGTGCGATTTTCGCGAGGAACAGACATGAGGAGTCGAGAAAGCAAAGCATTAATGTTATTTCCGCTCGCAACGGCAAATACAAGTGCCCCGGCATTCGAAGCCTGCATCAAAAGCGAGAGTTCTTCCATCGATTCCAAATGATCGTACAAGATAACATCAGCACCCGTGCGGATGGCAAGTTCAATACCCGCAACACCGGAACGCACATGCAGCCCGACTTCGCGTTGGGCAATGGAGCCGTTCGGATTCTGGAGCAAACGTTCAATCGGTTTTTCGACCGTCTGGATAAACACTTGTCTGTTGGCGGCAATGCATTCACCAAAAGCAGTCATCGTTGTAGAACGCCCACTCGACGAAGGCCCTGCAATCAGCACAAGGCCACTATTGAGCGTAGCCATTTGCATGCAGAATTCAGGCAAATAAAGATTTTCGAGCGCCAACGATTCCATCGGAATAATGCGGATGGAAATACTCGGAATCACATCGTTCCACGTCACCGAAATGCGGGCGCGCCCGACACCGGGGAGTGCAAAGGTCTTGCTCAAATTGCGGCCAACAACGATTTTGGAACCATCTGCAAAGCCCGATGTCGCTTCGGTCAAGCGTTCCATCAAATGTGTTTTATCGAGCACTTTTTCAGATGCCACAAAAAGCTTTCCCGACTGGCGCATGGTAATCTGGCGGCCAGCATACAGATAAACATCTGTCACGTTAAACTTGCGAGCGTAAGCGATAACTTTCGCAAGAGGCGTAATCGGATGTAAAACATCGGGAGCCGCGACTGCAGCACCTTCACCCGTAGCAACAGCAAACTGAGACGGAAGCTCTGCCGATGCCGTTTCTTCGACGGGAGTTTCGCTTTCCGCCGGAACCTGTACATTCGCCATGCTCGTAGATTCAAGCCCTTGGACCTTTTCGATAACGACGGTCGAAGAAGAGGCTTCACCATAAAGGCTGCTGTTGCCTTCAATTTTTATAGCAGGTTCTTCGGCAGGCTGCGGCGCTGCAGAACTGACCGCCGGAGCAGGCATCGATGCAGGAGCAGGAGCTTTTGCCGCTTGAGACGGCTGCGGAGGCGAGGGTCTCGATGCAGAAGCCATGGCCTGCGCGGGTTTAGCTGCGGATGCAGCACCGGCGGCAGGCTTCGCGTTTTTCGCCTCAAGATTCTGCACAAAGGCAAGCACCTTTGCATACATACTTTCTTTCAATAAACCGGCACGAACGAGGACCTGACCGATATCCATCGAGTCGGTAATTTCGCCCCAATGTGCCTTGACCTGGTCCTCGGAAACAACTTTGTTGTGAACAAGAACCTTAGCCATGTATTGGTTTCTCATAGGAAATCCCTCCGACTAAACCACCAACTTGCAATCGCGAGGAACACGCCTATGTAACCCACTGCATAAACGGAATTCCAAAAAACATACATATCCGGGAGCGCAACACCATGCACAACATAGTTTGTCACATTGAACCTGTAAAGGCCGGGGAATACCGCATGGATCACGACCGCCGCCTTTTCAAGAATGGCAGAAGACGTTCCCTGGAGTTCGCCCATACGGCTTGCAAATTTTACCTGTTCCAAAAGTTGATCGCTCAAGTGGCCGGCAAAATACACCCCCAGCGTAAAGAGCGCCGAAAGCACCGTGCTGCTGAAGCTGCTGAACAAAAGGGCGACAGCAATCACGACAGCCATTTCACAAAATATCAAATAAATTGCAGTTAAAAGACTGAGCGTAGGGCTAGAACTTGTCAGGAGCAAAATGCAATAATAGATTCCCGTGAGCAAGCACAAGTGGACCGCGACAACCGCCAAAAGCCCAAAATACTTGCCAACGATAAACGCCGCACGGCTAATCGGCTTGGACAGAAGAGTAAGTACCGTACGCCGCTGGATTTCTTTTTGCACAAGGCTAATGCCCACGAAAATGGATATCAAGAGCCCCGATAGGCTCATCACCGAAAGCGTCGTGGACTTGATGACATAAGCGCGATCGAACACCGACCACTCGCCAAGTACAATACTGAAAAGCGTAAGCGCAATAGCCAAAAAACCAATGTTGTAGAGAATCTTGTCGCGAATAGATTCGCGGAACGTATTGAGTGCTATAATACTAATATGCTTAAGCGTCTGCACGTGCAATTTCCTCCGTCAAAATATCTTCGAGACTCGGACGCTTGTGGTCCATTTTTTCAACGGCGACACCGTTAGAAAGGCAATAACCGAGCAAGCGGTCGCGAGCCACATCGTCAGCACAAATGTATTCCTGCGGATGCCCCGTCTGCGAAACGCCACGCGGCAAGTCTGTCGCAAGAATCGCCTGGCGCGTGCGAACATGGTATTCCACACCGCATGATTCCGTAATTTCATCAACAGTCCCTTCACGCACAATATGCCCATCGACAATCATCGCCACGCGGTGACTGATAGATTCCACGTCAGAGAGCAAATGGCTCGAATAGAAAATCGTCACTCCATCGCGGTTGAGCTGCTGGATAGCCTCACGCACATCGCGACGACCCATTGGATCGAGGCCACTCATCGGCTCGTCAAGAATCAAAAGTTTCGGCTTTGCAAGAATCGCCTGCGCAATGCCCACGCGCTGCATCATGCCCTTGGAGTACGAACGCAAACGTCGGTCGATCCAGTCCTTGTTCGCATGCAAAAGTTCAAGCGCCCAGCCAATGCGGGATTCAAGTTCCGCTCCCTTGAGGCCCACGAGCTTGCCGTAAAAACGCAGAAGTTCGCGCCCCGAGAGGTAATCATAAAAATACGGCTGTTCCGGAGAATAACCAACATACTGACGGCTCTTCACATCGCGCGGGCTGATGCCGTTCACGAGAACCTTGCCCGAATCATAATTCAAAAGCCCCGTCAAGACCTTAATCGTAGTGGACTTGCCCGCCCCGTTAGGTCCGATAAAACCATAAACCTGCCCCGCCTCAACCTTGAAACTCACGTCCTTGAGCGCAAGCTTTGGTTTCATGGTGAAGCCACTGCGGTATGTCTTGTGCAGGTGTTCAATTTCAATCATAAAATCACTCATACACGTAATCACTTTTCAGAAGGATTTTCGTTGGCACTGTTACCGGATTCATCAGCAACATCTTCAGAATCGTCAAGACCAGCCGCTTTGTAGGATTCCTCAATTTCACGACGGCGACGCTCCGCCCTCTCTTTTTTGTTGATGAAAAAATAAATAACCGCACCCACCAGGTACACTATGATGCCCGAATAAAAAATCGGATTGATGGACGAGCCTTCGAGACCGGGAAAAAGATTCAAAATGATTTCATGGCCAAAAAGCGCAAGCAGAACTAAAACAAAGCCTAACGCACGGAGAACATAAGTGACAATCACGAGTTTCTTCATCTAAAACCTCAAAAACGATGCCGCACAACGCGCGCGGCATTCACATTTTGAATATATCTATTTATAGATGAAAAAGGCGAGCAAGAGCTCGAATATCACTCAATTTTCGGAAAATTAGTGAGAAAAACGACATTTATGCAATGTCAAAGCAAAAAGAAGGTCACCCTGAACAAGCGTGATAGGGGCAATGCCGTTCAGAGTGACCAGGGGAAAAAGAGCCTATTTTACCTTTACGCAGCGGACGGATGCTGCTATAGACTTGTTATAGTGTTCATACGTTACTTTGTCCTGCACGCGAACCATGACCGCACGGGAATCATCGAATGCATCGGCCGTCCAGAAGCTTGCGCTCACGTTTTCGTCTGCAAACTTTCCGTCGTAGTAGCGGAAGCCATCCTTGCCAATGTTCAACACCTTGAAATCGGCCTTTTCAAAGTCAGCCTGCTTCGGGAGTTCCCAGCCAGTGGGACATGCATCATTTGCAGACTTCCAATCGTAAAGACGGCCATACTTTTTGCAGTTATCGAGACTGTTGCCATAGCAATAGCTGGAATCAAAATTCAAGAGGTTTGCATTTTCGGCCATCCAAACGCGTCCACCCGTTTCGACAGTAGCATACGTTTGACCTTGGCACTTGAGCGTCTTGGCTACTTCATCATATTGGCAGTTATCCTTCTTTTCGCATGCTGTAAAAAGCATTGCTACAGCAAGGACGAGAGTGACAACCGCAATAAAATTGAGCTTCATATATTCAATCTCCTTAAGATTGTTTTTAGATGATTTTTTCAAGAGCTCTTTTTTTCGGGCACAAATGTAGATGGAATTAGCCGTTTTGACTAATACTTTCTTTCAATTAGATTGATAATTAATTTTGATAGATTATGGATTTTCTATAAAAATCAGCGAAGTATTACGAAGCTTTGTAAAAGCGAACGAGAGCAGGCGCAGCTTTTTTACCCTTTCACATGAATTGCCGCAGCAAATTCTTTGAGCAGAGCAGGATCATCCACCTTTTCCCAAAGAGTTCCGGTCACGATGATATTTGCGCCCGCGGCAACACGGATGGCCGCGGTTTGCGGATCCTTGATGCCACCACCAGTGATGATGGTCATTTCGGTAGCCTTGCGCGTATAGGCAATATGTTCGACCGGCACAGGCTCTTCGGCACCACTGCCAGCTTCGAGGTAAACGTAACGCATGCCCATGAGTTCTGCAGCAATAGAGTTCACCATGCTGAGCTTGGGCTTGTTGGCAGGTACAGGCATCGTGCCGCTAATGTATTCCACGGTTGTGCGCTTGCCGCTATTGATGAGCTGGTAGGCCGTCGGAATTGCTTCCATGTTGAGCGCACGCACCAACGCGCCACCGCGGACCTGTTCATCGATGAGATAGTTTGGATTGCGACCACTCACAAGCGTCATGAAGAGCATGGCATCAAAACCAGGCACCACCTGCGAAGCTCCACCCGGGAAAAGCACCACCGGCAAATCGACATTCGCTTTAAGTGCTGCCACCTGCTTGGGAAGTGTAAAATTGCCCAGATAAGAACCGCCAACCAAAAGCAAGTCGGCACCATTTTCGGCAGCCATCGCACCGGCCTTGACAAATGCAGCTTCGTCCGAAGTATCCGGATCCAGCAGCACGGCAAACAAGGCCCCACGCTTTTCGATTTCAGCATTCAAACGGAGTTCAGTCTTCCCAAGTTTCATAAAATAATCCTTTTCGAGCACTCATGGTGCATGACAAGATAAAGATACAATAATTAAAAAGAAGGCGAGCCTTAACCCGCCTTCCGTCCCTCATTTTCCTCCTAAACACTCAGAGGGATCAAATTCAATTCTTGACGCAGCGGACAAACAAAGACCTGTATTCCGCTGAATACCCCATAACAGAATGATCAAGGAAAATTGACGGAATATTTATAGGGCCACCTGGACGGTTCCTATACATTTCGGTATTCACAGGAATCGCAATATAATCGCTTTTCACAATTTCCATCACCTGTTCGGCATCACCATCAGTTTTTGGCCTTACAACATTGTACAAACCCAAACCCAACGGTTCTTCAATCGACGGCGTCGCCGTCAAGAAATCACCTTCATTAACCGTTATATTCCATAGACGATCAACATTCTGAAGTAAGGTTTCCCAATCATCAAACGTAGGAATCCGCCACCCTTCCGGACACACCCCTTGTACAACCGAAGCACTATCGAAAATCAGCGATTGGTAATCAAGAATGTACTCATCCCTAGACATACTTCTTTCACACCTTTCTTCAACACTCAACGAATCCTGAATTTCTTCCATAGTGGAGAAAAATTCTTCGCACTGTTCGACAGAAGCAAAATTGCTTTTGAAAAATTTACCAACCATTCTTGTCGCGACTTCCCAATCATACAGACGACCATATATATCGCAGTAAAAATCGTCATCATCAAAACAAGATGTCTTTTCCAATTCAACACCATTATACTTCAAATTTTCCGCCATCCACGTCTGAGGCCCGTTTTCAAAATTGATGGTGACCGTTTTGTAAACTCTTCCGTCTCTAGAATCCGTTACCGTCCCAAATTCATGATCAACAACTTTATTTGATATATGCCAATTTTCTGAACGGCACACGATACGATAACCACGTTCATTTACATCAACAACAGAACCCTCTTGCGACGCGGTACACCTGCCAGCACCAAGAACCGCAGACAAAATACCTGCAAAGTACTTCTCCCGCAACAACATCGATTGATACTCCATCGCCACTCGTTCTCCAGCCCGATCAAAGAAACCTTGCGGAACACTCAGCATTTTTTTCAAGAAATCCACCTGACGGACAATATCTTTAACGATCACGCTTTTTTGATAATCGCTTATACTAGCATAAGGCCCTTCTTCTCCAAGATGAAGATCAAACGAGACTCCAAACAAACTACCTAAAACACTCATTACTACAGACTCCATCGCCATGCAGTCATCATCACGTTCAGGAAATTTATATATTCTCAGAGCATCAAGGAATTCGCGCCTCACCTGTTTTTTCGCTTCTTCAAAAGGCACACCTGATTTTAAAAGGGTACTCAACCGATAGTTTTCTATAAATGAAAATAAATCCAACGTGATAGAGTGCGTGTCCCTGACATCGACAATTGCACTAAGAGCTCGGCTAGCGAAATAGGAATCTAGTTTTACAACTTCATCCTTATTCATCACAACAACCATCTCCGCATACGGAGATTTCAGCGTTACGTCTCGAAATCTAAACTCGCCATCATCATTATCAACGGTATCCGTAAACGAAACTCCAGTCATAGCAAATGACACCGAATCTAATTCATAAAGCGACACTACAGAACCTTTCGAAAAACCTTTCAAAGGAATACGGATTTGCGTTGTATCTGAATTTACTCCGTTCACTCGAACTTTACCCGCCACCGTAATATTTTCAAACAACGCATGAATGCCCGTTTCTTCCGTGAAGCCGCCATCTTGCGCTTGCGGAGACGAATTTACATCTTCGGAACAACCAGAATACATCATAAGAAGAGCAAACGCCATAATCAAACAAAAGGCGGCCCTGGCAAAATCGCTCATCAGCGAATTTTTATCCTTATTTTTCATGATATCCTCCTAATCCTTATTAACACTCTTTTTTGTCATCGGAAAGAACTGTATGTTCAAGCGATAAACTTCGTCTGCAGCACTGTTCTTCGTCGCAATCGCAACAATTCTTTTACGGAATTCCGCAATTTCTTGAACAATTTCATCGTAAGCGTCTTGGGTAATGCCAAGCGTAAGGCCCGAGAAATGGCGTTCTTTTTGCGGCACGCCTTCAATGGCTTCAAGCGCAAATTCACCCATTTGGCGATGCATGCTGCGAACGGCCACAGGAGTCACATCCATCGGGCCCGTAGACACACCTGTTTCCGTCTGCGCGTAATTTCCATTTTTGTCCTTTTGAAGCAAATTGGCCTTAATCAAAAAGCTCAGCGATTCGCTAACTTCTGCAGCAGAAATTTTAGGGCGGCAAGCACGAGCAATTGCCAGGGGCTTAGCCCCCGGCATTGAAGGAGCAAGCTCGCGCAGCACCGGATTTTTCCAGCTATCGAAATAACGGAAGGCATCGCCTTCGATAATTCTTACTTTATGCACCTCAGCAATGGCAAGCATCCTGTTGAACACGAACTTTTTTTCTTCATCCGTTTTCGCATGATCGAGCTTCACCATTTCGAGAAAATATTCTTGTTCGTAGCCAACAAGACCCATCGCCGCTGCAACTTGGAACGAAGCATCTTCACTTAAATTCGAGCGGCCCTCGCTCACATATTTCAGGAACACCGGCGAAGAAAATCCCGCCGTTCGCGTAAACTCTTGCCAAGTAAATGCTGACTTCGCCTTCTTTTCGGCGTAATAGTCAGCAATATACTGACGATAGTTGGTGTACTCAAGTACATCCTTCATCTTTTCCTCCGAACACCCGACTTGTTGACCACAAAATCAAAGCCGTTCCTGAAACTAAATATAAATCAAAAATTTCAAAAAGTCAACATATTTAGGATAAAAATTTATTGAATTTCGTCAATTTTTAAACATTTCTATAAATCATAAAGAAAATTTGAATATTTTTAGGATACATACAAATTAGTACACAAATAACAAGCTTTCAAAAAAGAAGGCGGGCCGAGGCCCGCCTCCCCTTTCCTCCAATTGATTGATTCCTCCCTACAAATCGCCCTTAGTTAACCGGAAGAATCAATTTCATTGAGCAAAGTTCAACATAGACTGAATGACATTGTCATCAAATGTGACGCCCGCCGCACAATCCGAGATGGCGATGAACATACACAACATCATTACAGCTACAGCTATTTTTCTGATATTCATAACACGCCTCCCTTTGGTTTTATTTCTTGATGCAGCGGACTGCACCCTTCAAGTACGGATTGTAAACATCTGGATTATATGCGTTACGCTGACCGTTCATTCTCCCAAACGAACCATGAGGCTGCTCCGATTCAAAGGCCAAGTTCCCATAATCATAAATAAAGAACTCGATCTTGTACGGGGGCATATCCGCCACGATAAAGACGTTATTGAACACAAGATCATTATAGTCACCATCAACGCCAATATTGCCCACGCTAGTCAATCCAAATCCAGTCGCCGTTTCATCATAGAGTGCCGGCACAACCTTATTAAAGCCAACTCCATACAAGGTACCCATATTCTTCAACAAGATCTGCCAATCATTCAACGACGGGACTCTCCAGCCATCAGGACACACGCCCTGATGATTATTGATTTCATCCTGAGTGAACGGAACTACATATGAACCATGGAATTCATAGTCACGCGTACTATCCCTACTCAAAACTTCCTCAGCCATATCATCACTACCAACGTTCATCGCCGCCATCCAAGAATAAGCATGTCCAAACAGGCGGCAACCTCCATCATAATTTCGATAGCACGACAGTCCTTTAGACAAATTAACCTTCAAAGCGCTATCTACGGTCGATGATATCGTATCGGTAAAATCAAGGTTCTCGGCCATCCAGGTCTGCGAGACTTCGCCCCAATTATACGAGACCGTCTTATAAATTTTGCCATCGCGACTATCTTCCATAGATCCGGTTTGGTAATCGATCTTTTTAAATCCCAAGATCCAATTTCCAGAACGGCACACAATTGCATAAGGCATTTTTTCTGCAGGAGAATAACTATCATCAACCATAATAACAGCCTCCTCATTTTCCCTCGCCTCAGTGCAACGCCCTAAGCCGCTCTTTCGGGCCATAGACGCAACATCGTAATTTATCATCTTTATCGTGTTCAACAAATACTGGTTATACTCGCTATCCAAAACAGAGATTATCTTCGAAGACACGTAATAAAGAGGTACATAGTTACGGAAATCAGCCGCAATTTTTTCTGCATTAGGCGCATTCGCTAACATTTGCGCCACATAGGCCAATTCCGAATTTTCATCATAAGCTCGATCAAAAGAACCCAAGTCCTCGTAAACGCCCAAATCTTCAAGAACATCGCGTTCAGCACGCTTATTGGCATCATCGAAAGACTCGCCCGCAGCATAATACGACCGTAAAAGCGGGACTTTTATCGTTGTCAACAAGTTAACGTTAATATCACCCTCTTTTCGCAAATCGACAACCGCTTTCAACAATTCATTCGAGACCACAGATTTCGAAAGAGATTTTTGCGGTTCCCGGGCTTCAATCAGCACATATGGGCACTTCAGGGATACATCATCAAACGCAAACCGGCCACTATCATCACCAACCGAATCCACCAAGAACCGACCTGTTGTATCAAGAGTCAACGGATCCATTTCGTAAATGGTAACAACCGTTCCTTTTTTCGCACGCAGGACATTATTATAATTCTGGGGCAGAGTCGCAGTTCCCTGACCAGCGTCTTCAACATTCATTATCTTCGGATAGACCTCGCCAACGCGACCCGCCAAAGCGTAAATTCGTGTTTCTTCGGTAACACCACCGGCAACATGGTCATCCGAACATGCGTTGAGTATAAAGGCCAGCACAGCAGCCAACATGCTAACAAGCCGTCCACAAACATAAACGTTAAAGTTATTCATGAAATCCTCCTACCCCTTTTTACTTAAACTTCTGTTTGTTATCGGGAAAAGTTGCATATTCAGGCGATATACATCGTCTATTTCCGTTTCTCTTGTCGCAATAGCGGCAATACGCTTACGGCATGCATCGATTTCTTGAACAATTTCTTCAAACGCTTTATGAGTAAGGCCAAGCGTAAGGCCCGAGAAATGACGCTCATTCTGAGCGATTCCTTCAATAGCTTCCAACGCAAATTCACCCATCTGGCGATGCATTCCGCGCACTGCCATAGGAGTCACGTCCAAAGGACCCGTAGTCACAAATTTATCGGTCTGAATGTAACGGCCTTCATCATCTTTTTTCAACAGCCCCGCCTTGACCAAGAAATTCAGCGTTTCGCTGACCTCGGCGGCCGTTATTGACGGGCGGCAAGCGCGGGCAAGCGCAAGCGGCTTTGCTCCCGGCATGGAAGGAGCGAGTTCACGAAGTACCGGATTTTTCCAGCTTTCAAAGTAACGGAAGGAATCGCCTTCTAGGATTTTTGCCTTATGGGCATCTGCAATCGCAAGCATTCTGCCGAAAACGACCTTTTTTTCGGCATCCGTCTTTGCATTGTCGAACTTGACCATCTCGCAAAAATAATCGCATTCATAATCAACAAGATTCATGGCACGAGCCACACGGCCCGCAGCGGCATCGCTCAAGTTCAAGCGACCTTCACTAGCGTACTTGAGATGAACAGGCGAAGAAAATCCCGCCGCACGCGTAAAATCTTGCCAAGTGAACGCAGACTTGGCCTTTCGATCAGCGTAATAATCCGCGATATACTGGCGATAACTCGTGTATTCTAGTATATCTTTCATCGATTCCTCCTAGCGAACAACATTCCTGCAAAGCAGCCAACGTCATCCATCCTACATTTTTAAATATATCCTTTAATTTTTAAAAAGTCAATAGTTTTTATCATAAATTTTTTGCGTTTTTAGCAAAATTTAAGCACTTTTAAAATTTTTATCAAAAATTTTATATTTCAGATAATACAAACAAGGTTTCAACAGGCTAATTACGGGGCAAAAAAAAAGAAGGCGGGCCGAAACCCGTCTTCCCTTTTCCTCCTAAACAAATATTTTTATGTCATTTCGAGCAGTCTAGTTTTTAATGCAGCGGACGAAAACCGGAAAGTCAAGATAATATTCAAAATCTGATTTATACAAATGCGCCCCTATTCCTTTCCATTTTGAAAGCTCAAACTCAAAAAATGTTTGCAACAACATTCCGTCTGGATCATCAAAAGGCAAACTAGGAAGCACAGCAAGAGATTGCCAATATCCAAAATCTACTATTTCTCTATGGTCAGCACCACCCACGCTAAAGCCAAACGCAACCGTATATCCAAAACCCGAAGCATAATCATCATTAAGAATCGCCCCCAAACGATAATTATCAGCCCGCATTTCGTCACGAAAACCATACAAATCAGCAACATTTTCTATCAATGTAAGCCAATCTTGATAATTAGGAATTCTCCAGCCATCAGGACACACGCCTTGATAAGATGTAGAATTTGTTTTTAATTCTGGCTTCATATAGTCAACATAGAACGTAAAAATACTATCAGGATACTTAGCGCCACAATAACCACCAGCCCTCATCAACCCGTTTTCTACATGTATATCAGGATTCATAAAATATCCCACCGCATAAGACGCCTTATAAAACGCACAGAAGCTATCTACAGAAAGAAATTTCTCAGAATTTTCTCCAATTGCAAGCTTTACAGGTTCTTCCTCATCATCCGTCTTGATTTCATAAAGATCAAGATATTTTTTCATTTCAATAAATTTCTCTTTAAAATCGGCATAACTTTCATTATAAACAGTATCTTTTGAAAGCGTATCCAAGAGAATCAATCTAGCAGCATCAGCATTCACATCCACCACCACGCTCCACTTATAAAGACGACCATAATAACAAGCAGGATCATGTTCCCAGCATTTCGAAGACTCGACATCTGAGAAATTCAGATTTTCAGCCATCCATGTTTGCGATATATTTCCAAAATTATAGGTAACCGTTTTATACTTTTGCCCATCACGGCTATCAACCATTTCACCTTTGGTATACTCCATCTTCTTAAATCCATCACGCCATTTTCCAGAACGGCAAACCAGAGACAACTCATTAAGGTCAATCCTCAAAAAACCCATTTCACCCTCTCGCGATTCAACGCATCGTCCCAAATTTGCATCATGAGCAAAAAATTCTACAAGATAATTATATAATTTTTTCGTATTCAAAAAGCTTTGTTCAATTTCATTTCCAAACGAGGCAAACAACGACTGCGGAGGATAAACAAAAAGAAGTTTCCAGCTAGCAAGCACAGGCGCAAAAGGACGCGTCTTGACATAACTAGCGTTCCGCTTCAACACTATTATATAAGGCAACTCCGACTGCTCTGAATCCAAGTCTTCGAAGGCTCCCAAGTCTTCATAAATGCCAAGACTTTCAAGGATATTGCTTTCAGCCTTTTTATTCGCTGCAACAAAAGGCATACCATCAGAAAAATATCGTCGTACTAATGGAATTTTTTCTGTAGTCAACGAATTCACGCTTGTTTTTTTCGCCTTTCGCAAATCAACAATAGCGCTCTGCACATTCAAATATTTAACAGAACTATCGTGAACATCATTGGCGTAATAATTCAGCACATAATATTGCAAGCCACGTTCTTCGCAATACATCGTATAACAAGAATCAAGCGTTTCAATTAACACATATGGACTTGATAAAGTAAGTTGTTCAAACGCAAAATAGCCACTGTCGTTATCTACAGTATCCGCAAAGAAACGACCTGTTTTTTCTAGAGTCAACGAATCAAGTTCATAAACATTTACAACGGCACCTTTATATGCATAAATGGAATTTTCAATCGTCTGATGCTCGCGACTTCCCGATTCTAAAGAATCGCGCACCTGCATCAATTTAGGGTACAAGTCTCCCACTCGGCCCGCCAAGGCATAAACGCCCTGTTCTTCAGCGGCTCCGCCATGAGCTCCGTTTATCGGAGAATTGTCTTCGGAACAGCCCGAATACATCATGAGAATAGCAAACGCCATCACCAAGCAGAACGCCGTCTCAATAAAATCACGCGCAAGCGTGTTACGATTTAAATTTTTCATAGTTTCCTCCTAATCCTTTTTATTTAAACTTTTGTTCGTCATCGGGAAAAACTGCACGTTCAAACGATAGACTTCGTCTGTCGCGGATTCGCGCGTTGCAATTTCGATGATTTCTTTACGGAACTCGGCTATTTTTTGCACGATTTCCTGATAAGCCTCGCGCGTGATACCAAGCGTAAGGCCAGAAAAATGGCGTTCGTCCAGCGGCACGCCTTCAATCGCGTCAAGTGCGAACTCGCCCATTTGACGATGCATTCCGCGAACCGCCAGCGGAGTCACTTCCATCGGACCGGTCGTCACAACCTTTTCCGTTTGTTCGTAATTTCCGTCTTTGTCTTTTTTCAGCAAGTCGGCCTTGACCAAGAAATTCAAGGTCTCGCTCACTTCGGCGGCACTGATTTTTTCGCGGCAGGCATGAGCGAGAGCCAATGGCTTTGCGCCAGGCATCGCGGGAGCGAGTTCACGGAGCACCGGATTTTTCCAGTCCTCGAAGAAACGGAACGATTCGCCTTCCAGAATTTTCATTTTGCGAGATTCCGCAATAGAGAGCATATTGCTGAACGCAGAACGTTTTTCGTCATCGGTCTTTGCATGGCAAAACTTGACCATTTCGACAAAGAACTTACATTCGTAATCCGCAAGGTGCATGGAACGCGCCGTGCGCTCCGCTGCTTCTTCGCTCAGATTGAAGCGACCTTCGCTCACATATTTAAGGTAAACTGGCGACGAGAACCCCGCCGCTGTCGCGAACTCCTGCCAAGAAAACGCAGACTTCGCCTTTCGATCGGCATAGTAGTCTGCGATATACTGGCGGTAATCCGTATATTCTAGTATATCTTTCATTTTTCCTCCTAACAAGCGACCTCTTCTAGCAACTTTTTCAGACAGTCATTCTAGCGAGCCGTTTGTCGATATTCCAAATATAACACATTGCTTTTGAAAAATCAATAGTTTTACAATATAAAAGTTTATTTTTACGTAAGATTTTAAAGATTTTAATAAAGAATTAAAATTTTAGCAGTTTTTACAATATGACTTTAATTATTAAAAGAGCAATGGGAAATGGAGCAAGAATGCTGTAAGACAGCACCGAGATAGCGCGAAAAACGCGCTGCCACCAGGGATTCAGCGTTATTTACTAGCTTTTGTGCATGAACTTTTTCACAAAAATTGATATTCCCGCATCGGACACGCAAATCGACTACAATTCGCGACTTGCATTTTTTGGTTCGTGTTTCGCGGATAATATTTCGGCACAGTTTGCTTCGCGAAAATTTAAAGTTTTAGCAAATCCGTTTGGGACGGTGTACAATCCTGTTTCGACGGCTATGCAAATCAAGGCTATTGCAAACGGGAAAATTTTTGGGGAAGACGACGTTTTCCAGGACTCGCGTTCGGGAATCGGCTCGGGCGACAGCGCTAAAGGGGAATGCGCAGCACCTTGGCACTGTTGGAATGCACATGGTTCGCTTTCAGGAAAAAGCCACGAAGAATGCATTGCAAAATTGAACGAAGCGGCCACGCAAGCGCGAGAATTTCTGCAAAAGGCCAATGTTGTATTTATTACGCTTGGGACTGCGTTCGTTTGCTTTTTGAAAGAGAGCGGGATTGCCGTTTCGAATTGCCACAGGCAAGACCCGAAATTATTTGAGCGCAGGATGATCGGCGTTGATGAAGCTGCGCAAGCGATTCGAGAGATTGTTGAAAATTTATGTAAAATAAAACGTGACTGGATCCTTCGACTACAGGCTTCGCCTTCCGCTCAGGATGACATACAAAGCGAATGCCGCGAAAACAGCCAAACACACGAAAATAGCGAGAGCCGTGGGTTGCACATAGTCTTTACAGTTTCGCCGTTACGGCACATGAGTGACGGCGCGCATGGGAACAACCTCTCTAAAGCAACATTGCAACTTGCTATTGACAAAGCCATTCATGAAATCGTTTCGACTTCGGCTTGCGATGACCCCGGAATAAATCCGGCACCTAGCATCAGCTACTTTCCAAGCTACGAAATCGTAATGGACGAGCTGCGCGATTACCGTTTTTACGATAACGACATGGCTCATTTGTCAAAAGTCGCAGAAGAATACATTTTCGAACGCATGGCGGAAACTTATTGCAGCGAGAAAACGCGTGAAGACATCAAGCAAATCGAAAAGTTCTTGAAAAGCGCGAATCACCGCATACAAGATGCGAACTCGCCCGCCACGGCGGCTTTTCTGCAGAAGTTGCACACCGAGGCACAAAAGCTCGAACGTCAAATTGCAGGACTTGAGCTAAACGTGTAAAAGGAGATTCCGGCTCGGAAGCCGAAAAGATAAGCAAGGTTTTACCGGATCCTTCGCCGCTTCGCGACTCTGGATGACGTTTCGAGAAATAATGGGCCCTATCGTCGCATTGCGACTCCAGGGTGACAATGGTTACGCAATCACAAACCACCCCTAAAAGGGGTGGTTTGCTCTGCGCCTAGAAGGCTTTATTACTACCGAGCGCCTAAAGGACGCTTGCTTTCACTTCGTTCAAGCCATGTGGACTGATTATCGGCCACCCTTAAAAGGGTCAGCGTATTCCTTGGTTGTTAAACGATCTTCAATCTGGTCAGCTTTCTCCTGATCACGGATATACTTTTCTACAGTCGCTGAATTTAATCCGACCGTACTGACATAGTACCCCGTGGCCCAAAAGTGTTTGTTACCGAACTTGTACTTCAGATTTGCATGCCGTTCAAAAATCATCATCGATGACCGGCCTTTTAAGTAGCCCATAATGTTTGATACGGCATATTTAGGCGGTATCGAAAGAAGAAGATGGACGTGGTCACTCATTAAATGACCTTCTATGATAGTTACTCCTTTCCATTTGCACAAATCTTTTATAATTTCGCGTATATCGGCCCGCAATTGATGATAGATTATCTTGCGACGATATTTAGGAGTAAATACTATATGATATTTGCACACGTATTTCGTGTGCGCCAGGCTTTCTGCCATTTTGGGATGTCTCCTGTTGATAGTGTAGGCTTGAACAACTAAACATTATCAATTTTGGGGACATCCTTTTTCATTCATTCGTTAGTGCTGAAGCATCAATCTCACCCGCATGCGGGTGGTTGTTAAAGACGATGCTTCGCATCGTCTTCATCCTAAAGGATTAAAAAAAGAAGGCGGGCCGAAGCCCGTCTTCTGTCCCTCTTTTCCTCCTAAACACTCTGAGGGATCAAATTCATTTTTTGATGCAGCGGACTGCATATGTATCGTACGGATCATAGGGACTACCGGGCAAATCATGCGTTATCATATACACAAATGCATGATAAGTTTCTCCAGAAAGATCAAATCCAAATCCTCTACGCCACAGATCTCCCCTAAGGAAAAAACCAACAAAGTACATCGGCACATCAGCAACAACAAACCCATTTGCAAATTGCGGTTTCAACGAGGTGGAAACCCAGCCCATAATTTCATTAAACCAAACTCTAACGCCAGCATTCATGCCAAAACCCGTCGCCACTTCATCATAAAGTGCAGGAACAACATTATAATAATCAACGCCATAGCGTTCACCCAATTCTTTCAACAAGATTTCCCAATCGCTCCATGTCGAGATTCTCCATCCATCCGGACAAACACCTTGATAAGAGTTCAGCTTGGATTGCGGTATAAAATCCGTATAATTCCAAGTCCATTTTTTCTCAACATAGTCCCCCACTGAATCTCTTGTCCCCAGCAACGTATCACAAGCCATTTCATAAAGATCACGTTCTTCCATCCAAAGAGCATCAAAACAATCTTCTCGAGGATATGTCGTATCCCCTGAAGCATTTACAGAATACATTCGTATATCATCCTTACCAATATTCATAGCAGCACGCCATTCATAGCTGCGCCCATAGATACTGCAATCCACATCGTCAAACCCACTTCGATTGTTGCACCACGTACTACCAAACAAATTCGCTCTCAAAGAGCTATCAATACCTAAAGAAGTCGTATCCGCAAAATTCAGTTTTTCAGCCATCCAAGTTTGCGAAACATCGCCCCAATTATACGTCACCGTCTTATAAGTTTTTCCATCACGTTTATCCGTCATCGTCCCTTTCGTATGTTCAATCGTTTTAAAACCCAACGTCCATTTTCCAGAACGGCAGACAACAGCATACCCACCACGGCCTTGCAAAGCACCTAAAGAGCCAACCTCTTGTTCGCGGCCATCAGTGCATCTGCCCAATCCATCCATTTTGGCCAAACGTCCAATCTTATAATCAATCATTTTTTTAGTCGCCAAATAGTATTCCTCAAAAATTTTACCACGACTCGAAAACGCTTTAGATGGTGTAGCAAAGCTTAGCGCAACATCCAAATCAAGATAAGAGCGCAGATTATCCTCATCCCACCGAATCAAATCATTGACATAAGACAATTCTGAATTTTCTTCAATTATGTTTTCAAAATTTCCCAAATCCTCATATATGCCGAGATTTTCAAGAATTTCATGTTCCGCCATTTTATTTGCATCAGCAAAAGAATTTCCTTCTGCAAAATACTTCCGCAAAACAGGCACTTTCGCATTAGTCAACGAATTCACACTTACCTTTTCAGCTCTGCTCAAGTCAACGATCGCCTTAAATACGTTATATTCAATACGAGTCATAAGCGAATCGACGGAATTATACGTTTCATAAGGTTCTTTATTTTCAATCAACACAAATCGACTATGCAGAGATATATTTTCAAACGCAAAACGACCGCTGTCGTTATCAATCGTATCGACAAAAGAACGTCCCGTATTTTCAAGCGTCATCGAATCGAGTTCATAGACTGTCACAATCGTCCCTTTCGCTGCAAATACAGAACCCGTGTTCAATTTCGTGGTGTCCACTAATGAGTCGTCCTCGGATTCCGACATTTTCATCAACTTCGGATAAACATCGCCCACGCGGCCGGTCAACACGTATGCAGTTTCTTCTTCAGTCCCACCAAGAGAACCGATCGATTGATTTTCATCGGAACATGATGCAAATAGGAGCGCCATTAGCGCAGCCAAAGTAATTTTTGAGAAATTCATGACATCCTCCTAACCTTTTTTATTTAAACTTTTATTCGTCATCGGGAAGAACTGCATATTCAAGCGATACACTTCTTCTGTTGCGTCATCTTCCCTCGCAATCGCGATAATGCGCTTACGGCACTCTGCAATTTCCTGAACAATTTTTTCGTAGGCCCCGCGCGTAATACCTAGCGTAAGGCCAGAAAAATGACGTTTGTCCTGAGCAACGCCTTCGATTGCTTCAAGCGCAAACTCGCCCATCTGATGATGCAACGTACGGACCGCAACCGGAGTTGCTTTCAAAGGACCCGTCGTCACAGATTTATCCGTTTGCACGTAATTTCCATCTTCGTTCTTTTGCAACAAATTTGCCTTGACCAAGAAGCTCAGCGATTCGCTGACTTCAGCAGCCGTTATTTCCGGGCGACAAGCATGAGCAAGAGCAAGAGGTTTTGCCCCCGGCATCGATGGCGCCAATTCACGGAGCACCGGATTTTTCCAGTCTTCGAAAAAGCGATACGAATCCGCTTCGATGATTTTGACCTTATGCGCATCCGCAATTGCAAGCATCTTGCTGAAAAAAGTCTTTTTTTCATCGTCCGTCTTTGCATGGTCAAAACGGACCATTTCGCAGAAATAATCCCGCTCGTAATCCACAAGCGACATCGCAGAAGCAACACGAAGCGTAGCCTCTTCACTCAAGTTGAAGCGGCCTTCGCTCACGTATTTCAGGTAAACTGGTGACGAAAAACCCGCCGTTTTGGCGAACTCCTGCCAAGAAAAAGCTGACTTCGCTTTCCGATCAGCATAATAGTCCGCGATATACCGGCGGTAATCCGTATATTCGAGTATATCTTTCATTGTTTCCTCCTAAAAAACGGTCCATTTTGAACCGTTTCCAGAATCAAATATACGATAAAATTTTTAAAAAGTCAATAGTTTTCACAATATGGAATTTAATTTTTATCAAAAATTTAGCCATTTTTAGAAAAATTTAATAAAAAATGCCGTTTTTACACAATATATAAAAATAATGGGCCCTATCGTCGCATCGCGACTCCAGGGTGACAATGGTTACGCGAAACGCTCCAGAGTAAACAATGGTTACGCAATGCGCTCCAGGATGACAGTGAAATGCAATCCCAGAACAAGTCCAGAGCGACAACGCACAAAAAAAAAGAAGGCGGGGCGAACCCCGTCTTCTGTCCCTCTTTTCCTCCTAAACGCTCAAATCGAGGGATTAATTTTTAATGCAACGGACAGCAAATTCATAGTTTGGACGAAGACGATTTTTAGCAAAGAAATCGAACGTAATATTCCCGGACATAAAAAGGCCTCCATTAGAAAAACTAGCCAAAAGTCCGTCGCCATTATCATCTGGAATCGAAGCAAACGTTTCACCACTTTTCTTTACAACACTCGTCCTAGAAACATCAGAGCCATACGACTTCGCCACCTTCGGTTCTACATCTCCAAAGCCGCTTCCATAAGAATCATCGAAAGATACTCCACGGTTCTTCATATTCTCGCTCAATAATTCCCAATCCTCTTTATTGGGGATTCTCCATCCATCAGGACAAACGCCTTGAACCGTCAAAGATTCTGATTGATGAATAACACTAGAACGATTCAAATAACACGTTTTGTACATATAGGAACAATAATCAAACAACGTTTCAGCAGTATCTACAGATGAGCACTCGTTCGAAACCGACCACGAAGAGCAATACTCGACCCCATCAACTTCATCGTTTACAATTAATTTGGCTTTTCTGCAACGATCTTCAACAACCACAGTATCAAAATAAGTCGTCATCGAATGAAGAACCGAATCATATACCGTACGAGATACAATAGACTTTAATTCAACAGAAGCTTCGTCAACATTCATAGCCGCAGCCCAATCGTAATAGCGGCCGAACAGTTCACAAGACGGGTCATATTCCCAGCATCTAGTCTTTCCTAACAAATTCGATTTTAAAACGCTATCGACATCCGTAGAAGTTGTATCTGCAAAATTCAGATTTTCGGCCATCCACGTTTGCGTGACGTTTCCCCAATTATATGTAACAGTCTTGTACATTTTCCCATCGCGATTATCCACCATAGAACCTTTTACATATTCTACTTTTTTAGAATCAACGCCCCATTTTCCTGCATGGCAAACTACAGTAGACACGGGAATATTTTCGATTTCTGGGATTGAGATTGAAACCAATTCATTTTCTCGAGATTCAGTACATTGCCCCAAACCAGCTTTATACGCTAAATAGCCGAGTTCATAACCAAATAAATTCTTCGTATTCAGATAATATTGCTTTTCAGTTTCACTCATCGCTTCAAACACAGATGACGGTATGTTATACACATTTTT
>Ga0310696_10002064_pt1 | contig 27469 bp, 26 predicted proteins | sample AusTroGonzalo_MG_4_FD_203885 | JGI IMG/M metagenome (GOLD analysis project Ga0310696, IMG submission 203885) | Bovine rumen microbial communities from tropical cattle in Woodstock, Queensland, Australia - Gonzalo_02 (v2) (version 2) | ecosystem: Host-associated > Mammals > Digestive system >...
AGGTTCGTAACTATTTCAACTTCCGCTCGGAAAATGAGCGCCTCAGCGCCGAGAACCTGGCATTGCGCCAGCAGCTGGCTCTCTATGAGAAAGCTGCAGCCGCGCTGGACAGCCACGTCGTCACCGTAACGCCCGATTTCACATATATCGGCGCGAAGGTCATCCGCAACTCCGTGAACGCCCAGCACAACTACCTGATCCTCGACCGGGGGTCTGACGACGGTGTGGAGCGGGGGATGGGCGTGATCACCGACCGCGGCGTCGTGGGCATCGTGGGCGCCGTCAGCCGTCGTTACTGCTACGTCAACTCGCTGCTGAGCACCGGGCAGAGTGCCAGCGCGAAACTCGTCGCCAGCGGCGCTTTCGGCCCGATCCACTGGCCGGGCGTCTCGCCCGACCGGGTGCTTCTCCAGGAGATTCCCGTGCACATCCAGGCCGCTCCCGGCGACACGGTCGTCACCAGCGGCTTCTCGACCATCTACCCGCCGGATATCCCCCTCGGCGTGGTAGCCGGCACCCGCATCATCCAGGGTTCCTCACAGAACATCGATATCCAGCTCTTCGAGGATTTCCGCACACTGAACAACGTCTATATCGTCCGCAACAACGCCGGACCGGAATTTCAGGAATTGTATGAACAGGCTCGCTGACATCCTCTTCTTCGTCCTGGTGTTCCTGCTCCAGGTTATCATTACCGACTACCTGCACCTGGGGGCGTTCATCTACCTGTGCCTGATCCCGTTCCTGATCCTCAACATCCCGTTCTCGCGCCGGCCGCAACTCGTGTTGGTGGCTGCTTTCGGGATGGGCCTGACGCTCGACCTGGTTTCCGACGGCGTGGCTGGCCTGAATGCCGCTTCAGCCGTGGCCGCCGCCGCATCGCGGCATCTGCTCTATCGTTCGCTCGTCAACCGCGACCGGCAGGACAAAACCGAAGTGCCGGTCCCTGATGTCATCGGCATGGCCAAATACCTGAAATACGCCGGCGCCGTAACGGCTGTCTACATGGCCGTTTACGTGTTGTTCGACTGCGTAAGCTTCCGTCCCCTGGGGTTCATGCTCCTGAAATTCTTTGCCAGCACCGTCTTGAGCACGGGCCTTGGGATGCTGTTGATGCTGCCCCTGCAAAAACGAAGATAGGAGGAAGGGCGGATGTCGGCATTTCAGGACAGAAAAAACATCGTCACGGCAGGCATCATCCTGCTGTTCGCCGTGATCGCGTTCCGCCTGTTCCAGGTCCAGATCCTCGACAAGGAGTATCGCGTGACCGCCGAGAACAACGCCCTCAAGTACGAGACCATCTATCCCGCCCGCGGCCGCATCCTCGACCGCAACGGCGAAGTGCTGGTCGACAACAAGATCACCTACGACATCATGGTCACGCCCTACGACGTGAAGCCGTTCGACACGCTGGCCTTCTGCCACATTTTCGACCTCGACACGACCTTCGTCAAGGACAAGTTCCGCGAATACCGGCTCTACCGCCGGAGGATCGGCTACCAGACCCTCGTCTTCAAGCGCCAGGTGACAAGCGAGCAGTACAACATGTTCATCGAGAAGGCCTTCCTGTTCCCCGGTTTTTCGGGCGTGCCGCGTACCTCGCGCACCTACCCCTTCGACGCCGGCGGCAACTTGTTGGGCTACATTTCCGAAGTAGATGCGAACTACATCAAGGATCACCCCGATTACAAGAGCGGCGACTATGTGGGCAAGACCGGCATGGAAGAGGCCTACGAGACGCTGTTGCGCGGTGAAAAGGGCTACAGCATCTACCTGCGCGACGCACACAACCGGATCAAGGAGCACTACATGGACGGGGAGTACGACAAACTGGCCACGCCCGGCCTGGATGTGACCACGACCATCGACGGCCATCTGCAGGCCTACGGCGAACGCCTGATGAAGAACAAGGTGGGTTCGCTTGTGGCCATCGAGCCCTCCACGGGCGAAATCCTGACGATGGTTTCGAGTCCCGGCATCGAGGTGAGCCAGCTGGCCGACATCAGCCGCCACTACACCGAGATCTTGAATGACCCTTACAAGCCGATGTACAACCGCGCCGTGATGTCGCCGCAGCCGCCGGGCTCCGTTTTCAAGCTGGTCAACGGCCTGATCGGCCTGCAGGAGGAAGTCCTCACGCCGAACACCCTGTACGGCTGCAACCACGGCTACGTGGTGGGCGGCCTCCGGGTGGGCTGCCACGGACACCCGAGTCCCATCAACCTCTACCAGTCCATCATGATGTCGTGCAACGCATACTTCTGCTACGTGTTCCGCTCGATCCTCGACAACAAGAAGTACGGCTCCGTGCGCGAAGGTTTCGAAAAGTGGAAGGAATACACCGCAAGTTTCGGTTTCGGCCGGAAACTTGGTACCGACATCCCCGGCGAGAAAGCAGGGACGATGCCCACCGCCGAACGCTACGACCGCATCCACGGCAAGAACCGCTGGAAATCCATCTCGATTATTTCCCTGTCGATCGGGCAGGGCGAGATCGGCTGCACGCCGCTCCACCTGGCCAATCTCTGCGCTACCATCGCCAACCGCGGCTGGTTCTACACGCCGCACCTGCAGAAAGATACGCCCGAGTGCCCGTTGGACGCGCGCTTCAAGGAGCGCAACTATACGATGGTTGACACCACGCATTTCAAAGACATCGTCGAGGGCATGGAAATGGCCATCAACTATACTGGCGGAGGTGCCACGGCAACCGTCGCACGCATCCCGGGCATCACGGCCTGCGGCAAGACCGGCACGGCCCAGAACCCGCACGGCGACGACCACTCCGTTTTCATCACCTTCGCTCCGAAGGACGATCCGAAGATCGCTGTGGTAGCATACGTCGAGAATGGCGGTTTCGGCGCGACCTGGGCGGCCCCTATCGCCTCGCTGCTGGTGGAGAAATACCTGTGCGGCGAGATTTCGCCCGAGCGCAAGGCACTTGAGCAGCGCGTATTCGACGGCAACCTGCTCCATAAGGTAAAAGTCAAGAAATAGCGCGGGCCATGGGAGAATTCAATTACAGGAAACTTGACTGGGTGATCGTAGGCCTTTGGTTCGCGCTCCTCGTTTTTGGCTGGATGAACATCTATTCGTCATCGGTCGGGGAAGAGGGTTTCGTATTCAGTTTCAAGCAGAAATACATCATGGACCTGGTTTGGATGGTCACCGCCATGGCCATTGCGGGTATCATCCTGTTCGTATTCCCGGCCAAGCTCTATCCAGGCATCGCCTGGCCCTTCTACGTGATGATGGTGCTGCTGCTTATCGCCGTAATTTTCGTCGGCACGGAGGTCAACGGGTCGAAGTCCTGGTTCGCCCTGGGGCCATTCCGCTTCCAACCTGCCGAGTTCTCGAAGATTTCGACCTCCCTGATGCTCGCCCTGCTCATGAGCCGGTACGAATTCCGCTTCAGCAACGTGCGGGAAGCCGTCCGCATCGCGGCCGTGCTGGCTGTGCCGATGCTGGCCATCGTGCTCGAGAAAGAAACGGGCTCCGCGCTGGTGTATCTGGGGTTCCTGTTGGTCTGCTACCGCGAAGGGATGACGGGCTGGATCTTGGTATTCGGCATGGCGGCCGTGTTCTTCTTCATCCTGACGCTCGTGTGTTCGCCTTTCGTGGCCATCCTGGTGCTGGCTGGCGTCGTCGGCCTGGCGTGGGGCTGGTACGCGAAGAAGCTGCCCCTGGCGTTCGGTGTGACGGTGGCCGTGATCCTGCTGCTGGCGTTTTTCCCGCGGCTCATGCAGGTCGAGTCGCTGACCTTCCTGCAGCAGCTCTCGGCCGAACACTGGGCGGCTGCCCTGCTGGGCTCTGCCGCCCTCACCCTGCTCGTCATCGGGTTGCTGCGCCGCAACAAGCGCATGCGCAACGGAGCGCTCTGCTTCCTGGCGGGCCTCGCACTCATCTTCTCGGTCGACTTCGCCTTTGAAAAGGTGCTGAAGGAATACCAGCGCAACCGCATCGAGGTGCTGCTGGGCATCAAGGAGGACCCCATGGGCGTGGGATACAATGTCCACCAGTCGCTGGTGGCCATCGGCTCAGGCGGCTTCGCCGGCAAGGGCTACCTCGGCGGCACGCAGACACGTTTCGACTTCGTGCCGGAACAGAGCACCGACTTCATCTTCTGCACGATCGGCGAGGAGTGGGGGTTCCTCGGCACCATCGCCGTGCTGGCCGTGTACCTGACGCTGATTCTGCGGCTGATCGATTCGGCCGAGAAGCAGAAAGACCGCTTTACCCGCATCTACGGCTGGTGCGTGGCCGTGTGCCTGCTCATGCACGTGACCATCAACATCTGCATGACCATCGGGCTGATGCCGGTCATCGGCATCCCGCTGCCGCTGCTCAGCTACGGCGGATCATCGCTCTGGGCTTTCACGATTCTGCTGTTTATCTACGTCCGTTTGGACCTTGAAAAATGGAAGTATCTTCAAAATTGATTATATTTGTTGATTGTACGCGAAAAATCATCTTACAACTTCATACACTATGCCGCTTAACTTTGCCAACCGACACAATGGCCCGCGTCCTTCCCAGGTGAAGGAGATGCTCAAGGTCCTCGGCGTTTCGTCGATCGAGGAGCTCATCGGCCAGACCGTTCCGAAAGATATCCTTTTGAAGGAGCCCCTCCGCCTCGACCCCGCGATGAGCGAGCACGAATACCTGGCTTCGCTGAAAGCCATCGCCGACAAGAACCGCAACCTGCGGTCGATGATCGGCCTGGGCTTCTACGGCACGGCCACGCCCGCCGTCATCTCACGCAACGTGTTCGAGAATCCCTGCTGGTACACTTCCTACACTCCGTACCAGGCCGAGATTTCGCAGGGACGCCTTGAGGCGCTCATCAATTTCCAGACGATGATCTCCTCGCTCACCGGCTTCTCGCTGGCGAACTGCTCGATGCTCGACGACGCTACGGCAGCTGCCGAGGCGATGCGCATGATGTTCGAGCTTCGCAGCCGCGACGCCGTGAAGGCCGGCAAGAATGTCTGCTTCGTCGACGAGAATGTCTTCCCCAACGTGCTCTCCGTGCTTCGTACCCGCGCCACCGGCCTGGGCATCGAAATCCGCACCGGCAAATATGACGAATATGCGTTTGATGAAAAGTGCTATGGCGTGCTGGTGCAGTATCCGGCTGCCGACGGCGCAGTCCGCGACTATACGGCCTTCTGCGAGAAGGCGCATGCAGCGGGTTGCCTCGTGGCCGCATGGTGCGACCTGCTGGCCCTCGCCGTGCTCAAGGAGCCGGCAGCGTGGGGCGCCGACATTGCCTGTGGCACCGCGCAGCGCTTCGGCCTTCCGATGGGCTTCGGCGGTCCGACCGCCGGCTGGATGGCCTGCGCCGACAAGTATAAGCGAAACCTTCCGGGCCGCATCATCGGCATTTCGGTGGGCCGTCTCGGCGAGCGCGCCGTCCGCCTGGCCCTCCAGACCCGCGAGCAGCACATCAAACGCGAGAAGGCCACCTCGAACATCTGCACGGCAACGGCCCTGATGGCCACGATGACCGGCATGTTTGCCGTATGGCATGGCCCGCAGGGCATCACCGATATCGCAATGAACGCCTTCGGCTATGCGCACGTGGTAGCAGCCAAACTCCGCGAGGCGGGCTACACCCTCGCTTCCGAGCATTTCTTCGACACCATCCGCGTGGTCGGCGTCAATGCCGAGAAGGTTCGGACAAAGGCCCTGTCCCTGGGCTTCAACTTCTTCTATCCGGACGAGAAGACCGTACAGATCTCCTTCGACGAACTCTCGAACGGCGTGGAAGCCCGCGCCATCTCGTTGATCTTCAACTGCCCGACCGGCTCCAACGTGCCCGCCGTTCCGGACTTCATGCGCCGCGAGACCCCGATTCTCACGCAGGCGGTGTTCAACACCTACCATTCCGAAACCGAGATGATGCGCTACATCAAGATGCTGGAGCGTAAGGACATCTCGCTGGCCCACTCGATGATTCCGCTGGGCAGCTGCACGATGAAGCTCAATGCAGCCGCCGAGATGCTGCCGCTCAGCTGGAGCGAATTCGCGAACCTGCACCCGTATGCTCCCGCCGACCAGGCCGAGGGCACACTGCAGCTCATCCATGAGCTGGAGCACGACCTGGCCGTCATCACCGGTTTTGACGGTTGCTCGCTGCAGCCGAACAGCGGTGCTGCCGGCGAATATGCCGGTCTGATGACCATCCGTCGGTATCTGAACGCCAACGGCGGCGAGAGCCGGCGCGTGATGATCATCCCGACCTCCGCCCACGGCACCAACCCCGCTTCCGCAGCGATGGCCGGCTTCGACATCGTACTGGTCAGCTGCGACGAGCACGGCAACATCAACGTCGAGGAACTGGCCGAGAAAGCAGCTGCAGCAGGCGATCTGCTGGCCGGCATGATGATCACCTATCCGTCGACGCACGGCGTGTTCGAGGTTCGCATTCGCGAGATCGTAGATATCATCCACCGCCACGGCGGCCTCCTCTATATGGACGGTGCCAACATGAATGCACAGGTGGGCCTTACCAATCCCGGATTCATCGGCGCGGACGTGTGCCACCTCAACCTCCACAAGACCTTCGCCATGCCGCACGGCGGCGGCGGCCCGGGCGTGGGCCCGATCTGCTGCACCGCGAAGCTGAAGCCGTACCTGCCGGGCCACCCGGTGGTGGGCGAATGCGGCGGCGCCGGGATGGACGCTGTCAGCGCTGCTCCCTATGGCAGCCCGCTGCTCCTCCCCATCACGCACGCCTACATCAAGATGCTGGGCGCCGAGGGTCTGCGCAAGGTAACGGAGATGGCCATCCTCAACGCGAACTACATGTCGGCTCGTCTCCTGCCGGAGCTCAAGACGCTCTACACGGGTGTAACGGGTCGCGTCGCGCACGAGTGCATCATCGACCTGCAGCACTTCAAGGCTGCGTACGGCGTGGATGCTACCGATGTGGCGAAGCGTCTGATGGACTTCGGGTTCCACGCACCGACGCTGTCGTTCCCGGTGCACGAGACGTTGATGATCGAGCCGACCGAGAGCGAGCCGCTGAGCGAGCTCGACCGTTTCGTGGAGACCCTCAAAGCCATCGTGGCCGAGTGCGAGGACATCAAGGCCGGCCGTCTCGACGCCGAGGACAATCCGGTGAAGATGGCGCCGCATACAGAGGCAGAGGTCTGCGCCGACGAGTGGAAGCACCCGTACAGCCGCACCCAGGCAGCCTTCCCGCTTGATTGGATCCACGAGAAGAAGCTTTGGCCCGCCGTCTCGCGCGTTGACAATGGCTACGGCGACAGGAACCTCGTGACCGTCGTCGAGTAAGCTTAGCTACGCTCCGGTATTGGGGCCAGAACCGTCTCGCTTCGCTTTATATCGAAACCGCTGCGGCAATTAAGCCATTGATATGTAGTATTTTACATGAAGAAAAAACGCCACACGCTTACTGGAGGCGTTCGAGCTTGTAGCCCAGGAAGAAGAGTTCGATGGAGGCACCGAGGCGGTAGAGGACCTGGACGGTGCGGGCGAAGACATGGTAGGCGCGGGGACTCTGGGGCTCGATACCTTCGTGGCGGATCATCGTGAGAGCCTCGATGGAACAGTTCGAGAAGATGTCGGAAATCCGGCGGGCAGGTTCGCTGTCGAGGTCATAGCCGAGGACATGCTGGACGATGTGCTCATCCATATCGTCGAAGCCGCGGGAACCCAGCAGGTTGGCATATGTCACCTGCTGATACGCCTGCCAGTCGGCGTCCCAGAGCTTGGCAACCGCCATGCCCATATACCCGGCCCAGGCCACGGCCGCCTCAGGGTACTGCCTGTATTCTCGCACGGCATCTGCCAGGTAGGGCTGTGCCAGCGCTTCGATGAATTTGCTTTCGATGTCGTCGCTCTCAAGCAGCTGTCCGCCCATCATTTCGTAGGCCGTGCAAAGGCTCACCAGGCTGTCCTGCAGCCGGCGGGCGTAATTGTCGAGGTATTCCTGTTCGTCCATAGGTTGGTACTCAGTCAAGGATAACGCCGTGGACCGGCTCGCCGAAGGATTCGTCGAAGGGGATCTCACGGACGAGGGACAAAGCACCGTCGACCGGACGGCGACGGTAGAACTGGAGGCAGTGCGCATTCTTGCAGAAAACAGCCAGGTGTTCGCCGGCCGGACCGCAGCCATCGGGCAGGAAGAAGAAATCACGCACATGGGCGCCGGTCCGCTGGTAGCCGACGCGGCGCAGCAGGCCATCGGCCTGGACTTCACAGATGACCAGGCCGTCGTCGCCATTGCGCAGCGACGCGTAGAGATGGCGCCCGTCGGGGCTCAGCTGCAGGTCGCCGCCAGCCTGATCCGGAAAGGCCTTATCCCCCACCGGAAGCCGCTGCAACAGCACCGGACGGTCGTCGGGCTTCGTGAAGTCCGGCATCGAATAGACCAGGATATCGTTGCTCAGCTCCGTAAGGACATAGCAGTGCGAGCTGCTCCTGTCGACGACCAGATGGCGCGGGCCGCTGCCGGCAGGCGCCGGAATGTCGAACAGGCGTTCCAGCCGCAGCGCCCGGTCGAGACGGCCGTCGCAGAGCGGGCGCACGGTGCCGTCGAACATCCGCAGCACATGGATGCAATCGGAGCCCAGGTCCACTGCCATCAGCAGGTTCCCGAAGACGACCAGGTGGTGGATATGCGCAGCCTGCTGACGTTCTGCCACCGGGCCGTGCCCTTCGAAGCGGACCACTTGCGCCGCCTCATCGAGACGTCCCGAGCGGACGGGAAAGAGCGAAATGCTTCCTCCGGAGTAATCGGCAGTGAGCAACGCTCCGTTGTCGGGGTCGCCGCACTCGTTGAAATAGCCCGTCACATAGACCAGGTGGCAGGGGTCAGGCGACATGCCGCGGATCTCCGACTGCCGGACAACCTGTCCGTTCACCCGGAACGAATATACCCCCGAATCATCGCCGCTCTCCGACGTGGCGAACAGGTGCTTCTTGTCCGGCGACAACGCCAGATAGGAGGTGTTTTCCGCCACAACGGCGCTGGAGGCACGCACGGAGAAGGTTGCGTCATCCAGTTCAAGCAGCCGCATCCGCGGCCCGTAGGTTCCGACAATCAGTTTCATAAATCTCTGATATCTTGTGTTTTATGCGCCAGTATTGACCACGGGCTGGGTGTTTTCCTCAGCGCACAGGACAACGAGCAGGTTGCTGACCATAGCGGCCTTCCGCTCCTCGTCGAGTTCCACGACGCCCTGCTCTTTGAGGTGGTCGAGCGCCAGCTTGACCATCGAGACCGCGCCTTCCACGATCTTCTCGCGGGCGGCGATGATGGCGTCGGCCTGCTGACGACGCAGCATGACGGCAGCGATTTCCGGCGCGTACGCCAGGTAATTGATGCGTGCTTCGATGGCCTCGATACCGGCGATGGACAGGCGTTCGTTGAGCGTATCCTTCAGCACTTCGTTGATCTCGTCGGCACCGGAGCGGAGCGTCACATCATCTTCCTTCGGGTTGCTGTTTTCATCGTAGTTGTACTTGCCGGCCACCTGGCGGAGCGCCGCATCTGCCTGCACCTTGACGAAGCCCTCGAAGGCTTTCATCGTGGAATTCAGGCTGCCCTGGGTGCTCATGGTCTGGGAGTCGATCTCGAAGAGGCTCTTATAGACGTCCTTCACACGCCACACCAGCACCAGGCCGATGAGAATGGGGTTGCCGCTCTTGTCGTTGACCTTGATGGCCTCGGCGTCGAAGTTGCGGGCGCGCAGCGAGACGCGCTTCTTCGTCAGCAGCGGATTGATATACCAGAAACCGTTCTCGCGGAGGGTGCCGCAATACTTGCCGAAGAACACGAGGGCGCGGGCCTCGTTGGGCTCGAGCTTCACCATGCCGACGGCCAGCAGGATAATGCACAGGAACGAGATGGGAATCGTCAGCCCGATGATCAGGTCGGGACGCGGCGAATTGACAGCATCGTTGATAAGGATAATGTCGGCCACAATGACGGCCAGAATCAGAAACAGTGCGATGAAGCCGCTGATCTTGAAGCCTTTGAATTCAAATTCCTTGGTTTCCATAGCTGAGAAGGTGTGTTTACTCCTACAAAAATACGGTTATTTCTTGTAAAAAACACTACCTTTGTGTGTTATGGCGAAGGAGAAGAAAAAGAGCACGGTAGAGATCCGCAACAAGAAGGCCGGGTTCGAGTATGAGTTTCTCGAGCATTTCACCGCGGGCATCGTGCTGTATGGGACGGAAATAAAGTCGATTCGCGCAGGCAAGGCCTCGCTGGTCGACAGTTGGTGCTACTTCGTGAACGGAGAGCTGTACGTCAAGAATATGAACGTGGCGGAATATTGGTGGGGTTCGGCGTTCAGCCGCCAGGATCCCCGGCGCGACCGCAAGCTCCTGCTCACCAAGCGTGAACTGCGCAAGCTGGCCCGCGCCGTGAAGGAGAAGGGCCTGACGATCGTAGCTACCCGCCTGTTCATCGCCGAGAACGGCTATGCCAAACTGAACATCGCGCTGGCGCGTGGTAAGCACGAATACGACAAGCGCGAAACCATCAAGGAGAAAGACCTCAAAAGATATGAAACAGATTGATTCCTACAATTTCAATGGCAAGAAGGCCATTGTCCGCGTCGACTTCAACGTTCCGTTGAACGACAAGTTCGAGATTACCGATGACACCCGCATCCGGGCTGCCATCCCCACCCTCAAGAAAGTGCTCGCCGGCGGCGGTGCGCTGATCATTATGTCGCACCTCGGTCGTCCGAAGGGACCGGCTGAGAAGTTCTCCCTCAAGCACATCCTTCCGCGCGTGAGCGAATGCCTCGGCGTACCGGTGCAGTTTGCTCCGGACTGCCAGAAGGCTGACGAACAGGCAGCAGCCCTCAAACCGGGCGAGGTGCTCGTGCTCGAAAATCTCCGCTTCTACGCGGAAGAGGAAGGCAAGCCCCGCGGACTGGCTGAAGACGCCACCGACGAAGAGAAGAAGGCAGCCAAGGCAGCCGTCAAGGAGAGCCAGAAAGCCTTCACGAACAAGCTGGCTTCCTACGCTGACTGCTACATCAACGACGCGTTCGGCACGGCACACCGAGCCCACGCCTCCACGGCGCTCATCGCCAAGTATTTCCCTGAGGACAAGATGTTCGGCTACCTGATGGAAGGCGAGATCAAGGCCATCGACAACGTGCTCAAGAATGCAAAGCACCCCTTCACTGCCATCATCGGCGGTTCGAAGGTCTCCTCGAAACTCGAGGTGCTCAAGAATCTGGTGACCAAGGTCGACAACCTGATCATCGGCGGCGGCATGGGCTACACGTTCATCAAGGCCGAAGGTGGCAAGATCGGCAACTCGCTGCATGAGGACGACCTGATTCCCGATGCACTCGAGATCATGAAGATCGCCAAGGAGCAGGGAGTGAACCTCTCGCTTTCTGTCCAGACCCGCGTGGCGGACGACTTCAGCAACGACGCCAACGTGAAGGTGGTTCCTTCGCACGAGATCCCCGACGGCTGGCAGGGCATGGATGCCGGTGAAAAGTCAATCGAGAACTGGAAGAAGATCATCCTCGATTCGAAGACCGTGCTGTGGAATGGCCCTGTCGGCGTGTTTGAGATGCCGAACTTCGCTACCGGTACGCTGAAGATCGCTGAGGCGCTGGCAGAGGCAACCGCCAAGGGCGCCTATACGCTCGTCGGCGGCGGCGACTCCGTCGCAGCTGTCAACCAGATGGGCTATGCTGACAAGGTGAGCTATGTCTCCACCGGCGGCGGCGCTATGCTCGAAGCCATCGAAGGCAAAGATCTCCCCGGCATCGCAGCCATTCGCGAGTAATCGGCCGTCCCGCGCCAGCACCGCACTACCGCGCTGCAACGGACGCACCTGGCACACAGCTACTTACATAAAGATATCCCCCTCCCAACAGAGGGGGATATCTTTATGTAACCCTCTAACACTCAATTGCGTCCGTTGCAGCGCCGTGGGACACTGCGAAAAGGAGGACAGGCGGATAATTGGAAGAAAATCATTATCTTTGTAAGTTATGACGATTGAACGGCCATCGGAAAACTGGAAGGACTACGAACTGATCGATTCGGGAGATTTCTCGAAGCTCGAGCGGTTTGGGCCGTATGTGACCATTCGTCCTGAACCGAAAGCGCTCTGGCACAAGACGTTGGGAGATGACCAGTGGAACAGGATGGCACATACCGAGTTCAAGCCCGGTGCGGGCTTCGGGAAGGCCGGCAAGGAAGACAGCGGCACCTGGACGATGCTCCATAAGATGCAGGAACAGTGGACGATCGCCTATCCCGCCGTCGGCTTCAACCTCCGGCTGGGCCTGACCGCCTTCAAACACGTCGGCGTCTTCCCCGAACAGGCACCGAACTGGGACTTCATCTACAAGAGCGTCAAGGATATCGCCGCTGCGCAGCAGCAGGCGCCGAAGGTGCTCAACCTGTTCGCCTACACCGGCGGAGCCTCGCTTGCAGCCCGCAAGGGAGGTGCCGAGGTCACCCACCTCGACGCCGTACGCCAGGTCGTCACCTGGGCCCGCGGCAACATGGAACTCAGCGGCATGGACGGCATCCGGTGGATCATCGAAGACGCCCTGAAATTCGCCCGGCGGGAAGCCCGCCGCGGCAACCGCTACCAGGGCCTCATCCTCGACCCGCCCGCCTACGGCCACGGCCCGGACGGCGAACGCTGGAAGCTCGACGAATGCCTCTTCGACCTGCTCGAACAATGCGCCGCCATTCTGGCACCCGAGAAGAGTTTCCTCGTCCTGAACCTCTACTCCAACGGCTACTCGGCCGTGCTGGCCGACACACTGGTGCGCAGCGCCTTCGGCACGAACTTCGCAAGCCTTGACTACGGCGAGCTCGTGCTGTGCGACCGTTTCGGAAAACAACTGCCACTCAGTGTCTTCTCGCGTTTAAAAAGATAAAAATCATGATAGATTTCCTTTCCGTCACGTGGAACGTCGATCCGATCATTTTCAAGCTCGGACCGCTCACCCTGCGATGGTACTCGCTGCTCTTCGTGGCGGGCTTCCCGCTGGGCTACTGGATGTTCACGAAGTTTTACAACCGAGAAGGCGTCGATACCAAGCTCCTGGAGCCGCTTCTTTATGCCCTCCTCATCGGCACCATCGTGGGCGCCCGGCTCGGCCACTGCCTGTTCTATGAACCCTCCTACTACCTGTCTGCCGAGCATTGGGTTGAGATCTTCATGCCCTGGCGCGGCGGCCTGGCATCGCATGGCGGAGCCATCGGCGTGATGCTGGCCGTGTGGTGGTATGTCCATAAATACGGAAAGAAGAACGGTTTCGACATCCTCTGGCTGTTCGACCGCCTGGTCATCTGCGTGGCCTTTGCGGGCTGCCTCATCCGACTGGGCAACCTGTTCAACTCCGAAATCTACGGCGACGTCACCGACCTGCCATGGGGCTTCATTTTCGCGCGTCGCGGCGAAACGCTGCCCAAGCACCCGACCCAGATCTACGAAGCCCTCTCGTACCTGATCCTGGCTATCTATCTGGCCCTCAACTACCAATACAGGCTCGACAAGCGCTACCGCGGCTGGTTCTTCGGCGTTTTTTTCATCGGCTGCTTCGGCATGCGCTTCCTCATCGAGTTCATCAAGGAACCGCAGGTGGGCTTCGAGGAGAACATGGTGCTTGATATGGGACAGTGGCTCAGCATCCCGTTCATCGTGGCGGGCATCGCGCTGGTCGTGCAGGCTTACGTCCGGAAAGTCCCGGCACGCCGCTCCCAGCCCGAAAAGACGAACTACCGCCCGCAGCCGAAAGCTCAGCGTGAGGCGGAAATGAAGAAGACCAAATGATGAAACGTGCGCTGACCACCCTGCTGCTCGCACTGCTGTGCGCAAGCGCGCCGGCCCAGGACGCCGACTCGCTGCTGACCGTGGCCATGTGCGGCGACATCATGATGGGGACCACCTACCCGACGGTTAGGCTCCCGCAAAATGACGGCGCAGACATCTTCGCCGACGTGAAGGACCTCTTCCTGAATGCCGACCTGGCCGCCGGAAACCTCGAGGGCGTGATTTGCGAAGGCGGCACCTGCACCAAAAACACCGACAAGGCCAACAACTATGCCTTCCGGATGCCCGAAAGCTACGCACACCTGCTCACCGACACCGGCTTCGACTACCTCAACCTGGCCAATAACCACACGAACGACTTCGGCGCCTACGGCCTGATCCGCACGCGCCAGATTCTCGATGAGGAAGGCATCGCCTACAGCGGCCTGCCCGACTGCGAAACGACCGTCGTCGAGCGTGGCGGCGTACGCTACGGCATCTGCTCGTTCGGCCACAACTCCTATACGCTGAAACACACCGACACGGCCTCCGTCACGCGCATCGTGACGGCACTCCGCCCCCAGTGCGACATCCTCATCGTCAGCTTTCACGGCGGCGCAGAGGGCTCCAAGCAGTCGCACCTGCCGGATGGTCCTGAATTCTACCTGGGCGAGAACCGCGGCTCCCTGCGGAACTTCGCCCACCACTGCGTGGACCTGGGCGCCGACATCGTGTTCGGCCACGGCCCTCATGTTACCCGTGCTGTGGAATGCTACAAGGACCGCATCATCGCCTACAGCCTCGGCAACTTCTGTACGACCTTTGGCGTGAACCTCGCCGGAGTGAACGGCTACGCGCCGGTGCTCGTGGTGCGCATCGACCGTGACGGCCGCTTCGTGGACGGCCGCATCCACTCTTTCATCCAGACACAGGGCACCGGCCCGAAACTGGACGCCGCCGACAAGGTGGCGCAGCACATGCGGACGCTCTCGCTCACGGACTTCCGGGGCAACTGCGGCCTCAACATCTCCGATAACGGAACTTTGACTAGAAAAACCCGATAAATGACACCGCTGTCACTTCTGCTGCTTTTCCTTCTGGGTGCGATGGGCATCTCGTTCCTCTGCTCGATCCTCGAGTCGGTGCTCCTGTCCACGCCCCTGTCGTACATCACGATGCGGGAAGATGAGGGCTATAAGCCCGCCACCCGCTTCATGCAATACAAGGAGGAGAGCGCACGCCCGCTGGCCGCCATCCTGGCCCTCAACACCATCGCCAACACCGTCGGCGCCGCCGGCGTCGGCCGCCAAGCCCAGATCCTGGGCGGGTCCGAGCTGTTCGGCTGGATCTCGGCCATCACCACGCTGCTGATCCTGATCTTCGCGGAGATTATCCCGAAGACCATCGGCACGTCACATTACCGCAACCTGATGGGCTTCACGACACGTGTGCTGCGGGCGCTGATTGTACTGATGTATCCCATCGTGATCCTCATCGAACTCATTACCCGAATCTTCCAGAAGGATGAAGACGAGGCGTCCGTCAGCCGCGAGGAGGTGTCGGCCATGGCAAATGTAGGAGAAGAGGAGGGCGTCATCGACAAGGACGAGAACCGCATCATCCAGAACGTGATCAAGCTCGACAAAGTGAAAGCCTACGACGTGATGACCCCGCGCGTGGTCTGCCAGACCGCTTCAGAGAACATGTCGCTCAAGAATTTCTACAAGGACAAGGACTTCGAACACTACTCCCGCATCCCCGTCTACAGCGAGAGCCCCGAGTACATCACAGGCTACATCCTGCGCAGCGAGGCGCTGGAATGCCTGGCGGAAGACAAGTTCGACATGCGGCTGAGCGAGATCAAGCGTGACATCACTTTCTTCAACGAGGAGCAGTCAGTGGCTGACATCTGGGACACGCTGCTCGCCAAAAGGGAGCAGATCGGCCTGATCATCGACGAGTACGGCTGCTTCCAGGGCATCCTGACGCTCGAAGACATCATCGAGACGATCCTCGGCCTGGAGATCATCGACGAGAACGACGAGGCCAGCGACATGCAGCAGTTCGCCCGCGAACGCTGGAAACAGCGTGCGAAACGCTTCAAAGAAATCCAGCTCCCCGACACTGAAACGGAAGAAGACGAAGACTGACGCACGATGCTCCCCGACGGCTACGATCTGATCTGTATCCTGGGACCGACGGCATCGGGTAAGACGCGCTACGCCGTGGAGATGGCCCGTGCGCTCGACGGAGAAATCCTCTCCGGCGATTCGCGGCAGGTGTACCGCGGCATGGACATCGGCACGGGGAAAGACCTGGACGAATACGGCGAGGTACCCTACCACCTGATCGACATCGTGGACGCCGGCACGAAATACAACATTTTCGAATACCAGCACGACTTCGAGCGTGCCTACCAGGACATCGTCCGGCGGGGCCGGACACCCATCCTGTGCGGCGGCAGCGGCCTCTACATCGAGGCAGCCACGTGCGGCTACTACCTGCCTGACGTGCCGCCCGACCCGGCACTCCGCGCCGCACTCGAGAAAGAGCCCACCGAGGTGCTCATCGCACGCTATGAAGCGCTCCGCACACCCCACAACACCACGGACTACGACACGCGCCAGCGGCTCATCCGTGCGCTTGAAATCGCCATCTACGAGGAATCGCACCCCGTGACGCGCACAGCATTTCTTCCGAAGAGAACGAAGTTCATCGGCATCTCTGTCACGCGCGACGAGCGCAACGCGCGCATCGACCGCCGCCTCCGCGAGCGGCTCGACGCCGGCCTGGTCGACGAGGTGCGCCGCCTGCTTGACAGCGGCTTGCAACCTGAGGACCTGCTCTACTACGGACTTGAATACAAATTTGTCACGCTCTACCTTACGGGCCGGCTCGCCTACGACGAGATGGTGCCGCAGCTGCAGACTGCCATCCACCAGTTCGCAAAGCGGCAGATGACCTGGTTCCGCGGCATGGAGCGCAAAGGCATTGAAATAGAATGGAGAACCCTGCAATGAAACGAATCCTGCCCCTGCTGCTGGCGCTGACGCTGCTGCCGGCCGCCGCCTTCGCCCAGAAGGCATCCGAACTCAAGTGGACCGACGCCAAGGACCTGATGCTCATCAACCAGGGCTACGACAACACGGAACTGACCTACTCCCGCCTGCCGGTAGACATGAAATCGTCCACGCGAAAGGCCGTGTGGGATCTCGGCCTCAATTCAGCCGGCCTTGCCGTCCGTTTCTCGACCGACAGCCGGAGCATCGGCATCCGCTGGACGCTGCTCAATTACTTCATCATGCACCACATGGCCGGAACGGGCATCCGCGGCATCGACCTCTACCAGCTCGACGAGAACGACCACTGGCAGTTCATCGGCACGGCCATTCCCAACGGAAAGGACACCACCAAGACGCAGGTAGTGGTGAGCGGCATGGACGGAAAGCGTCACGAGTATATGGCGTACCTTCCTCTTTATGATGGGGTTACAAAAGTGGAGGTCGGCGTGATGAACGGCGCGTCTATCGGCTTGCCGCAGCGCGACATCCTTGTCCGGGGCGGACAGAAGCCCATCGTTTTCTACGGCACGAGCATCACGCAGGGAGGATGCGCTTCGCGACCGGGCATGGTCTACACGTCGATCATCAGCCGGGCGCTGCAGAAAGAATGCGTTAACCTGGGCTTCAGCGGTAATGCGCGGATGGACAAGGCGCTGGCCGAGATGGTGGCCCGCGTCGACGCCGACCAGTATGTCATCGACTGTCTGGAGAACTGTACGCTGAAGGTGATGCAGGACAGCGCTTGGTATTTCCTGACGTATCTGGCCAATAAGCGGCCGAATGCGCCGATCTATATGGTGGAGCACATCTGGTTTTCGCATGCGCTGGTCAACAAGCCGGTGCATGACCAGATTGCCGAGAAGAACGCCTACTGGCGGGAGATTTATGAAAAGCTGCGTAAAGAGGGCTATTCGAATTTCCGTTACATTCCGGCCGACAATCTGACCGGCCCTGACGGCGAAGGCGCCGTCGACGGCTGCCACCAGACCGACCTTGGCTTCCTGAGGATGTCCGAGGAATTCCTGAGGCATTTACGAAAGTAAAGCGCTCCGGAGCTCTGGTATTTGTTCCAAAACCGTCTCGCTACGCTCGACCCCTCCCAAAGCCAAGGCTTTGGGCCCCTCCCTCTTACAGTGCCGAGGGTGGCATGGGTTTTGGCCCAAAAACCACCCGCTCCGAAGCGCTTTACTTGGCCAAGACGGCCATCTCACAGTTTGCACAGTCGAAGGAGAGGCGGAGGCGGGTGGATTGGTTGAGCAGGTAGAGGGGCTCCTGCAGCGATTCTTTCGGATGTTGCTTCGGGCAGAGGCCCAGTTCCCACTTGATGCAGTAGCGGCTGCGGAGAAGTTCCGCGGGAAGGGAGAGGGTAGAGCGGTTGTGGACGGCAGCGCCGGGCTGCGGCACGTGGAGTGGCACAGGGCGGGGCCGGTTCTCGGCCTGACGACGCAAATCGGCGGCCAGGTCGCGGCGCCAGCCGTTAATGCGTGCCGCCGGGTAAAAATAATCGGTATCGGTTTCGATGGCTTCCACACGGAAGCTGAAAATGTCGGTGTGCTTGGCCAGCTGCGCCTCCAGCGTAGCGCGGGCGCGGGCGGCGTCGTTCGCCGGCTCGGCTGTTTCGGGGAAGGCGATCTCCGCACGAAGGCCGTCCTCAGTGACGGCCGTCAGGCGCGTCTCGCCGTCACGGGACGCGTAGCGGATTGCCACGGCGATGACGCGACGGGGCATATTCTTCTCCAGCTCCCGCTCGAAGGCTGCATCCCAGTTGCGGTACACCCGCATCCCGGGCACGAGGCCCTTGGCATCGCGCAGCGTGATGCGGTTGCCCTGCACCACCTCTGCGCGGCTGCCGGTCACGGCGTCGCCGCGGCCGGCGAACGAGAGACCGTCACCGTTGGCAAGCGGCCGCCCGCCTTTGAGCGTAATCTCACGACCCTTCACGGCCGCGATCTCGCCCACCGGCTCACCCAGCGCCTTGGCGGCATCAACACTTGCGAGTTTCAGTCCGCGACCGTCGAGCAGCGCCTCAGTATAGCCCCGCTGGAATGTCCGGTCAGGATCGGGCGTGAAACCACCCTCCGGATGTCCTGCCGCCAGCGGCGAGTAGCCGGGATTCTCGGCGATGAACCGGTCGATGACATCGCGGTAATGCCTGACGACATTCTTCACATACGAAGCATTCTTGAGCCGCCCCTCGATTTTGAATGAGGTGACGCCTGCCGCTACCAAATCGGCGATCCGGCCGTCGAGCCGCAGGTCGCGCGGAGAAAGAAGCGTCCGGTCGCGGGCGATGACACGGCCCTGGCCGTCCACCAAGTCGTAGCGCGAACGGCAGGCCTGGGCACACACGCCGCGGTTGGCGCTGCGGCCTGTCAGGTACTGGCTCAGATAGCACTCCCCGCTATAGCCCACGCAAATGGCTCCGTGAACAAAGAATTCGAGTTCGCACGACACGGCGGCGCGGATGGCCCGCACCTGCTCGAGTGTCAGCTGGCGCTCGAGCACGAGCCGCTTGAAGCCCAGCGCTTCCAGCTCCCGCGCCCGTTCAGGCGTGCGGATGGCGTTCTGCGTCGAAGCGTGCAGTTCCACAGGGGGCAACTGCTGCGAAAGCAGCCCCAGATCCTGGACAATAAACACGTCGACGCCCGCCTCGTAGAGCTCCTGCATGAGCTGGAGCGCCTGCGGCACCTCCTCTTCCTGCAGAAGCGTATTGACCGTCGCATGAATTCTCGCCCCATACAGGTGGGCATAACGGCAGAGCCGGGCAATGTCTTCAACTTCATTGCCCGCTGCCGCCCGCGCTCCGAATGCGGGCCCTGCGATATAAACGGCATCGGCACCACAGTCGATGGCTGCGATGCCGATTTCCGCATTTCTCGCAGGAGCGAGAAGTTCAAGCCGGTTTAGTTGCATTTAAGCGTGGTGATCTGGTAACGGGCTGCTTCGCCGAACTTAGCGTCCTGTGCGATCTGCTTGAAATAGCCGCAAGCCTTGGCGTTGTCGCCGGTAGCCACCAGTGCGGTACCCAGCTGATAGATGATCTGGTTCTTATCCTTGGCGTCGGGGCTCATCGACAGGTAAGCTTCGAATGCCTCGGCTGCCACCTTGTTCTGCTTGAGCGAGAGGGCGCTGATGCCGATGATCTTCTCTGCGTTCGGGTTGTCGACATACTGCGTCGATTTCTGTGCGTTCTCGAGGGCGCCTTTCATGTCCTTTGCCTTCTGGCAAGCGACGGCTTTCTTAACATAGGTGTTGGAAAGCTGCTTTGCTGCTGCCTCTTCCTCGCCGTTCTCGGAAGCCAGTTCGAATGCCTTGATGGCATCGTCGGTTTTACCGAGGGCTGCCAAAGCCTGGCCCTTGCGCAGGTGTGCCTGAGCGTTTTCAGGGTTCACGTCGATAACCTTCTGATATGCGGTCACGGCGCCTGCATAGTCCTTGGCGTTGAGCAGGCCGTTGGCGTCAGCCATCAGGATCTGCGGAATCAAAGCCTGGGCCTCTTCTGCGATCTCGTTGTCACCAAACGATTTGGCAACCTCGGATGCCTTCTGCAGCTTGGCTACGGCGTTGTCCAGGTCCTTGGCTGCTGCCAGCTCCTTGCCGAGAGCCATATAAAGTTTCGGAATGATGCCCTTGCACTGACCAGCGATTTCAGAACCCTCGTCGCCGAGTTTTTCTGCCATTTCAAGCGCCTGCTCGAAAAGGGTGATGGCTTCAGCCTTGTTGTTGTCAATGGCTGCAGCGGCGTTGTTGTAGGTCTCTGTCGCTTTCTCCAGATCCTGCGCTGCAACAATGCCCATCGTACAGAGGGCGACCAAAATGGTTACGAAAATCTTTTTCATCGTTTATGAGTTTTTGTTTTGTCCAACTAGCGCCTTATGCGAAAAGGCTGCCAAAATTACCCACATTTGTTTAATTTTGCAAAGAATCTTATGAAAAACATCCCTTCCATCATCCAGATCGGGGAGATTCTGGTCTCTTCCGAGATCCTCACGGAGTATTTCTGCTGCGATTATGAAACCTGTCGCGGGGCCTGCTGCATCATCGGCGACAGCGGCGCACCGCTGCTGGAAAGCGAGCTGGAACTGCTCGAACGGGACTATCCGCACTATGAAGCCTGGATGAGCGTGGAAGGCCGCGACCGTGTCGCCGAAACGGGCTTCTACGAGGTCGACCGTGACGGTGACCTCGTGACGCCACTGCTGCACGGCAGCGAGGAGTGCGCTTACACGCGCTTCGAAGGCGAGAGTTGCTTCTGTGCCATCGAGCGCGCCCACTGCGCCGGCCGCTGCTCCTTCGCCAAACCCATTTCCTGCCGCCTCTACCCCATTCGTGTCAGCATCCTCCGCAACGGCTTGACAGCCCTCAACCTCCACCGCTGGGACATCTGCCGCTGCGCCTTCGAAAAAGGAAAGCGCGAAGGAATCCGTGTTTACGAATTCCTCCGCACCCCTCTCATTGCCGCTTACGGCCAGGCCTTCTACGACGACCTCTCTGCCGTCGCCCGGCAGATTACACCGTCATAATCTCTTTCTCCTTGGCGGCGAGAATTTCCTCGACTTTCTTGGAGAAAGAATCGGTAAGCTTCTGGATTTCGTCCTCGAAGTCCTTTTCGGCGTCCTCGGGGAGGCCTTCTTTCTGGAGTTTCTTGAGCGACTCGATGCCGTCTCGGCGGGCGTTGCGGATGCCGACCTTGGCGTTCTCGCCGGCAGTGCGGGCCTTCTTCACGAGTTCCTTGCGGCGTTCCTCGGTGAGGGCCGGGATGTTGATGCGGATGACCTCGCCGTTATTCTGCGGGGTGAAGCCCAGGTTGGCGTCCATGATGGCCTTCTCCACGGCGTGGAGGAGATTGCGGTCCCAGGGCTGGATGAGCATCGTCTTCGCGTCGGGCGTGCTGATGCTGGCCACCTGCGGAATCGGGGTCATCGAACCATAGTAGTTGACCTGCACGCTGTTGAACACGGCGGGGTTGGCCTTGCCGGCGCGGTAGGTCTTGAGGTCTTCGTCGAGATACGTGACGGCGCTCTGCATTTTTTCCTTGATGGCGTCGGTCACGGATTGTGCTTTGTCAAACATATCGGTTACTTTTTATTTGTTGCTTAGTACGGTGCAGCGGCCGGTGCCTTCCACGACCTTTTCGAGGTTTCCTTCGGTGGTCATGTCGAAGACCACGATGGGCATCGCGTTCTCCTTGCAGAGGGTGAAGGCCGTCAGGTCCATCACCTTGAGGTTGTCGGCGATTGCTTTGTCGAAGGTCAGCGTGTCGTAGCGCTTCGCATCGGGGTGCTTTTTCGGGTCGGCGGTGTACACGCCGTCAACTTTCGTGCCCTTCATCAAGGCGTCGCAGCGGAGCTCGCATGCGCGCAGGGCAGCGGCGGAGTCGGTGGTGAAGAACGGATTGCCCGAGCCTCCGGCGATGAGGGCCACGCCACCCTGCTTCAGGTAGGCGTCCACCTCGTCGCGCATATAGTATTTGGCCATGGGGCGCATCGGGGTCGCGGTGAACACTTCGGCGTCGAGGCCGGCGTTTCGAAGGGAGAGCGACAGGCCGATGCTGTTGATGACCGTCGCCAGCATGCCCATCTGGTCGCCGCGGACGCGGTCGAAGCCGCGCTCGGTGCCGCTCAGGCCGCGAAAGATATTGCCGCCGCCGATGACAATGGCTACTTGTACACCTTTTGCGGTGACAGCCGCAATTTGCCGTGCATAGGCTGCCATCACGTTTTCGTCGAGGCCGACGCCGTCCGGGCCGCCGATTGCCTCGCCACTCAGCTTGAGAAGGATTCGGTTATATTTCATGAAACAAAATTAGCCATTTATTACGATTTTATCAAGTTTTGGATTATCTTTGCATAATTAACGCGATATTATTAACAAAATTATGGCAAGCATATTCAAGTCATCCATCGGAAAGAAGCTGGTCATGAGCATCAGCGGTCTGTTCCTCATCCTCTTCCTGACACTCCACATGTGTCTGAACCTGACCTATGTGTTCGATTCCGACAACACGGTCTTCAAGGGCGTCTGTGAGTTTATGTCGCTGGGTATCATCAATGTGGCGGTCCCTATCCTGGCAGCCGGATTCCTTGTGCACATCATTATGGCCATCGTCCTGACCATCGGCAACCGCAAGGCACGCGGCGAGCAGCGCTATGAGGTTTCCAACAAGGCAAAAACGGATTCCTGGTCGTCTCGTAATATGCTTGTCCTGGGTATTGCCGTCCTGATCGGTATCGGCCTGCACCTGACGGACTTCTGGGCAAAGATGCAGCTGCAGAACTGGATCGGCGGCGTCGAAGGCGACCCGTACGACCTGATGCGCCTCACCTTTGGCCGCTGGTGGGTCACCCTGTTGTACCTCATCTGGTTCGTCGTCCTGTGGCTCCACCTCACCCACGGCTTCTGGAGCGCACTCCAGACCGTCGGCTGGAACAACAACATCTGGATGAAACGCTGGAAAGTGATCTGCGGCGCCTACGTGACGATTATCATGTTGGGCTTCGCCGTCGTGGCTATCTACGCGTTCTGCAAGGCAAACGGCTGCTGCTAATCGGGGAACAGGCGGCGGATGATGCCGTCGGAGACGAAGAGTTCTTCTGGTACGATCCGCACAGAGTTCCCATCCCTCTGAACCTTACCGGTCTTGGACAATTGCTCCAGGACCGGTTCTTTTTGCGCCAGGAGGGCGCGCTCGGCCAGCGTGAGCGAAGCCAGGCGGAGTCCCTCGGCCGTGCGGAGCGCAAGCATCAGTTTCTCCTCGTAAACCTCCCGGTCGGAGAGGATTTCCGCATCGCAGGGGCGCGACGCCAGATACGCGTCGATGTCGGGAGTGTTCCAGCTTCGGCGGCGGATGCCGTCGAAAGAGTGGGCGCCCGGTCCGAAGCCCAGATAGGGCTCACGTGCCCAATATGCGCTGTTGTGCTGCGACGCGAAGCCTGGAAGGGCATAGTTGGAGACTTCATACTGCAGGAAGCCGGCCGCGGCCAGCCGCTGCTGCAGCAGTGCATACTGGCGCCGGCAGCGTTCCTCGTCCGGATCGGCCCAGCGCCCCGTCATCTGGTAGCAGGAGATGTGCTCCGGACGCAGTGCCAGCGCCCGTTCGATGCTCCGCAGCCAGTCTGCGTCTTCAAGGCCGGCAAAGCCAAAGATCAGGTCGAGCGAGAGGTTGTCGAAGCCGGCGGCGCGCAGCGTCGCGAAAGCCGTTTCGGCCTCCGCGGCCGTGTGCCGCCGCCGCATCCAGCGCAGCTGTGCGTCATTGAACGACTGCACGCCCATGCTCACCCGGCTGACGCCCATCTCACGCAGCGCTGCCGCCAGTGCCGGTGTTACATCATCGGGGTTCACTTCGACGGTGAATTCCGCGAAGCGTTCCACTCCAAACGCCGTGCGTGCGGCCTCCGCCACGCGCGCCAGCAGTTCCGCCGGCAGCAAAGAAGGCGTCCCTCCTCCGAAATATAATGTCGAAGGAGGGACGTTCAATTCTTTTTTCCGGTCCCGGATCTCCCGGAGGAGCGCCTCCACGTAAGGATTCCAGTCTTTTCGAACCCGCGCATAGAAGTCGCAGTAGATGCACTTCGAGGCGCAGAACGGGAAGTGGACGTAAAGGCCGGCCATGGGGCCTATTTCAAGATCATCTCGGCCGTGCCAAGCTTGGTCTCTTCGGAATAGATATCGACCGTGTATTTGCCCTTTTCAAAGCCCTGGGACGTAGCGAAGTAAATGCAGATTTCCACTTCTTCGCCCTGGTAGTCCACTTCGCGCGATGCGGAGTAAATCATCTGTTCGCCGCCCGAGGTGAATACTTTGCCGCTGTCATCGGTCATCAGGATGTCGTCCGGACCCTTGATGCGGATGTAGATGGTGCGGTAGCCGCGGTCGGCAATACTGTTCTCAATCAGGCTGAGGCAGGTGCGGAGCTTGCGCGCACGGCTGCTGCGGTCGGTGGTCTTGTTCGATTCGTTGATGGCCACCAGGTTGAAACCGCGGCCCTTGACCACGGCGCCGGCCGATGCCTTGGCCGACAGCTGGTCGGTGGTGGTGCGCAGGTCTTCATACTGGCGCTTGCTCTCCTGGGCCTCGCGGCGGGCTGCCGTAGCCTCGTTGCGGAGCGAGACGTTGAGGGTGTTGAGCGAGTCGATCTGACGGATGTAGCCCTTCATGATGGAGCGGAGCGTGCCGAGTTCCTGCTCGTATTGACGGATCTTGGCGCGGTTCGTCGCCTCGGTCTTCTGCAGGCGTTCGATCAGCTGGCCAACCTTTTCCTTTTCGACTTCGAGGGAATCGTTGAGGGCCTTGTTGTTGGTGTTCAGGGCCTCATAATCACCCTGCAGTGCGATCAGTTCGTTGGTGAGGTTCTGCTTGTCGATATTGAGGTCTTTCACCAGCGCGTTCTTTTGCGTCAGCATGACGACGAGGGCGACCAGCAAAGCTGCCGCCACGGCGCCCAGAACGATGGCCAGGGTCTTCATCGACCCGCCGCCATTGCCGCCGGCCGGGGTTCTCGGATGATCCTTTTCAAACTGGATCATTTCATCATCAAGTTCTTCCATATCCCAGATCTTTTTTCTTTAATTTTATGCAAAAATATATAAATTTGTAAAGATTAACAATTTAACATTATCCCGTTTATGCGCTATCTCATCCGTGCTCTCAAATACCTCGTGTATTTCGCCATAATGTTCTTCATCATCGTCGGCATCGTCTATCTCTTCTCGTCGCAGAAGGCTGCGGGCCTCTCCTTCGTCGATCTGTTCAAGGAAGGTTCGCTTCCGAAGATCGCGCTGTTTTTTGTGGTCGTTGCCGCCATCTATCCGAAGCTGAGCTTCTACAAGAAAGAAATCTACCTCAATGGCGACTTCACAAAATATGCCGAAATGTTCGACGAAGTGATGAAATCGATGGATTATGAGCTCGAAACGCAGGAGCCCGGCCTCGTTACCTACCGCAAGAAAGGCGTCTACGCCCGCCTCACGCGCATGTATGAGGACCGCGTGACCTTCGACACGACCGGCAATCCCGTCATCGCGGAAGGCTACCGCAAGGACCTGGTCCGCGTCCTGAGCGCCATCGGCTACCGTCTCCGCGAGGAGAGCCGCAACAACGAAGAAGCTTAACCCGTCTAACCGCAACAGCCATGAGAGTCGTAGCAGAATTCTACCACGAATACGAGGCCGAGATCGCCAAGGGGCGTCTCGAAGCCGAGGGCATCACCGCCGTCATCATGAACCTCAACAGCAGCTACCCCGGTGTCCAGATGGGCAAGCACGGCATCCAGCTGATGGTTGGCGACGAAGACTTCGAGTCCGCGCAGATGATCCTCGACACCCCCGCCAATCCCGCCACAGAATAGTCCTAAACCCATGAAAAAGACCTTTTTCCTCAGCGTTACCCTGATGGTAGCGCTGGTTGCTGTATCTTGCGGGAAGCAGGAAACGGCAACGTTGAACACGAATGTGGACAACGAGACGATCCGGACGATCATGAACCGCAAAAGCGTGCGCGCTTTCACGGACCAGCCGATTCCGGCCGAAATGATGGAGACAATGCTCAAGGCGGCGATGGCCGCGCCGACAGGTTCGAACATCCAGCCGTGGCATTTCGTCGTACTGACCGACAAGTCGCAGTACGAACGGGTGTTTGAAAACAATTTCAATATGCGGATCTTCCGTTCAGCGGCCGCCGTCGTCGTCTTCTGCGCCGACACGACCGTGACGCGTCCGCCGCGCGACAATCCGGACGGCGCGCCGGTTACCCGCCCCAACGGAACGTGGCGCGACGACCTGGGCGCCTGCACCGAAAACTTCCTGCTGGCCGCCGAGTCGTTCGGGCTGGGCGCCGTCTGGACGGCTGCCTATCCCTACAGCGACCGCTACGCTTCGATGAAGCGCGAGCTGGGTATTCCCGACCCGATCCTTCCGTACTGTGCCGTCGCCGTAGGCTGGCCCGCAGGCGATGACCAGCCCAAGGACAAGTGGAAACCCGAGCGCATCCATTACGAGCAGTGGTAATTCTTGGGAACGCAGCCGACGTTTCGGGAATTATTCATAACTTTGTACGATTATGCGATTTTCGGAAATTATCGGCAATGAGGAGCTCAAGGAGTCGCTCGTACGCATGGTGCGGAGCGAACGGCTGGGTCATGCCATTCTCCTGACGGAGGAGAACGGAGGCGGAGCAATGGCCTTCGCCCTGGCGCTCGCCCAGTTCGTCAACTGCCGGGAACCGAAAGAAGCAGACTCCTGCGGCGAATGTCCTTCCTGCCATAAATTCCAGAAACTCATCCACCCCGACCTGCACTTCGCCTTCCCGGTAAGCAGCAGCACGGCCCTGTCGGACAGCGAAAAGAAAGCGCCCATCTCCGACTACTTCCTGCCTGCGTTCCGCGACCTGGTCCTGGCCAACCCCTACTTCACCGAGCAGGAGCTCTACGATGCCATCGGCATTGAGAACAAGAGCGGCCTGATCAGCGTCCACGAAGCGAAGCGCGTCTTCGAAAAGCTGTCGCTGAAAGCGGGCGAGGGACGCTACAAGACGATGATCATTTTCCTCCCGGAAAAGATGAACCTCGATGCCGCCAACAAGCTGCTCAAACTGCTCGAGGAACCGCCCCAGGGAACGCTGTTCCTGC
>Ga0310696_10002065_pt1 | contig 27440 bp, 19 predicted proteins | sample AusTroGonzalo_MG_4_FD_203885 | JGI IMG/M metagenome (GOLD analysis project Ga0310696, IMG submission 203885) | Bovine rumen microbial communities from tropical cattle in Woodstock, Queensland, Australia - Gonzalo_02 (v2) (version 2) | ecosystem: Host-associated > Mammals > Digestive system >...
GATGGCGGCTTCGAGCATCCAGTCGTCGAATTTGCCCTGCTTCACCAGCGCAATCTGCTCGTCAAACAGTGCCTGCACCTGCTCGAGGGTCTGACCCTGCATAGGCTGACCGCCAAACATGAATGCGCCGTAGTCGTTCAGCGTGTAGGTGCCGGCGTAGGCGCCCATGCACTTCTGCTGCTGATTGATATTCAGGTCGATAAGACCGCATTTGCCGTTGTTCAGCACGCTCTCCAGCAGGTCGGCCAGCATGGCGTCGTGGCTGCCGTTGCCAACAAAGAGCACCTCAGCTTCACAGTCAATATCGGCAAGTGCTGCTTTCAGCTCCGTGTGAAACTGAGGCAGCACTTCTGCCTCATTATATACAAATACGCTTACCGATAGTTTCATTCGCTTACGATGGTTTGATATTCTAATAGTTCTTCCAACTTCAACTTCTTCACTGTTTTAATATCACTATAGTCGGAAAAAGGTTTGTCTCATTAATTAGAAAAACAATGTCATATAAATACTTGTAAGAATACGTATTAATTGGCAAAGATACGTTATTTTTATCATTTAGTAACGACGTGCGCATAAAAAGTTGTAATATTGCATCAATTTAAATACGGGGCTAAATATAAAGATCATTACTGATTTATATTCGTTTATGGATTATACGAAGTTAAGAGATACCCTGATAAAATATGCCGACAGATATGAAAATTCAGATTTCATAATTGGCGATCCATCTTGGTTTATGCACCAAGTGACTGGCGATAGTAATCAGGAAACGATGGCGTTTTTGGCATCAGCTTTGAGCTATGGGAGTCGCAAACAGTTTATGCCTAAAATACAGTCGATACTTGATTTCTCGCAAGGGGAAGTTACGCAGTGGGTAGTGGATGGAACATATCAAAAGATTTTTTCATATAACGATACGGGTTGTTTCTATCGTCTTTACGATATGCGGGATATGCGGATGTTTCTTGATTCTTTGCGCGCTCTGCTAAATGAAAATGGATCCATAGGTTGTTTTATACGTCGAGTCGGTGCTGACAATGGATATGCCGCAGTGGATGCAATCTGTCGCTGGTTCGCCACGCACGGCTTCGTGTCCGTTGTCCCGAAAGACACAACTTCGGCATGCAAGCGTATCTGTATGTTTCTTCGTTGGATGGTGCGTGACCATTCGCCTGTTGATTTGGGGCTTTGGGCTGACTTTATCGATAAGCGCACTCTCATCATGCCGCTTGACACCCATGTTCTCACGCAGGCGTGCGAATTGGGGTTGATGCACAGCCGTTGCGCCTCCATGTCGGCGGCACGGAAACTGACAGAAAAACTGGCACAAGTATTTCCAGATGACCCATTGAAAGGCGACTTCGCCCTTTTTGGATATGGAGTGACGCATTAGTCGCCGCGGGCGTCGTTGAGGGCGGCTTGCATAGCTTTTATCTCGTCGCGGTAGCGGGCTGCGGCCATAAAGTCCATCTCTTTGGCGGCCAGCTGCATCTTGCGCTGCGCCTCGCGTATGTCCTTACGCAACTGTTCTTTGCTGCGTGGGTCGAGCTTTTTAGAATTTAGGATAGTTGATTCCGCTGACTGCTGACTTCTGTCTGCTGACTTCTGAGAGCCATAATCCTGTCGATCCTCGGCGGCATGGCTGCTGTGTGAGGCAGGTGTGTTGAGTGCGTATGGCGAGGCAGCGATGTTGGGTATGTTGGGCGGTTCGGGCGCTTTGTTTTCGTTGCGTTCCTCCGCGGCACGCTCTATCACCGAAGTGCTACCCATGATAGCCTCGGTGCTTTTCACTATCTGTTTAGGAACGATATGGTGCTCGATATTGTATTTTATCTGTTTCTCGCGGTGACGGTTGGTTTCGTCTATGGCGCGTTGCATGCTTCCGGTTATCGTGTCGCCATAGAGGATAGCCTTGCTGTGGATGTTACGTGCGGCACGCCCGATGGTTTGAATCAACGCACGGTCGCTGCGTAGGAACCCTTCTTTGTCGGCGTCGAGAATCGCCACCAACGACACCTCCGGCAGGTCAAGACCTTCTCTTAAGAGGTTCACTCCCACCAGCACGTCGAAGACACCCATACGAAGGTCCCTCATTATCTCCACGCGTTCGAGCGTGTCCACGTCGGAGTGGATGTATTTGGTACGTATGCCGAGGTTTATCAGGTAGGACGACAATTCCTCAGCCATACGCTTTGTAAGAGTCGTCACCAACACACGCTCTTTTTTATAGACGGTCTTTTCTATCTCATCGAGCAGGTCGTCCACCTGATTGATGGCAGGCCGAACCTCCACCACGGGGTCGAGCAAGCCTGTTGGGCGTATCACCTGCTCCACCACCACGCCTTCGGCTTCCTCCAGTTCGTACTCGGCAGGTGTGGCGCTGATATATATCGTCTGGTGTGTCAGGTCGTAGAACTCGTCGTAGGTTAGCGGACGGTTGTCCAATGCCGACGGCAGGCGGAATCCGTATTCCACCAGAGAGGTCTTGCGGCTGCGGTCGCCTCCATACATGGCTCGAATCTGTGGTATGGTCACATGGCTCTCGTCAACCACCAGCAGGAAGTCTTCGGGGAAATAGTCAATCAGGCAGAATGGGCGGCTGCCTTCGCGGCGTCCGTCGAAATAGCGCGAATAGTTTTCGATGCCGCTGCAGTAGCCCAGTTCGGCAATCATCTCGATATCGTAGTTCACCCTCTCCTCAAGCCTTGCCGCTTCGAGGTTGCGTCCCTGCTCTTTAAACCAGTCGCGGCGTTCGAACATATCTGTCTGTATCTGGTGCAGCACTTCCGACATGCTGTCCTTCGAGGTGATGAAGTTGCTTGCGGGGTAGATATAAGCCTCAGTCAGTTTTTCTAACGTCTGTCCGCTCACGGGGTCGAAACTCTCGATACTCTCTATCTCGTCGTCCCAGAAGCAGATGCGGTAGCAGAAGTCGGCAAACGACGGGAAGATATCTACGGTGTCGCCCTTGACTCTGAATCGTCCGTTGACGAACTCTATCTCGTTGCGCACATACTGAGCATCAAGCAATTGTGTCAGAAGGTGGTCGCGCACCAGCTTCTCGCCAGATTTGATATGGATGGTGCTTTCTTTGAAGCTTTCGGGGTTCCCGATGCCGTAGATGCAGCTCACCGAGCACACCACTATCACGTCCCTGCGACCGCTCAGAAGCGCCGACGATGCGCGTAGACGTAGTTTGTCAAGCTCATCGTTTATCTGTAGGTCTTTCTCAATGTAGGTGTTTGTTGCGGGGATATATGCCTCGGGTTGGTAGTAGTCGTAGTAGCTTACAAAATACTCCACCGCGTTGTTTGGGAAGAACTGTTTGAATTCGCCGTAGAGCTGAGCCGCAAGGGTTTTGTTGTGGCTCATCACCAGCGTCGGGCGGTTCAGTTTCGCAATGACGTTGGCTACGGTGAACGTCTTGCCCGACCCCGTGACTCCCAGCAGCACCTGTGCCCGCTGTCCGGCGTTGATGCCGTCAACCAGTTGCTGTATAGCCTCCGGCTGGTCGCCCATAGGCGCAAATTCAGATATCAGTTCAAAGTCCATGTCTAACCGTAAACCGCTGTCAAAAGTTTTGCAAAATTACTAATAATAATTGGAAGCAGATGCGGGTGCTGACCGCCAACTACGCTCTTGGCCACTAATCAAACACAAATGGGTCGAAATGGATTGGATTTTCCAGTTTTTTTAGTATATTTTTGCAAACGGAAATTTCTACAAATTCGACCAATGGCACTAATCGACATTAAGAAACTGAAAGAGAAAGCCTCCGAGACTGCTGCTAACGTGGGTAAAGGTGTTGCGACTGTGTCATCCAATGTGGCCGACAGTTCTGCCGAACTGGCTACAGCTGCGATAACAAAACTACTAAGCGGGATTGACATCGACAAGGTGATTGCCGCTACCGAATCCTATCATGAAAAAACGGGCAAAGACATCACCGCTACAATTAATTTCCTCAACAAACTAAAGGCTCTGCAAGATGACAAGTAAAGAACAAATTGCAAAAGTGTCGGAGATGGCCTCAAAACTCCCGTTGGCAGAAATACTTGATACTCTCGAAGGGGTGGCAAAACTTGTACCAGGCATAGGAAATATTGTGAGGATTGTCATAAAAGTACTTAGATTATTGATGAAGCTGAAACCCGCTACAGCAAAGTAATTTTCAACCCAAACACCGGAAATAATCAACTATGGATTGTTGTGATAAACTTTTTAGTATAACAAGTTTTATAGACAAGGCTCGCTGGGAGGATGTTAAAGAACAACGGGGCCAAGGTCGTATGTTAATCAACTATTGTGATGCTGATTATTTTAGCAAAAACCCAGACGCAAGAACCCTAACACATTACTTATGCTACATCACTGATCGACAGATGCCGTTTGATCGTATTTTTGATATTGGAGGTTATGTTTTTTCGAGTCTTGTAAAAAGCTACCTTCAAAGTAAAACAACAACAAATGAGCTTCTATCAATAAACCCATGCGGTTCGTATGTCAGTATTGACGAAAAAGAAAATAAACTCAAATTTGTATGTCACGATAAAGCGACTGATTCACAACGATATTTGATTGGCTCTTCATACGATGATGACAGCAAAAGAACGGTATTTGCATCGAGATTTGTCACAACGGATTACAAGAGCATATATAATGTTCTATACATATTGGAGAACTTAAAGAAAGAAGGCATTATAAAGAGTCGTTCGTTAGTAGAATTTATAAAGAGGGTAGTCAGTGTTTATCCTGAAAAGGATTGCCTCCTGAAAAGGATTGCGTATGCTTTGTATCTACTGACATACGATGGTGTATCTAATAAATTGAAAACGGATAGTATCGAAAAGTATCTGGAGGGCACTTGTGTGTGTTCCGAAAATCAATATAAGAAAGCTAAGTCTTTTTTGCTGAAGGCGGAATCTAATACGGGGTTTGAAGAATATTGCAAAAAGAATATTTTTTATTCAAAAAGAATATGGTGCTCTATCAGGGATTATATTTTAGACCCTGAATATAGTGAGTATTTCATTCCTGAAATTAAAGAGGTGTTAGGTGAAGATATAAGTGAAATAAAATATCTTCGTCAGCTGGAACTTCCCGGTGATGTTTGGAACAATAATCCGCGCTATAGGGATTGTAATTTTAAACGGATATTAAACATTCATGAGGATTGTAACAATCCTTTAAACAATGCTCTTCGTAAATGGTGGAATGGCAATTGGGACAAATGTGAAATCAAAGGCAATGAATACATAGAGCAGTTTGATATTACTTTTTCGCTTGCGCCAAGAATGTGTGCTAACATGGAATGTGGATGTTGCCCGTACGGATTATTACATGATAGTCAAATTGACGGCACTAAAATCACCCACCAGTTTGAAAGGCTATGCATAGATAATATAAATAAATTCTGTCCAGTTGTCCTATGTAGTGCAGGTTATAAAAGCAATTGTGTAGGAAGGGATAGTTGTGTTTTGTATGAGATTTGGATGGAGAAGAAAATGTGAAGCGTGTCGTAAAGTCGGCAGTGACAATATATGGAAGTAATAGGTAAACAATAAATTAACGTTTTGACATGAGTAATGAGATTTATTTCCGGCCACCTTGGACTTGTGGCAAATACAATGCCGACAAGCATGTAGCTATTATGTTCAATCTCCTTTCTAGAATGAACTATTTCTATGAGGAAGAAAGCGCTGAAGTGATAGGCTATGTGTTGGCAACAGGACGTGGAGAAAAGATAAGCGTTAATGAGGTGTCCATAAAAAGCAATATTGTTCCTCTATCTATTGCCAAGTTCTTTGACGAACTATGTACAATGGGACTTCTCTCTGACAGTGAAATTACCGAATACGTCATTACGGATTACCGTAATAAATGTAAAGGAATGGCTGCTCCTCCCACCATTGGTACACGAGCAGAAGAATCGGCAACCGATGGTGTCCAATCTGCATATCAGGTTTACACAGATGTAGTAAAGGACAGCGTTGTTTTGTCTGATGTGATGTTTGAGCTCACTTACCGTTGCCAAGCACAATGTATACACTGTTATAATCCCGGCGCTACACGTAACGATAATGAACGTAGTGGTCGTGCCAATATGGAGGAATTGACGTTGGACGACTACAAGCGCATTATTGATGACCTTTGCAATAATGGGCTTGTGTCAGCTACACTGACAGGCGGCGATCCTTTTATGCACCCATATATATGGCCGATTATTGATTATTTATATCAAAAAGGTATTGCTGTAAGTGTTTATACAAATGGATTGGGCCTTGTTGGTAAAGAAGAACGACTTTCAGCGTATTATCCGTATAAGGTTCAATGTTCACTTTACAGTGGGACCGCTGCCGTACACGATAAAATTACGCGCACAAAAGGATCCTGGGATCGAACAGTTAGTGTGATGGAAAAAATGCATGAATTAGGTATGCCAATTGATGTGTCCTGTCCCATTATGCAAACAAATCTTAAGACATATTGGGGTGTTAAACCATATGTAAAGAAATATGGTTCTTCTCTTGCTTTCGATTTAATGCTTACAGATTCTATAGATGGTGACAAATGCGTATCTAAACATTTACGCCTTACTCCGGAACAACTGTCAGTTGTATTGCTTGATGAAGATGTTATACAACACATTCAAATTGAAAAAATAAAAAACGACCAAGTGGTTGATAGAGGTTTTCTTAATTCACCTCCTTGCGGAGCAGCAGGCAATTCATTTTGTATTAATCCTAATGGCGACGTAACGCCATGTTGCGCATTTCATAAAGTATTTGGTAATATAAAATATAATAGCATACGACAGGTCGTAACGGATAATATTTTCTTACAGCAATGGAGAAACACCAAGGAAAAAGACTATAAAGAATGTTTCACTCATGAGTATTGTTGGTACTGTTGTTTCTGCCCTGGTAATAACTTCAATGACACGCAAGAGTACTTGAATGGTGGCGAGAATAATTGCTATATTGCTAAAGTTCGTTACAACACTGTGATGAGGATACAAGCAGGAGAAGATATCTTGCAGGGGAAGACTATCAAGGAAAGAATTGACGAATTTGAACTTTCTGATGTTGTTCTGCAACGTGAATACAAATAAAGGGAAAATGGAGACCCTATAATCTCCTAAAATTTAAAATACATTCAATATGAAAGAATTAGAATTGAAAACCAGTTTGGGCACTTGCTTTGCTCAAGGTGTGAAATGTAAAAAGCAACGATTTGTTAAGCTGAATTGTTCATCTCCTCAGAAAGGTTGATTCAGGTTGTCAGGGTGCTGCTGTTATTCGGTAGCACCCTTTTTAATGATCAACAAATTTGTATCATATTTGTATTATAGTTAAATTGGATAACTCGTTAAGATATGGCAATATTTCTTTGGCTTTTCCAATTCATAAGTCCCATCGCGGTTTTGTTGGGACTTCTGTACTTATTGGGTGGAGATCCTTCAACTTCGGCTTTGATTGTAGGTGCGATAAGTGCCGTGATAGGTCTCGTCGTGGGTCTTGTGGGATGGGCGGATACGGTGCCTCCGCGTTGGTTTTGGATCAAGAGCCGAATGGATCTCGCCGGCAGCCGCTTCATGACAGCCATCGGCTACGCCATACAGTTCTTCTTCCTCGCCTTGGCGATATTCGGACTTGTGGAATATTTTGGCTGATTGAAAGCCTTGTTTGAATAGATAAAGCCGCAGTTAATAATACTTGTTTATCACACCACTTCTGCGCGGGTGAGTCCGCCTTGTTTGCCCATTTCATATAGGGGGAAGCAGCTGTCTCCGTGTACAAGATTTGAAATCATACAGGTATGTCCGATGGCGAAGAACGGAGCCTGAAAGGTGTCACCGGGTTTGAGCTTGGATGCAATGCTGCTCAACACACGGTAGGTGTCGTTGCCCAAGTACTCAACCGTCACATCGCGTCCCTCATGCCAACAGAGACGTACTTTGTCGCCGGAGTTGAGGTCTCTGCTTTTAACTGAAGGACTTAATACTATATCCGATCCGTTGTCAGTGGAGTTATGGTGCTCGGAATAGTCGTCGAAGTTGCGGTAGCCGAGTGCGCGCGATATAACATCGAGCGTGGCGTTGCGTGGTGTGGTCAATTCACCACCGTATCCGAAGAACCGTTTTATGGTGTTCAGTCCTAAGTGCTCGTGGGTGTGCTCGTATATGTATGCCTCAATACGGTAGAAATCGCTTGTGCGCTCTGCTCGGCAGTCGGCGCCGTTGAGTAGCAGTCGGCGCATCGTCTTTATTTTCTCTTCCATAACTTATGGATTCAGTGTTGCTGTATCAGTTTGCAAAAATACACAATAATCACCATATATTGCGGATTTTATATGTATTTTTGTACAGAAATTTTGGCCGTAGGATGCTGTATGCAACATATTGATTATAAATATAATAATGGGGGGGTATGACGCAGGTTGATTATTCAGGACAAGTCGGAGGGTTTGCGGATACGGAATCTCCCATATTTACCGATTTCTATTTACTAGGTGAAAGGCGTACCCATGTCTTTCACCGTGCAAGACGGTTCGGTCGGTGGTATGTGCTGAAATCGTTGCGCAACGAGTATCGCGGAGTTCCCTTCTATGAAGAGTGGTTGCATAAGGAGTTTATGATAGGGGCGTCGCTGAACCATCACGGTATTGTGTCAGTTAACAGCATTGAGCCGGTTGACGGGTTGGGCAACAGTATTGTGATGGAGTGGATTGATGGTGTCACCTTGGATGTGTGGCTTAAGAACAGACCTCGCTATGCCGAACGGAGACGTGTTCTGTCTGAGTTGTTTGACGCAGTTGAATACTGTCACCGACACGGAATTTTCCATCATGATCTCAAGCCTCAGAATATCATGATTACCGCTGATGGAAATCGTGTTAAACTGCTGGATTTCGGGTTGAGCGACGGTCCTCAGTATGCTTCGTTCAAACAAGGTAAAGGGTCGGAGGGTTTTGTGGCACCTGAGCAGAAAGACGGTGGTAAGTCAGACCACCGGGCTGACATATATGCATTGGGGAGGATTATACAGTTGCTTTTCCCTCACCGATACAGCCATGCCGTACACCGTGCACTAAGTCACGATGTCGCGCAGCGTCAGCAGTCGGTAGAGCTATTGCGACGTTCGTTACGTCCTCGGTGGTGGCTTGCCTTGCTGCCTTTGCTTTTTGTCGCGGTGTTGGGTGTCGTATATGCCTTCCATCAGAACCGCATATACACCACCCAGTTGGAATCGGGACAAACCGTCTATTACAGAATTCTGCAAACTGTTCCGCAACGCCGTTTGGCGTTGGTGTCCTCCGGCGATGCTGATGAGTCGTGGCCGCGTGTTGGTGGTCTTATGCAGGGGAAACTCGTCATACCGGCTACCCTGAAGCATTGGGGAATGAACTATAAGGTTGTGGAGGTGGACGACCGAGCTTTCCAAAATCAGAATTTACTTACCGGTCTTTCCCTGCCCGAGGGACTTGAACGGATAGGATTCAAGGCATTCTCTGGATGTCCTGGGTTTAAAGATACAATAGTCATACCGAGTACTTTGCGGTATATTGGTACAGAGGCTTTCTCCGACTGTTCGGGTATCGCCGTGCTGCGGTGGACGGCGGATAGTTGTACCATGGTTAAGTCGGCTTTGATTCCGCGTTGTTTCTACCGCTGTTCGTCACTGCGCACGATTGAAGTGGCGCCTAACGTAAAGATGCTGCCAAACCAGCTGTTCCATGACATCGATAGTTTGAGGGAGATACGCTTCGCCGATGGTCTTGTTGTTATTGAAACCGATTGTTTTGCTATGGATAGCGCAGTACACAGCATACAGTTACCTGCGACACTCAAATCTATAGGCCATGCGGCATTTTACAAGACACGACTATATGAGATAGTGATTCCTGACTCGCTTGAAGTTGTGGGCAACTATGCGTTCGCATATAATAACCAAGTGCGACGTATTGTTATAGGTCCTAATGTGAAGAATATAGGCAGTTTCGCTTTTGCCGACTACTACGAGTTGGAAGACGTTACAACTTACGCTGTCACACCGCCTCAGATAATTGAAAATACCTTCGATGCGATGCCTAATACCGCCGTGCTGAGGGTCCCTGCGGTGTCGTTGCAAGACTACCGTACACACCCGATATGGGGTAAGTTCGGGCGCATAGAGGCAATAGTGAAGTAGTGATAAGAGAATGACTAACTGCCAGTCACTGACCGCTGACTGCTGGCAGCTATATTATCCACAACGTTCATTCCGTCCATTGCGGAGGAGACTATTCCGCCGGCGTAGCCGGCTCCTTCGCCGCAGGGGTAGAGTCCTTTTAGTTGCGGGTGCTGCATGTCGGTGCCTCGCGGTATTCGTATAGGCGACGAGGTGCGGCTCTCGACGGCCAACAGGGATGACTCGGAGGTGTAGAATCCTCTCATCTTGCGGTCGAAGTCTTTGAATCCCTGTTGCAGACAGCGCACTACGAATGGCGGCAGCAGCTCGTGGAGTGGGGCAGAGGTGACTCCGCCCATATAGTTGGTCTTGTTTGTTTTTGTGGTCAGGCGTCCGTCGCAGAAGTCGGTGAGCGTCTGCATAGGCGCAGTTGCATTCATGCCTGTGGCGGCATACATCGCACGCTCTACGTCCTCCTGGAACCTCAGCAGCGCAAAGTCGCCGTATTGCGCATATTCGGGTACGTCGTTCAACGATACCGTGACGGCTATGCCGCTGTTGGCGAATGGGGAGTTGCGTTTAGAGTTGCTCATGCCGTTCACCACCTGATAGCCTTCGGCGGTGGTGGCGGGCACGATGATGCCGCCTGGACACATGCAGAAAGAGAACACTCCATGTCCATCGACCTGAGTGGTGAGGCTGTAGGCGGCTGGCGGCAGAAGCGGCGAGTGGTGGCGCGAATGATATTGTATGGTGTTTATCAGTTCTTGTGGATGCTCAGCCCTAACGCCCAGAGCAAACGGTTTTGCTTCGAGAAGCCATCCTTTCTGATGGAATAGGTGGTATATGTCGCGAGCCGAATGTCCGGTGGCGAGTATCACAGCCTTGCCCTCATATCGGGTACTTTTGCTGTCGATGACGCCTTTCACTACGCCGTCGTTCACGATAAGGTCCGTCACGCGTGTGTCGAAATGGTATTCTCCGCCGTGAGCCTCCACCGTTTCCCGCATCTTTGCTATTATCGGGCTCAGGCGGTCGGTGCCGATATGGGCGTGAGCGTCGATAAGAATCTTCTCGTCGGCGCCGTGTTCGATGAATTTCTTAAGTACCGCGCTCACGTCGCCGCGTTTGGTGCTGCGGGTGTAGAGTTTCCCGTCGCTGTAGGTGCCTGCGCCTCCTTCGCCGAAGCACCAGTTGCTGTCGGGGTTCACCTGATGCTCTTTGGTTAGCTTGGCGATGTCGTATTTGCGGTCAGATACAGCTTTGCCGCGTTCGATGATGATGGGGCGCAATCCATGTTCCAGCGCCCGCAATGCAGCGAAAAGTCCCGCAGGCCCCGCGCCCACAATCACAATCCGCTTCCCGTTGCGGCAGTCTTGATAGGGCGAGCGGTAGTCGATAGTGGGAATCTCTTCGCCAACCTCATACACCTCCATCGTGGTGTGGTACTTCACCCCGCGGCGCGAGTCGAGGCTCCGTTTCAAGATGCGCACCCGATTGTCGTGTTCTGCCTCCCGATACTGTTCTGGGGTCAAGTCAATATTCAAGAGTTTCATTAGTAATGTGTTCTATATCAATATACAAGAGTATGCCTGTCAGGATTGCGTAAGTGTGTACATGTAAGTGCAAAGATAATCTTTTTAGGATGATTATCAGCGACTCCGTCATGTTGCGGACACAATATGTTTTCCAATTTATAATAATATGCTGAAAAGTGCGTTTTTATAGTGTCCGTAAATAAATCACTCAAGCAATCGATGGCTGAACTAAATCCCCTTTTTCGAGAACTGGCTCTAATACTTATTACCGCAGGAGTTATAACGGTGATATTCAAAAGATTGAAGCAGCCTCTTGTTTTGGGGTATATAGTTGCAGGTTTTTTTATAGGTCCGCATTTCACATGGTTTCCAGTCATCAAAGGTGATGAGAACCTGACACTGTGGAGTGAAATAGGCATAGTTTTCCTTATGTTTGCCCTTGGACTTGAGTTCAGCATCAAAAAGCTGAAAAAAGTAGGAGGAACAGGCGCCATAACAGCTTTCACGGAGTTGGCCATGATGTTTATTATCGGTAACGTCGTGGGACGTATATTGAGATTTTCGACGATGGAGGGAGTGTTTCTTGGCTGTATGTTGTCAATTTCATCAACAACAATCATCATTAAGTCGTTTGATGATTTGAAGCTGAAACAACAGAAGTTCACCAGTACTGTTACCGGGGTATTGGTAGTGGAAGATTTGATTGCGGTGCTGTTATTGGTTGTGTTGGGTACTTTGTCGGTCAGTAAGACCTTCGATGGAGGGCAGCTTGGTTTGAAGATGCTGATGTTGGTGTTTTTTCTGATAGTATGGTTCACTTTCGGCATATTTCTCATTCCTACGTTTTTGAGATGGATGCGTAAGTTTATGACCGAGGAGATACTATGCATAGTTGCGGTGGGACTTTGTTTTGCCATGGTAGTGTTTGCGGACACAGCTGGTTTTTCGACTGCATTGGGAGCATTTGTCATGGGAGCCATCCTTGCTGAAACCATCGAAGCCGATGTTATCCACAGAGTGATAACACCTGTTAAGAATCTTTTCGGGGCGGTGTTTTTTGTCAGTGTAGGCATGTTGGTTGACCCGGCAGTGATTGTTAAATATTGGGTTCCAGTGCTTGTAATAGCGCTTACAGTTATAATTTTCAAATCGCTTTCGGCAACATTTGGAGTGTTGCTTTCGGGGCGTCCGCTGAGGACTGCCATGCAGAGTGGTTTTTGTTTTTGTCAGATAGGGGAGTTCTCGTTTATTATAGCCAGTTTAGGCCTTTCATACAAGGTTATCAACCCAGACCTTTATCCCATAATAGTATCGGTATCGATTATCACAACATTTGTGACGCCGTATATGATAAAGGCAGGTATGCCAGCATACGAGAAACTTTGGCCGCGACTGCCGCAGAAGTGGAGAGAGGGACTGGAGCGATACAGTAACCAGTCGAGGAGTTCGGATTCGAGAGTTCCAGTCAAACGTTTCCTTCGGAAGCAGTTTACCGCCATAATAATCTATGGTTCCATAAGTATTGCATTGTTGTTGCTTTCAATGGTGTTGCTCAAGCCTTTCCTCAACAAGATATTTGTTTTGGCAGATGGAACGCCTTCGTTGTGGGGCAATCTCTTGGGACTTGCAATCACCATATCGGTGATGGTGCCATTTCTGTGGGCATTGGCGAGGAAGGATCTCAGCCGATCAAATGTCAAGATGTTGCTTGAAGAGTACCGATACAGCCAAGCAGTTGTTGTGCCGGTAATCCTTTTGCGATATTTTATGGTCATAACGTTGATAGGTTTCGCTATAGGCCGATATATCAGTCTTGCATTCGGACTGATTCTCATCATAGCCATTTTTGTGTTTATCATGGTGCGCTTTTCGACAAAAGTGAATGGGTTCTACAAGCATATAGAGAACCGCTTTATGACCAATTTCAATTCTCGTCAGGCGCAGACCTCATTCATGCTACCGTCCACGATGGAGCAGCAGTTCTCAATGGAGAGGGTGGTGGTCAGTCAGTTCTCAAAATTTGTCGGAGTTACGCTTCAGAATTCCGGATTTCGTCAGAATTATGGAGTCAATGTGGTGTCGATAGAGCGCGGCGAGAAGGTGTACGATCTGCCTTCGAAGGACATGGTGGTGATGCCGTGTGACCGACTTACAGTTATAGGCGTCGAGGAACAGATTTCACGTTTTCGTGCTGATATAGAGGTTGAACCCTCGATACTGATTCGTGACCATTCGGACAACGAACTGCACATCTATCAGTATGTGGTGTGGCCGTCAGGTCCGCTAATTGGACAGACACTGTCACACTCAGACTTTCAGAGAAGGCACAATGGTATGATAATCGCCATACAGCGTGGTGATGAGTATATCGTTAATCCGCCAGCCTCCACCGTTTTTAAGAGCGGAGACACGGTATGGTTTGTCTCTCCAGACGAAACATCGTATGAAAAATTTGTGGAAAAGAAGTAACTTTAATCAAGCACCAACATTCAATCATTCAAGAAAACATTTTCAAATCCATAAAAAATGAAAAAGAGTTTTTCATTACTTGTCGTTTTTCTGTTTTTACAATTTTCTTTAGCTGATTTTGCACATGCTCAGGACAAGGGTTTTGAAATCTCAAAAAACCTTGAGATTTTCGCCAATGTCTATAAGAATGTCCATCTCAATTATGTTGATGATGTGGATCCCGGCAAGCTTATGAAGACGGCTATTGATGCCATGCTCGCCTCGCTCGACCCATACACCAACTACTACGCAGAAAGTGATATGGAGGATGTCAAGTTGCAGTTGCTTGGCGAGTATGGAGGAGTCGGAGCTTTGATACACCAGCAGGATGGCAAGATATATGTGGCCGAGCCATACGAAGGGTTGCCAGCCGACAAAGCAGGGATGAGGGCGGGCGACCGCATTGTCGAGGTCAACGGAGTATCGACCGAGGGAAAGACAACATCTGATGTATCCAGTGCCATGAGAGGTCAGTCTGGCACCGATGTGAAATTGAAACTTGAGCGCGACGGCAAAGTCTTTGAGCGCACCCTGACGCGTCAGGAGATAAAGTTGCCCAATGTGCCATACAGCGGAATGGTAGGCGGTAATATAGGATACATCAAACTCAGCGAGTTCACCCAAGAGGCTGGCAAGAATGTGAGAGACGCTTTCAAGAAACTCAAAGGGCAGAATCCAGATATGAAGGGAGTCATAATAGACTTGCGCGGTAACGGGGGTGGCTTGATGAACGAGGCGGTGGAGATAGTGGGAATGTTTGTGAAACGAGGTGAGTTGGTGGTAGAAACCAAAGGCAAGATAGCTTCCAAGAATGTGAAAAGCTATACACGTAATGTACCGGAGGATACCGAAATGCCAGTGGCAGTGCTAATAGACGGCTACAGTGCCTCTGCCTCAGAGATAGTGAGCGGCAGCCTTCAAGATTTTGACAGAGCTGTCGTTATAGGCAGTCGTTCATACGGTAAAGGACTTGTGCAGAATATTTTACCGATGGCCTACAATACGCAGATGAAGGTGACGGTATCGAAATACTACATACCGTCGGGACGCTGCATACAGGCTATCGACTACTCACACCGAGACGAGAACGGGCGAGCCATACGAGTGCCGGACTCGCTCAAGACAGCGTTCAAAACACGTAACGGCCGCACCGTTTACGATGGATTTGGAATAGAACCTGACGTGGAGGTTGAGCAGGAGTATATGTCGGCTCTTGCAGTGACATTAGTACAGAAATTTCACATATTCAACTACGCAACTCAGTTTGTCAAAACACATCCCACAATCCTTCCTGCCTCGCAGTTTGAGATTACAGATGAAATTTACAACGACTTTCGTCGGTATCTTTCGGACAAGGATTACACATATTCCACGTCCACGGAGAAGTATCTTGATGATTTGAAGACTATAGCCAAAGAAGAAAAATACTATGAGGCCGTGGAGAATGATATAGCAGCACTCGAAGCGAAACTAAAAAGTAATAAGGCCGATGATCTTACCAAATATCGTCAGGAAATAAGTGAGATGCTTAAAAGTGAGATACTTTCGCGCTATTATTATCAGAAGGGTAGGGTAGAGGGGCTTTTGAAAGAGGACAAAGATGTGTTGAAGGCTATAGAAATACTCTCAGACAAAGCCCAATACAGTAAAATATTAGGTCGATAGAAACAGAGTCCGAAAACAGAAAACCATAATACATAAAAAGAACATATTTTGCGTTTAAGAATACATAGAGCGCTATATATACTCATCCTCACTTTGCTGGCTGGCAGTGTTGTCACTTCAAACTTCATGATGAACCTTGCGTGGACGCTGCTTTTTGCCAATTGGGTCATTGAATGGGATATGAAGCGCAAGTTTTCCAATTTTGGACATAAGGGCTTGCTGCATTTTTCGATTGCTTTATTTCTTGTCACCGCCGTAGGCTTGATATGGAGCGACGACATAATGGACGGACTTGACAGACTGCGTCAGACGTTGCCGTTGCTTGTCATTCCGCTTGTAGTGCTGACGTCGCGTCCACTGGGTCGGCGCCAGTGGCGATTTGTGGCTGTGGGATATATTGGAACCCTTTTTGTTGTAACCATTATAGGTTTGGTTCGATGGCTAACCATTCCCGATTTGCCATACCGCCGTATTGTGCCATATATATCGCATATCCGATTCTGTCTCAATCTGTGCCTTGCTATATGTATAATGGTGGCCTCGCTTGTTTCGGCAGTATTGCGGAAGGTAAACGGTCAGCCATTACCGACAACCACTCATCCTGCTGTCAATATTGTCGGTTATTCTTTGTGTGTTATACTGTCGCTCTGGTTTCTCTGCTTTCTCTTCCTGATTCAGTCCTACACAGGATTGGCAATATTAATAATGGCCGCACTGGTATCATGCCTATTTGGCCTTTACAAGGTCAAAAGCCGTAGAATGAGGTGGATATTCTTGGGTTTAGTAGTGTTGCCAATCGGTGTGTTTGCAGCGTTGTGTTTCTATTATGTTGGAGAATATTACACGCCGAGGCTCGCTAATGTTGACAAATCGCGATACACAGTCAATGGCAACGCCTATACTTTTGCGCATGACGGACTTACAGAGTGTGGCCGTTATGTGAATGACTATGTGTGTGAAGAGGAGTTGCGGAGCCAATGGCCAACTGTCAGCGATTATCCTATAGATTCGCTCACAGTTGTCGGATATCCGGTCTATCCGGCGTTGGTTCGATATCTCAACGCAATGGGAGTTACGAAAGATAGTGCTGGAATAGCCTGTCTTACTTCGTCAGATGTAGTTGCCATAGAACAAGGAATAGCCAATCCAATATATATTCAGGAGTCGAGTCTTCGTCGCATGACATACGTTATGCTGTTTGAATATGAGAGTTACCGATGTTTCCACAGTGTTAAGGGATTCACTATGTTGCAACGAATGGAACTATGGCAGGCTGCATGGATAGAGGTGTGTGAAAACTGGCTCCACGGAGTTGGAACGGGCGATGTTAAGAAGGAACTCGACCATAGGCTTCAAATTTCCGGCTCACCATTGGCCGGTACACAGATGTATCCGCACAACCAGTATCTAACCTATATGATGTCGTATGGGGTCATAGCTTTTGTTTTCTTGTGCGGTGTGGCACTATGGGCGTTCTTCAGGCAGCGTCTCTGGCGCAATACTTTATGGGTGGCATCTGCTACAATAGTTATTATTTCCTGCCTGACGGAGGATACGTTGATGACAAGTGCAGGTGCAATATTTGCCGCGTTATTTTTGTCGCTTCTCTCCAGACGGGTGAACACCTGAAGTTAAATACGATACAAATACAAAAAAGGAGGCCTCTGCAATCAAGTCTCCTTTTTTTAGATATATGCTTACTTATATCTGTTTGTTCTTTATCGACGGTTCTGCGAGATGTTCTTGCCTTCGATAGATGTTGTGGCGTGCGGCACAATCATAAGGCGCTCCTTCGGGATGAGCTTGCCCGTGATGCGGCAGATGCCGTAGGTGCCGTTCTCAATGCGGATAAGAGCGGCCTCGAGGTCGCGGATGAAACGCTGCTGACGGGCTGCCAGACGTGCGTTTTCCTCCTTTGAGAGCACATTGCTGCCCTCTTCCAACGTTTTGAACGTCGGAGCCGTGTCGTTGGCCTCGTTCTCGTTGCCGGCCATGGCCTGAAGCTGCATGTCGAGGTTACGTTTTGCCTCCTCGATTTTCTTAAGTATCAACTCTTTGAATTCCTGCAATTCCTCTGGCGAGTAGCAGGTTTTCTCCTGTTTTGTTTCTTTTTTTGCCATAACCGTTGGTGTTATGTTTTATTAGTTTGCAAAAATAGAGGTTTTTTGTGCAATCTGCCGGCAATACTTATCAACATTAGTTGATATTGCCACCCATATACAAGTCTATCAACCCGTTAGGAGCTGAAATATAAATTGTCTTATTCTCTCTGTCAACTTTTTTTATCACCTCGTCGATGACAGGTATGAGTATTTCTGTGGTGCCGTTCATGATTTGGAAAAGCGGCTGCGCAGGATATTCGATTATCGTCTCTATCACGCCTATGTCGCCATACTCGTCATCCACCACGCGGAAACCCTTGACCTCGTGAAAGTAGAACTGGTTGCCCGTAAGCTTGGGCAGCAGGTCGAGCGGCAGGTACATATCATGTCCGGCGAGCGATGCCGCCTGATCTGGTGTCAAGTCCTCGAATGTAGCGATAGCCTTGTTACCGCTGAATCGTATCGACTTGATGAAGTAGGGCACCAAGCCGTTCTTCATCTCCACGAACACCGAGTCGAGGCTTGCGTAGTCGTCCTGATTGTCAACGTCGAGGAAAAGCACCATCTCGCCTTTGAACCCGAAAGGCTTGGTGATGCGTCCCAGATAATAACATTCGTCCTTAGTCATGAGTCAACTGCATCATTACGTTATGTCCTTATAACGTGGAAACGTTGCATTTTAATATACGACAACAAAAAAAGCGCGTTTCGATGAAGAAACGCGCTTTTCCCATTAACCTTAATTTCTTACTCTGCTGCGGGGGCTTCAGTTGCCTCAGCTGCGGGAGCCTCTTCGGTGGCGGCTGCCTCTGCCTTGGCGGCTGCTTCAGCCTCTGCCTTGGCGCGGAGCTTGGCGGCCACGGCCTCAGCCTTGGCCTCGTTGTGCTTGCGCTCGGCTTCCATGCGAGCCTTCGCGGTGTCACGTTTAGCGGCGTCGGCGCTGCTCTTCACACCGGCTATCTTGGCGTCCTTGGCCTGTTTCCACTCGTTGAATTTGGCATCGGCCTGAGCCTGGGTGATGGCACCCTTCTCAACGCCAATCTGGAGGTGGCGGCGAAGCAGAACTCCTTTGTAGGAGAGGATGCGGCGAACGGTGTCGCTCGGCTGTGCTCCGTTTTTAAGCCACTCCACGGCCTTGTCCTCATTCAGGACGATGGTGGCGGGGTTGGTCAGGGGATTGTAGGTTCCCAGTTTCTCGATAAATCTTCCGTCGCGTGGTGCTCGACCATCCGCTACAACGATATGGTAGAAGGGCTGATTCTTCTTTCCATGACGCTGCAATCTCATTCTTGCTGGCATAATGCTCTAATTTTTAATTTGTTAAAAATATTATTTATTTATAAGTGGACTGCAAAGATACAATATTATTTTATATATGCAAGCATTCCCCTCAAATTGAAAGCAAAAATTGAGAAACACACACCACTAACGCACTAACACAATAACGCATTAACGCAATAACACATTCCCCCTAATTCTTCTTCACCACCTTGTTATACGGCTCTTTCTTCCAGAGGCGGAGGCTGTAGGAGGCCTGCACCGACACCATAGGATAGGCCTTTCTGCCTATCAGCCACTGATGGAATTTCTCACCATCAATGACAGAAAATTTCTCGAAGCTGCCGAACGCCATGCCGAAGTTGAGTCCCACATCGAGACGTTTCCAAGAGAAACCCAAGCCCATCGAAGCCAGAAATCCACCTAATTTGTCAAGTCTGGTGAGCGGAAAGCCGTAAATTGTCTGTTGTGTCGGTACCTGCTTACCGTCGGCGAGGCCGAACATATAGCCCACCCGTAGGCTGGCGTAGCCGCTATAGAGCGAGTTGGGCGCATAGGCACGGGTTTCGAGATACAGAGGCACTCCAAGCCCTGCATCCAAGTGGTAGCCGCCGCCCGCGCCGATGCCGAGCGACACTATCGGGCATATCTCATATTCGACATTGAAGGTACCCATCTGGACGTTGCCGCCCTCGAGGCCGAAACGCAGCGCAAAACCTTTTCCGCGTTCCGACGGCGGATATTTGCTCTTCACTACATGGCGCTTGTCGTCGTCGCCATAGTTGCCCATATAACGCTGTGCAAAGAGGTTTCCACACAGCAACTGCGAAATCAGTATAAAAAGAAAGAAAAAGCGTTTCATAGCAAGTCCAAAAGACGGTAAAACAATGCAAAGATACACAACTTTATTAAATAAAGGATAATTTATATCATTAATTGTACTATTTTGCATATCTTTGCACTTATGAAACGAACCACAATATTTATAGTCATCGCCATGGCGACCATTCTGTGTGGGACAACAGTTTTTGCACAAAAATTTCCTTTTCAGGACAAGTCACTCTCAGTAAACCAGCGCATAGACAACTTGATGGCGAGCCTCACGCTTGAAGAGAAACTGTCGTTGTTGCAACACCAGAATCCTGCTATTGAAAGATTGGGGCTGAAACCATATAGTTGGTGGAACGAGGCATTGCACGGTGTGGCTCGCAACGGTACGGCGACTGTCTATCCGATGCCCATAGGGATGGCAGCCACATGGGACTGCGCTCTTGTGGAATCGTCGTTCCGTTCGATAGCCGTCGAAGCCCGTCGCAAATACGCCCATGAACGGCAACACGGCAACTATGGAGACAACAAAGGCATAACGTTTTTTACTCCCAATATCAACATATTCCGCGACCCTCGCTGGGGACGTGGGATGGAGACTTTTGGTGAAGACCCATGGCTTACGGCACAGATGGGATTGTCGGTAGTGAAGGGTCTGCAGACCAAATATGACAAGACCCACCTTTTGTCGGCAGCATGCTTGAAACATTTTGCTGTGCACAGTGGACCGGAGTCTATTCGCCATCAGTTCAACTCAAAGGTATCTTCTGCGGATTTGTGGTACACCTATCTGCCTGCATTTGAATATATAGTGAAAAACAGCGATGTGCAGCAGATAATGTGTGGCTACAACCGACTAAACGGAGAACCGTGCTGTTCCAACAGCCCACTGCTGACCGACATATTGCGTAAACGTTGGCGCTATGACGGTATAGTTGTCACCGACTGTTGGGCGTTGAACGATTTATGGGAACGCGATGTCAAGACTCCGCGCCACGAGAGCCATGCCGATGCCACGGCTGCTGCGGTAGCGGCGTTCGGCGGCGAGGTGGATTTGGAGTGTGGCAGTGGACTTCAAGCTTTGAAGGCTGCAGTGGAGTCAGGCCAGGTAAGCCAAGAGACCATAGACAAGCACCTGAGGCGGGTATTGCGCACAAGGTTTCAGGTGGGAATTGACGAGATTGTGGATGTTTCGAGTCTTCCTCGTACTAAATCATACGCTCTCGACGTTGCACGAGAGAGTATTGTAATGTTGAAAAACAACGGAGCTCTGCCTCTCTGTTTGCCGGGTATTGAGCAAAGGCATTTCAAGCAGGAGGTGCGCCATGATATTCACAGGCTTGCACTTGTTGGACCTAATTTAAACGATACTGTCATGATGCTTGGCAACTACAACGGTGACCCCGTCAATCCAATAACACCCCTTGAAGCATTCTCTGAATACGTAGCAACCACTGCCGACGGCAAGTTGGAGCTCTTCACTGAGCGGTTGAACGACCTTGTGGACAAGCCCGAATATGAAGACAGTATCTATATTGACAACTGCCTCGACCATTTGAAAAACTATGATGCAATAATCTATTTCGGAGGCATAAGTTGCACCCTTGAAGGAGAGGAGTTGGATGTAGAGCGTGACGGGTTCACAGGAGGAGACCGTACCCGTATAGAGCTACCTGACATACAAGCCAAGACCATCAAGGCACTAAAACAACGTACAGGAAAACCTGTGATATTGGTGCTTTGCACAGGCAGCGCTATCGCGCTCGGTGATGTGGAAAAATATGTGGACGCAATCCTTGTTGCCTTCTATGGAGGCGAAGCAATGGGTCAGGCATTGTTCGAGGCAATAGCCGACTGTTCGGACGGAGCCTTGTTCGGTCGATTGCCTGTCACATTCTACGCATCTACAGCCCAGCTTCCAGCATTTGAGGAATACTCTATGAAAAACCGTACCTATCGATATTTCAAGGGGAATCCATCCTATCCGTTTGGGTTTGGTCTTACCTACAATGGTTCGCATACGCTGCGCAATTTAAGATACGATGCACGCAGCCGCTGTGTCACGGGCATACTCCGAGTTGAAGGTCATCCTCGTGAAGAGGTGGTGCAAGTGTATGCCAAAGGCGGCAATATGCCCGACGGATGTAACAAAACCCTTGTGGGCTTTGTGCGAACCGAAGAGCGTCACAGCGAAGCCACAGATGTGCCATTTTCAGGCCTTTTCTATCGTCACGATGTGATGTTCAGTATACCTGTGAACTACGAGGCTTTCCGCTATTATGACGATGCAACAGGCCAAATGCGCTACCCCGCAGCCGGAACCAAAATAACACTGCAGGTAGGCTTCAGCAGCGACGACAAAGACCTCACCGAAATCGAGATGACCTACTAACCCGCCGCCTCAAACCCCACCCCCTTTTCCGACCTTCTGAGCAGTAAGGCCGTAAGTGTTGCATTCCGTCCATCAAACCTAGCCCATTCGGTCTCCCAACAAAAAGGCAAAAGACTCCAATAATCACCCTCCACACTCCGTATCAACTCCGTACTAACACCCTTTCTCCCTCTCAAATTTTTCACACCCCTTTCCCATCCGGAGAAGGATTTTTTTTGTGAGGGGAGAGTCTTCTAGTGGCTTGGGGGAAGAGGCACCTTTTTAAAACTTTTTATCATCCTCTTTCCACCTGTAAAACAACCCCCTACAACCATTTTTTATTTTTATTAACATTCTCAGGTTGACACGACCTTTGTCAATCGGTTTTTTTTTGTAACTTTGCACCTTTGTGGTGTAATGCGAAACACATTGTAACTCAAAAACTAAAATACCTCAAAACACCGACCACCACGACATTTTAACAATTAACGTTTTTAAAAAAAACCGCGAATATATATTTACGTAAAAGGGGAAAAACAAGTAAGCACACCCATCATACAGAAAAAAACATACGCAACAATGATACACAGCTACAGAATGATTGAGAACGTGAAGAAAGCAACGAAACGAGGACCCCTGATGCTGCTGGCAGCACTGCTGCTCATGCTGGTGAGCACCACCGCATGGGGGCAGGCGAAGACCACCGTCAAGAGCAACTCCGCCTCTGCCCAACCTACCACCCTGGAGGTCTGGGGCGTACAGGATGCCTCGGTGAGCGCCACTCCCGTTGAGCGCACCTCGCCCAACGGCGAGAAGCTCTTCTGTGCCTACGACATCAACATCACCAAGGACGGCCGCGAATGGCAACCTCAGCCAGAGGAGCCCGCCATCGTCACCATGACCGACCCAAATTTTGTTGACGGACAGTTGCTTGATATCTACCACGAAGGAAAGAACGGACTCGAATATGTTGCAACTGTAGCTTCTGAGAATGGGCAAATCACCTTCCCTGCCCCGTCGTTCTCGGTTTATATCGTGACCGAGTCAGGCGATTACGCACGACTGAAAGTGACGTTCCACCGCGCCGACGGCTCGACGGTATCGCTCTACGTCAAGAAAGCCGATATCGGACAGGGCGATTACAACACCATTGTTTACAACCCCGGCATGGGCACCGTGCCTGCCGGCGTTGCCTGCAAAGGCTGGACCACCAACGCTGCATACGGTGTGGCCGACATCGCCTCCGCTTTGACCTTCGCCGGTGTGCGCACCACCATCCAAACATGGTTGAACGCCGGCATCACCGACGGCACTGAGAGACACTTCTACACCATGCTCTTCAAGTCCTTCGCCGTCACCTACATTGACGAGGAGGGCGCTGTGGTCAACCACGACATCATCGCTTACCGAGCCGACGCGGACATTCCCTCCACCAGCTACGAAGTCAACGCCGCCTACACCCCCAACGACAACGACCACAACTTCGAGGGCTGGAAAGTCAACACTCCCGCCGATGGCGGACATATCATTGGCCATACCGACGACAACCACAACTACACCAACGGCACCGGCATCACCATCAACGGCGATGTCGTCTTCAAGGTTTACGTCACACAAGGCAAGTGGCTGATTTACCACGAAAACGGTAAAGGCGCGACCTATAAGGCCGCCGACTTCGTGCGGTCAGGAGAAAATACCCAAGAGCCGACTTTGGAGATGGTGCGAAACGGATATGATTTTGTCGGCTGGTTCTTGGGTGAACCTTCCGAAGAAGGGGGAGAACCCACCGGAGCCCGATTCACTTTTGGTGGCCGACTCAACGAAAACACCCATGTATATGCCAAATGGAGAAAACGTACGACCGCACCGTACACCGTCATCATCTGGAAACAAAACATAGCAGGTGGAGATGTTTACGACTATGCCGAAGCCATATCTCTAACCGGCACGGTTGATAACATCATCAACACAGTAAATCAGCAAGGCACCGGCAACAACGCGTATGCCCGTGTTAATAACGTCAGCAAACAATATACCGGTTTCCATCTTGATCATTTTGATCATGATGTCGTAATCAAAACTGAAGGCAACTCTGTTTTGAATGTCTATTACAATAGAACTGAATACACATTGACATTCCGACAAAGTGCCTATGGAACAATTTACAAAACAATCACAGCCCTATACGAACAATCCATAGGTAGCAATTTCCCAATAAGAGAAAACGGTGCATCTGACGAGTGGCGATGGAATCCCCAAAACTCAAGTACATTCACCCAAGTGTTGGTTTACATAGATGCAATGCCTGCCGAGAATGTAACGTTTTACACAAGCACATCAACAGCCAAAAAGAAATACATGGAATTTTATGTGGAGGTTCTTCCTGGACAAACCGGAACCCGCACATTTAACGGACGGAGTTTTATACAATATGGAAATAGAATAACTGCCAAATACAATTTCTTCACAGAAGCGGAGGATTTTGTTGAACTTTCTGGATACATCAAATTTGGTTCTGATCCCGCCTTTGTCAATGGTCAAGCAAATCCGGGCAACGGAGGGACCTTGCGTCTATACTATATCCGCGAAACCTATCCCATAAACTTCATGGACGGTGCCTACTATGATGGTAATGGCAACCGTCTTACCGATGAGGTTGACCGAGGTCAGTTGGAAACTGCAACAGGCATCGCTTATGGTGCAAATGTCAGTTCCTACAATTCCCACACCCCCGCCTCAACGCCAGCCGGATTTGTGTTCGAAGGTTGGTATGTCGATAAACTATGTCAGCAACCCTACAACTTCAACACGATGCCGAAAGGTGGCATCACCGTATATGCCAAATGGCGTCAGGTCCAGTACCGTGTATTCCTGCACCCCGGCACAGATGAGGCCACCGTTCCTCGTCTCACGTGGGGTTCTGCCAACCAGGCAATGAACTTCCGTATCACATACCAAGGGCGTATAAGTGCCCCCACGGGTGTTGACCAAGACGACAATTATAAGTTTGTTGGTTGGTTCACCGATGAGGCTTGCACTCACCCTTTCAACGAAATCACCGTTACGTTGAACGACGACAACACCACCCCATACAACAAAACCACCGACTTCACCGACCCGATGGACATCTGGGGTGCTGGCGCAACTTGGAACTCCGACTCGATGGTGAATGCTACAACTCCTCGCGACCCGGAGCGTTTCTGGATCACACGCAAGTATGACCTTTACGGCAAATGGAAGGCCACCCTGCCTGGTGCTATCGGCATCACGGTGGTTTACGACGGCAACGGCGGCACGCCTGAAAGCGATACCGCTACCCATAAATATCAGGACAACGTGAACGCCATCGCACATTCCGCATGCACGCCACCGTCTGCCAACCAGGAATTCTCCCATTGGGTCATGCAACGTTACAATACATCGACCGGAACTTTCGAGGACATACCGGGTTCTCGCATCTATCCCGCCGACCCGTTCCTTGTCCTCAAGTCCAATGCAAAAAGATATTTCATAGAATGGTGCAATCCGAATAACCCGTCAGATGCCGTTGCACCATCTGACCACTTTAGGACAGATCCTCCCGATGCCACACACACATTGGTGTCCAAAGCCATCTATACTCTTATGCTCCGCGCCGAGTATGTACTCGTCGAGAAACCGGAACATACCTTTACAGTATGGTACCTGAACGACGGCACAGGCGCAATAGTCCGCAAAGACTACGAGACCACCACCCCACACACATGGCGTATCAACGAGACTGTAACCGAGTTCAACGACAGAGAGCCTATCATACCTACACCCTCCCGCACAGGATACAACTTCAAGGGCTGGTACAAGCAGCGTACAGAACCCGGCAACACAGTTCCGACCACCATACAGGAATGTGGCCCGAACTTCTTACATTATAATAGTGCAAATAGCAAATATTATTCGGAGGCAGCCTTCACCAACGAAGTAACCAAAGTGGCCGCCGACCTCTACCTAAAAGACGACTACCTCTATGCCATCTGGGAACCGATAGTTGATTTCAACTTCCAGCCCATCTGTAATGGAGCAACTATTACACTACCCACCAGAACCAGATATGATGTGGAACTGTCCGGCACTTGGACCGCCTCGGCAGGCAGCATCTCCGGCTCAACCTTTACCGCCCCCGCCACAGGAGGCGCAACCCTGACTTTCACACCCTCGTCCACTTCTTATCCTTCCAAGTGCGCCCAAACGAAGAGTTTCATCATCCCGATCAACCCGCTGCCGGCGGTGAGTATCGATGTGGTTAGCGGAAACCAGTGCCCCAACGGCCAGTCCATCACCGTAACCGGACATCTTACCACCCCCACCTTGGCCAACTACAACTACACTTGGAATGTTGGCTCACTAACAGCCACAACAACAACCTCCATCTCCAATACCACCAGCACCACCCCGACAGTTACCGTCAAAGTCCCCACTACCAACTGCGACACCACCTACAAAATAACCCTCACGGTAACTGACGCCAACAATTGCTCCGGCACCTACGGTCCAGCCAACATCATCACAGTGCTGGATAACGAAGCTCCTCACCTGAAAGAAGGCAAAGCATGGCCGTCAAACATCGAGGACGTTGACAGCTGCTACAGCATCAACCTCGCAAAGCGGCTCATCTCCACCGACGCGGCCGCAGCGCTCTACCAGGATGGTTGCAGCGACGTGACCGTCACCATCAAGTCCACCGTCGAAAACAAGACCTCCGACTGCGACTGGAAAATCACCAGAACGTACACCATCAGCGACGCCTGCGGCAACTCCTTCGAGAAAACACAGTATATTAGCGGCGGCGACATCACTGCTCCAACTCTCGCCTCCGGCAAAGCATGGCCGTCAAACATCGAGGACGTTGACAGCTGCTACAGCATCAACCTCGCAAAGCGGCTCATCTCCACCGACGCGGCCGCAGCGCTCTACCAGGATGGTTGCAGCGACGTGACCGTCA
>Ga0310696_10002066_pt1 | contig 27434 bp, 19 predicted proteins | sample AusTroGonzalo_MG_4_FD_203885 | JGI IMG/M metagenome (GOLD analysis project Ga0310696, IMG submission 203885) | Bovine rumen microbial communities from tropical cattle in Woodstock, Queensland, Australia - Gonzalo_02 (v2) (version 2) | ecosystem: Host-associated > Mammals > Digestive system >...
AGGCGTAGAGCTGGTCGAAATAGTCCGAAGCGTAGAGCTCTTTCTCCCAGTGGAAGCCCATCCAGCGGATGTCCTCCTTGATGGAGTCGACGTACTCGACATCCTCCTTGACGGGATTGGTGTCGTCGTAGCGGAGGTTGGTCTTGCCGCCGTATTTCTCCGCCAGGCCGAAGTTGATGCACAGGGACTTGGCGTGCCCGAGGTGCAGATAGCCGTTGGGCTCCGGCGGGAAGCGGGTCAGGATGGACGGGACCTTGCCGCTCGACAGGTCGTTTTCGATAATCTCTTCCAGGAAATTGAGTTTCTTCTCGTTCTCTTCCATATTGCTGCTTATGTCGCCGGACAGCAGGCTGCCGCGCCTTCTCCCTGTTGCTTCGCAACCCTACCCGGGAAAATGGTCGAAGGTGCGGCAGCCTGCTGTCCGGTAAAAACGTGCGAATTTACAAATAAATCCGTAAATTTGCGAGTCAAAACAGACTGCGACGATGATTAAATCGATGACCGGCTACGGCAAGGGCATTGCCGAGCTCTCTACAGGACGCCTCACCCTCGAAATCCGCACCCTCAACGGGAAGAACTGCGATATCAACATCAAGTCCTCGCTCCTGCCCAAGGACAAGGAGCTTGCCGTGCGCAAGACCATCACCGACGCGCTGCAGCGCGGCACGGTGGACGTGCTGCTGAACTTCGAGCCGAAGGCCGGTTCCGCCGCACGCCAGATCGACGCGGCGCTCGTGGAGGACTACTTCCGCCAGATCCACGCCATCGGCTGCAAGGTCGGCATCGCGATGCCCAAGGAGGAATACCTCCAGGCCATCCTACGCTTCCCCGACGTCTTCGAGGGGGGCAAGATGGAGACCATCCCCGAGGAGGAATGGCCGAAGGTGGAGGCGGCGCTGCAGGAGGCCCTCGACGCCCTGGACGCCTTCCGTACCCGGGAAGGTGCCGCGCTCTACGCCGACGTGACCGGCCGCGTGGCGAAGATCCTCGCCCTCTACGACGCCGTCGAGAGCCACGAAGGTGAGCGCCTGGACGCCGTGCGGGACCGCCTGCGCAAGGCCGCCGAAGACCTGCAGGTCAAGCTCGATCCCGAGCGTTTCGAGCAGGAGATGATCTTCTACCTGGAGAAGCTGGACATCAACGAGGAGAAGGTCCGCCTCCGCCAGCACTGCCGCTACTTCATGGACACCCTGGACGGCGAGCCTTTCCCGGGCAAGAAGCTCGGCTTCATCATCCAGGAGATGGGCCGTGAGATCAACACCACCGGCTCCAAGTCCAACCACGCGGAAATCCAGAAACTCGTCGTCCAAATGAAGGACGAGCTGGAAAAGATCCGCGAGCAGTCGATGAATATCCTTTAATCCGAGAGTTCCAGCCAGCGGGTTTCCTGCTGGCTGATTTCGTCCAGGAGGGCCTGGATGCGGGCGGAGGCGGCCTGGAGCTCGGTGTAGGGGAGGGTGCCGGAGGACATGCGAGCTTCGAGTTCCGCCTTCTCGGCCTCGAGTTGCGGGAGGGCGGCTTCAATCGCCTCCAGCTCCCGCTGCTCCTTCCACGTCAGCTTACGCGGCTTCGGTTGGGTGCTGGGAGATCCGCCGATCACGTCGGCGGATGACGAAGGAGCGGCCGCCCGCTGGGCTGCACTCGCCCGGCGGGACTTCTCCAGGTCGCGGACGTACGCGCGGTATTCGCTGAAGGGGCCGACGAAATCCTTGACAATCCCGTCGCCGCAGAAGACCAGCAGGTGGTCCGCGACGCGGTCGAGGAAGTGGCGGTCGTGGCTGACAATCAGCAGGCTGCCCTGGAACTCCTTGAGATACTCCTCCAGGATGTTGAGCGTGACGATGTCGAGGTCGTTGGTGGGCTCGTCGAGGATGAGCAGGTTGGGCTCTTTGAGGAGGATGGAGAGCAGGTAGAGCCGGCGTTTCTCGCCGCCGGACAGGCGCTCCACGCGGGTGGAGAGCATATCGTGCGGGAAAAGGAAGCGGCCCAGCAGGCGGGTGTCGGGGACGATGTCCAGGACGGTGTCGCCGGGGCGGAACTCCATGCCCTGCTGGCGGTAATAGCCGATGCGGAGCGTCTCGCCGCGGTCAATGATGCCGCTGTCAGGGGCGATGGCGCCGGTCAACAGGTCCAGGAAGGTGGTCTTGCCCACGCCGTTGCGGCCCACGATGCCGATCTTGTCGCAGCGCTGGAAAGTATAACTGAAATGCCGCAGCATCGGGATGCCTTCCCAGTCGTAGCAGACGTCGCGGCAGTCGATGATCTTGCCGCCGAGCCGCGCCGTCGCGCCCACACCTTCCATCGAAATCTGCTGCGTCCTGTACTGCTGCGCCGCCCGGTCGGAGAGCTCGTGGAAGGCCTCGATGCGGTATTTGGCCTTGCCGCTGCGGGCGCAGGGCGTGGCGTGGATCCACTCGAGCTCGCGCCGCAACAGGTTGCGGACCTTGTCGGTCTCGGCGTTGTACTGCGCGATGCGCTCCGAGCGCTTCTCCAGATAGTTCTGGTAATTGCCCTTATAGATGTAGATGGCGCCGTGGTCCAGCTCCATCACCGTGTTGCAGACGCGGTCCAGGAAGTAGCGGTCGTGGGTCACCATCAGGAGGGTGCAGCGGCTGCGGCTCAGCCAGCCCTCGAGGAACTCGATGGCCTCGATGTCGAGGTGGTTGGTCGGCTCGTCCAGGATGAGGAAATCCGCCTGGAGGGCGAGCAGCTCGCAGAGGGCGACGCGCTTGACTTCGCCGCCGGAGAGCGAGGCCATGGGCTTGGCGGGGTCCTTGATGCGGAAGCCGGTCAGCAGCTCGCGCACACGCTGCCGGTAGGCATCGCGCTCCTCTTCGTGGAAGGACGCGGTCTGCGGGGTGCTGTGGCGCCGGATCTGCTCCAGGATCGGGAGCGCGGGGTCGTAGTCGTATTCCTGCTGGAGGAAGGCGATGCGGATGTCCTTGAGGAAGAGCACGCGCCCGCCCGAGTCGGAGCTGTCCTCCCCGGCGAGGATGCGCAGGAGCGAAGTCTTGCCGGTGCCGTTGGGGGCGATGAGGGCGATCTTGTCGCCTTCGTTGATATTGAAGCCGACGTGGTCGAAGAGCACCTTGGGTCCGTAGGACTTGGAGATGTTCTCGATCTGCAGATAGCTGGGCATAACTACATCAGGCCGAGCACCTTGGCGCGGGAGAGGAGGCAGTCGCCGACGGAGGCTGCCTTACGGCCGAGCTGGGAGAGGACGATGGAGGTGTCGGAGGAGACGCGCGGGAGGGACAGGCGGTTGACGGCGGTCTTGATGGGGAGGAGGAGGTAATCCTTGCCGACGATGAGGCGGCCGCCGATGACCACGAGACCCGGGTTGAAGACGTTGAGCACACCGGAAATGCCGCGGCCGAGCGTGTCGCCGATCTTGCCGATGGCGTCGATGGCGAGCACGTCGCCCTCTTCAACGGCGCGCAGGATCTCGTCCAGCTCCACGTCGCCCTTGCGGCTGTAGGTGTCCGTCATCGAGGAGGCCTGGCCTTTCCCCAGTTTCTCGATGATCATCCGGTGGAGGGCGGAGCCGGAAGCGCCGGTCTCGAGGCAGCCCACCTTGCCGCAGCGGCAGATGATGTCGTTGTCGAGGACGGGGAAATGGCCCAGCTCGCCGGAGTAGCCCGACTTGCCGTAGTAGAGGTGGCCGTCCATGATGATGCCCATCCCGAGGCCCCAGCTGACGTTGATGAAGATCATGTTGGGGTCGGCCTTCTTGCCGAGCCACATGTATTCGCCGAAGGCCATCGCGCGGGAGTCATTCTCGATGCTGACCTGGACGTTGAATTCCTTCTGGAAGATGCTCTTGAGCGGGAGGTCGTCGCTGACGAAATAGGTGAGGCTGTAGCCCTTCTCCGGGTTGACGCGGCCGGACAGGCTGACGCCCACACCGAGCACCTTGATCCAGGGGATGCCGTCGGCGATCACCTGGTCCATCACCATCCGGCACATCGTGCGGAAGGAGTTCTCGTTGGCCTCCAGGACGAACTCGATGTCCTGGATATAGGAGATGACCTCGCCCTTGAAGTTGCTGATGGCGATGTGGAAATGGTGCCGCGCGACGTCCACGCCGACGAAATAGCCGGCGTCCGGATTGAGCCCGTATACGCTGGGGCGGCGTCCGCCCGAAGTCCCGACCTTGCCCTCGTCCTTGATGTAGCGCTCGTCCATCAACTCGCTGATGAACTTGGTAATGGTGGGCACGCTGATCCCCAGCGCGCGGCTGAAGTCAGCGATACTGTAGTTGTTATGCTCAATGCAAAGCCGGAGAATCTCCCGCTTTACGGCAGCATTTTTGCCCGAATCGTCATTGAGGAAGGTCGTGGTCATAAATCGGTTATAGCAACACCAAGTGCAAAAATAAATAAAAAAAGTCGTATATTTGTCCTAATTCTTGAAGAAATTTAATAATGTCGATGCGAAAATTCTTCAAATCCGGCCGACCCTTTCGCCTTTCGATGCGCGCGAAGCTCATTTTGAGCCTCTCTTCGATCGCGATCATCCTGCTGGTCTCCTCGATGATATCGGTGATGGAGTACACCAGTATGAGTAATTACGTGTCGGAATTGATTGCAGACAATATCAGCAGCGTCAACGTAGCCAACCGGCTCTCGGAGATGAGCCATACCTATAATCTGGAGATTCTGGAGGTTATCGGGGACGAGACCTCCGTGCGGGTGCCCGACTTCGACGACGAGTATTTCAAGTCCCACTGTGATTCGCTGCGGATGAGCGTCGCCTCCGATCAGGCGAAACCCCTGGCCGATTCGGTGATGTACTCCTACTCTGCCTATATGCTGACCTCGCTCGAACTGGAAGATGTGCTCCAGTCGGACTTCATCGATACCCGTTCCTGGTATTTCGAGCGTCTGCAGCCCCGCTATGCGCGCCTGCAGGATGACCTGGAGCGCCTGACGAACACCATCTACAAGGATTTGGAGCGGAACTCCGCCACCTTCGACCGCGGTTTCTACCGCAGTGTCATTCCGGGCATCGTGGCGGTGGGCGTCGGCCTGCTGCTGGTGGTGATGCTGCTTTTCTTCCTGCTGGCTTTCTACGTGAGACCGCTGTACCGGATGCTGGATGGCCTGGAAGCCTACCGCTCCCAGGACAAGAAATACACGGTCAAATTCGACGGTGACGATCAGCTCGCCCAGCTCAACGACGGGATCACGGAACTGGCGAACGAGAACCGGCAGTTCCGCAGCCGCATCAAGACGATCAGCAAGAAATGAACTGGAAGGTCATCAGCAGGAATATCGGCTTCGCCCTCCTCGTCAGTGCGCTCTTCATGCTGCTGTCGGTGGTGGTGTCCCTGTTGAACGGGCATGATTCCGCGCTGGCGGCCCTCTCCATCTCGTTCCTGATCACCTTCATCGTCGGGATCTTCCCGTTCATTTTCGTGCGTCGTGCGCAGACCATCACCCTGAAGGAAGGGTACGTGATCATCTTCCTGTCGTGGCTGTTGTCCTTCATCTTCGGTATGCTTCCGTATGCGCTGTGGGGTGGCCCGTTCACCCTGCAGAACGCCTGGTTCGAGTCGGTCAGCGGCTTCACCACGACGGGAGCCACCATCCTGGACAATGTGGAAGCCCTCCCCAAGAGCCTGTTGTTCTGGCGCGCGTCCACCCACTTCATCGGCGGTTTGGGAGTCGTGGTCTTCCTGCTGCTGGTCATCCCGGGATCCAACCAGATGAAGATCCGCCTGACCAACATGGAGCTGACCTCGCTCTCGCGGGGCGGATATTCCGCGCGGCCCAATCAGACGGTCTATATTTTTGCCTATGTCTATCTGGCACTGCTCATCCTGTCGTTGATCGCGTATATCCTGGCGGGGATGCCGGTTTTCGACGCCGTGTGCCATGCGATGAGCGTCAGTGCTACGGGCGGCTTCAGTTCCCGGAATGCGTCCATCGCGGCCTTTGACTCCCGTTGGGTCGAGGGCATCACGATGGTGTTCATGTACCTGTCGTCCATCCACTTCGGCCTGGTGTACCTGTCGGTCGTCTCGCGTTCGCTCAAGCCGCTGAACAACCCGGTGGTCAAGTTCTACACCTGCTCAATCGTCCTGGTCGCGCTGATCGTGGGCGCGGGCCTGAAGGGCAACGGCATCTGCCCCACCTGGGGGAACGCCGTCTGGAACGGTTTCTTCGAAACGCTCTGCGTCACTTCTACCTCGGGCTTCGCCATCCTGGACAACGCCCAGTGGCCGCTGTGGATCGTGATGGTCCTGATGTTCTCAGCCGTCATGTGCGGCAGTGCGGGATCGACCTCCGGCGGCGTCAAGGTGGACCGCGTGATCCTGCTCTTCAAGGCGATCGGCCGCCGCGTCGGCAAGATCCTGCATCCGTCCTCCGTCAATGAGGTGCGGATGGGCAAGCGCTTCCTGCGCGACGAAGAGGTGTCGCCGCACCTGCTTTACCTGGCCATGTACGGCCTGCTGCTGGCGGTCTCCATTGCGCTCAGCCTCTTCGTCGGCGTGGACCATCAGAACAGCTTCATCGCCTCGGTGACGAGCCTGGGCAATGTGGGCCCGGCGTATGGCGAACTCGGCACGATGGGATCCTTCAACGGCATCCCGATGCTCGGGAAGCTGGTTTTCACGGTGGATATGTTCCTCGGCCGTATCGAGATCTATCCGGTACTGGCGGTGGTGGCGATGGTCTTCGACAAACGCGTGCGGCAATGACGGACCGTGCGGGTTTCCTCGAGCAACAGTTCCTGAAACGTTTCAAAGCGGAGCCCACGCCCTGCCAGGCGCGGCTTTTCCGCGAGGTCGCGGACTTCGTGACCTGCGACGACGCGGACATCCTGGTGGTCAACGGCTATGCCGGTACCGGCAAAACGACGGCCCTGTCGGCCGTCATCACCGCCCTGCAGGATGTCGGCACCCCTTCGGTGCTGCTGGCGCCGACCGGCCGCGCCGCCAAGGTTTTCTCCGGCATCTCGCGCCGTCCGGCGTATACCATCCACAAGCACATCTATCGCCAGAAGTCCGTAGGCAGCGACGGGCTGGGGCAGTTTACGCTCTCGCCGAACAAGGCCAAGGGGACGCTCTTCGTCGTGGACGAGGTGTCGCTGATCGGGATCGACGCCCAGCCGGGCCAGGGGACGGCGGCTTTCGGCTCCGGCAACCTGCTGGAGGACCTGATCGAATTCGTCCGGAACGGACTCGACTGCCGGCTGATCCTGGTGGGCGATGCCGCCCAGCTCCCGCCCGTGGGCTTGGATGCCTCTCCGGCCCTGTCGAAGGCCTTCATGGATGGCTTTGGCGGGGTGCGCTACAGCGAAGTGACCACCGTGGTGCGCCAGGCGGCGGAGTCGGGCATCCTGCGGAACGCCACGCGCCTGCGGGAGAAGATTGCCGGGAGCGACGGGCGGGAGACCTTCTCCGACTGGCGGCTCGACCTGTCCGGTGCGGAGGATATCGTGCGCATCGACGGGGGAGAGCTGATCGAGACCCTTTCCGGCGCCTACGGGCGCTATGGCGAAGACGGCACCGTGGTCCTGTGCCGCTCCAACAAGCGGGCCATCCGCTACAACCTGGGCATACGCTCGACGGTGCAGTTCAAAGAAGACCGGCTGGTGCGCGACGATGCCCTGATGATCGTCAAGAACTGCTACCAGTTCGTCGAGGACATCCCGGGGATGGACTATATCGCCAACGGCGACATCGCCAAGCTGGTCCGCATCGGTGGCTACGAAGAACGCTACGGCCTGCATTTCGCGGACGCGACGCTCCGCTTTCCGGACTACGACGACGCGGAGATCCGGGCGAAGGTGTGCCTGGACACGCTGGAATCGGAGGCTGCGTCGCTGACCTGGGAGCAGCAGAACGCGCTGTACCAGGGCGTTTCGGCCGACTACGCCGACCGCAAGACGAAGAAGAAGATCTGGGAGGCGGTGCGGGAGGACCCCTATTTCAACGCGCTCCAGCTCAAGTACGCCGAGGCGATCACCTGCCACAAGTCGCAGGGCGGACAGTGGGACTGCGTGTTCATCGACTGCCCCTTCTGGCAGGACGAGCAGACGCTCGATGACCTGAAATGGCTCTACACGGCGCTGACGCGTGCCGTGAGGCAAGTATATCTCGTGAATTTCAAAGACCGGTTTTTCGAATGAAAAAGTTGTTGTTTGCGCTGGCGCTGTGCTGCCTGGCCGTCGGGGCCGCCGGGGCGGAGGACCGAAACGTGACTCCGTCGCCGGACGGGACGAAGGAAGCTTTCACGCGTGGGGGTGACCTCTGGATCCGCACCCTGCCGGATTCGACGGAGACACGCCTGACCTTCGACGGGTCGGACCTGATCCTCAACGGCTATGCCTCCTGGGTGTATTACGAGGAGATTTTCGGCCGGGCGTCGCGCTACAAGGCCTTCTGGTGGAGTCCGGACTCGCAGCGCCTGGGCTTCTACCGCTTTGACAATTCGGCGGTGCCGATGTTCCCCATCTATTCTCCTTTCGGCCAGGACGGGACGCTCCTGCAGACACGCTACCCCAAGGCGGGGGAGGCCAATCCTTCCGTGCGGGTGGGAATCATCGAGGCGCGGGACGGCGCGGGAGTGGTGTGGGCGGATTTCGACGATTCGCCGGAGCAGTATTTCGGCACGCCTTTCTGGGGCAAGGATTCGCGGGAGCTGTATGTCTCGCGGGAGCCGCGCCGGCAGTCGGTGCTGGACCTGTATGCCGTGAGCGTGGCGGACGGGTCCAAGCGGCAGGTGTATCATGAGGAGTATCCGGACGCGTGGGTGGAGTGGATCGAAGGGATGATCTTCACCGACGAGGGGCTGTATATGGCGCGCAACTTCGAGACGGGCTGGGAGCAGATCTATTTCCTGGGATACGACGGCACGCTCAAGCGCCTGACGGACGGGGAGAACTGGAGTATCCATCTGCTGAAAGTGGATGAGAAGAGGGGGGACGTGTGGTTCACGGCCAAGCGGGATTCTCGCCTGCACACCGCCCTGTACCGGCTGGACCGCAAGGGGCGCATCACGCTGCTGACGGACCCGGAGCTCAATGTCGCCGGAGTGCGCCTGTCGGAGGACGGGAAGCGTTTCGAAGCGATGGCTTCCAACGCCCGCACGCCTTTCCGGGCCGTCTCCGGGCGCACGGACCGTTATGCGATGCAGGTGGATTCCTTGTTGGTGGAGGCTCCCGCGGACGGTCCTTCTCCGCAGGTGGTGCAGATTGAGAACGACGGCTTTGACTTATACGGGCTGATGTCGCTGCCGCAGGATTTCGATCCTTCCCGGAAATATCCCGTGCAGATGCAGCTCTACGGCGGCCCGGGTACGCCTTATGTGCGGGACAGCTGGGGCGACCGCGACGCTTCGGATGCCTGGTGCTACGCGAACGGCGTCATCTATATTGTCGTGGATCCGCGCTCGTCCGGCGAAAACGGCCGGCGGGGGATGGACCAGGCGTTCCGCCGGATGACGGTGATCGAGCTGCAGGATTATATCGCCTGGGCGCAGTGGCTGCAGGCCCTGCCCTACGTGGATGGCTCCCGGATCGGGGTGAAGGGTTTCTCCTTCGGCGGAACGACCACCGCGATGCTGGTGCTGCGCTATCCGCAGTATTTCCGCTGCGGCATTGCGGGCGGGGGTGTGTACGACTGGCACCTGTACGATACCCACTACACGGAGCGTTTTATGGACACGCCGCAGGACAATCCGGACGGCTATGCCGAGGCGTCGGTGATGACCTGGGTGCCGCAGGTGTTCGCGGGCGACGGCCCCAAGCCGCTGCCGAACGCGCTCTGCCTGACGCACGGGACCGGCGACGACAATGTCCATTTCCAGAATACGCTGCAGCTGATCGACGCGCTGCAGCAGGCAGGCTATCAGTTTGAGACCCGCATCTATCCTGACGGGATGCACGGATACAGAGGGCGGCAGCATCTTCACGATGCCGCCGCCGAAGGGATTTTCTGGAGTAAATGGCTGCTGGACTGATGGATTACTTGAACAGTTTCTGCGCGAACTGATAGAGGGCGCGGCGCCAGGACTGCCACTCGTGGGCAGTGTCCGGGGAGACGTAGAAGACGGTGTTCATGCCGCTCTTGCCCAATTCTTCGGTAATCGGCTTGGGATCCGCGGCACCGCCGATGCGGTTGGCCAATTCGCGGCTGCCGAAGCTGATAAAAATCAACTTGTTGTTCTCGCGGAAGCCCGGGGTCGCGTCGACCTCTTCCTTGGAGAAGACGCCGCCGCTGAAGATGCCTACCCAGGAGAAGAGTTTCGGGTTGGCCAGGGCGATGGCGTGCGTCTGCATACCGCCCATCGACAGGCCGGCCATGGCGCGGTGCTGGCTGTCGGTGTAGACCCGGTAATTGGCCTCCACCATCGGGATCAGGTCTTTCTCCAGGATGTTGCGGAAGGCGCTCGCAAAGTCGAAGCCGCCGAATCCGCCGGGACGGCCGCCCTGCGGACGCGGGCCGCCGGCTGCGGGACGCTCCGGACGCGGGTTGTTGGGACCGTAGGTGTCGCTGCCGTTGTCCATCACGATGATGAACGGCACCGCCTTGCCGGCCGCAATCAGGTTGTCCATGATGATGCCGGTGTGACCCTGCTGGGGCCAGCCGTGTTCATCCTCGCCGCCGCCGTGCTGCAGGTACAGCACCGGGTACTTCTTGTTGTTGTTCTTCTTGTATTCGGCGGGGGTGTAGATGTAGCAGTGACGCATCGAGCCCGTCACGGAAGAATAGTAGTACACCTCGGCGACCTCGCCCTGCGGGACGTTCTTCAGGGTGTAGAAATCCTCATCCGCAGCCGGCACGTCGATACCGCTGCCCCAGCGGCTTGCGCCGTAGTAGTAGAGGCTGCCCGGATCCGGCACGGAAGCGCCGTCGATCTCAAGCTGATAATAGTGGAAGCCCTCGTCCTGCGGAGCGGAATCTCCGGTCCAGACCCCTTCGGAGTTCTTGACCATCTCGTACTTCACTCCGCCGATGTCGAGCTTGACGCTCTGGGCGTTCGGCGCCGAAATCTGCGCACGCACCATGCGCTGCGAATTCACCATCGGGAACGCGTGGCCCGGCTGGTTGGTCGTCGCGGGCTTGAAATCCTCCCTCACCTGCGCGGACAGGCTGACCACCGCGAAGAGAGAAAGCAGGGAAACAATCATTCTTTTCATACTGGATTTATTAGTTTAGTTGAACTTGCAAACAGCACCCCTAAGTTAGCAAAAAAAAGAATACGCTCCTACGCTTCGGTGACAATCAGGACGGCGGAACCGTCCGCCAGCCGGCAGCCGAAGATGTGGGTGTCGCCTCCGGGGGGAATGCCCAGTTTCTTTTGCAGGGCTTCGCTGTTCAGGGGGAGGTTGCGGGCGCTGACGTCCGCCCGGGGGTAGCGTTTGCGGAGCTCCTTGAACGCCGCCGCGCCCAGCGGCAGCAGCTCCCGCACGCGCCGGGCCTTGAAAAAGCGGTTGCCGGGCACATCAGGGGCTATATCCGTGCCCAGGACACCATTATTCTGCTCTCCGGGAACAAAATGGGGTGTTTCTGTGCCCGGCTCGGAGGGGAAAAGGTACAAATGCGTCGAAGGGGCGAGTTTCAGCAAGCCCCAGCGTGCGCAGGGCAGCCGGAAGGCGCCGGCTTTGAGCAGCGCAGGGCACGGCTCCAGCAGTACGTCGCCCTGCCGCACCTCCGCCGCATACCGCACCTTGGACGCGCGTTCCTCCGCTGGGAGGAACCGGAAGGATTGAACCGTTGTAAACATGTCTCGCTCTTCGTCCGGAGCAGGCGGTGCCGCAGGCAGACCCGTGGCCGCCCGTGGTCTCGTGAACGGGAGGGGCCCGCGCCGCAAGGCGTGGGAGGGATGAGCGAAGCGAAGGTCTGCCGCGGCAGCCGCCTGTCCGGAAAGAATGACGACGATGATTTCCGGTTCGGCCGGAGCCGCCTGTGAGGAAGAGATCAGGCAGAGGATCTCCTTGACTTCACCGTCGAGCTCGACGACATGGAGTTCGCGCAGGGCCGGGCCGAGACGGTCGGCGAGCATTGCAAGGTCGGCCATTGGCGAAACCTTCAGCAGGACCGTAGGGGCCTTCCGCAGAAGTGTCGGGAGCAGTGTCAGGATGTCTGGGCTGCAGTCCTCCAGCAGGAAAACCTTGCGGCCGGCAGCGTCGCGCCGCGCCGGATCGGCATAGATCAGGTCCGCCTCCGGCAACTCCGTTTCCGCGGTCACAGTCTCGCAACGCACCTCGATGTTCGACACCCCCAGCCGCACGAAATTGCGTTCCGCCGCCTCCGCCAGCGCCGCCTCCCGCTCGAAGTACACCACCCGCTCCGCCACCTGGCTGAATGCCCACGAGTCTACTCCCAATCCTCCGGTCAGGTCGAGCACGGTCCGGCCAGGCACTGCCTGCTCCGGACCTTCTTCGCGTAAGGCTGTCGTTCCCTGGTGGATGCCGGTTCGCGATAGCGAATACCCGGCCATCCCCCTCGAGGGGGTGCAGGGGGTGACGATGTCGGACAGTGTTCGTCCGGCGAGGCTGGCTTTGTAGCCAGCCGTAGCCGAAGACGAACACTGCTCCAGCGAGAGGGCCGAAGGCACCTCGGCGCCGACGGCCGCCCACTCGGGCAGCTTGCGGGCCAGACGGCGCGCCTGCGTGTCGTCCAAATCCTGTAAAATGTCCGCAAAACTCCGTTTCATCTCCACAAAAGTAACACTTTCCCCGATTTTTTCTTATATTTGTTAGACTGGATACTAACTGCAAAACGATAACCAAAATGAAAGAATTTGAACAGAAAGCCCAAAGCTGGCTTGACGGTGATTTCGACCAGGAGACCAAGATCAAGATCATGCAGCTCCGCAACAACGACCCCGCCGGCTTTGAAGACGCCTTCTACAAAAACCTTGAATTCGGCACCGGCGGCCTCCGCGGCATCATGGGCGTGGGCACCAACCGGATGAACCGCTACACGGTAGGCATGGCCACCCAGGGCCTCGCGAACTACATCCTGTCCCATTACGACGGCGACGATCCCAAGGTCTGCATCTCCTACGACTCCCGCAACAACAGCAAGGAGTTCGCCCGCATCACGGCCGACGTCCTGTCGAACAACGGCATCCATGTCTATATCTTCGACAACATCCGGCCGACGCCCGAGATGAGCTACGCCGTGCGCCTGAAAGGAGCCGTGGCGGGCGTGATGATCACCGCTTCCCACAACCCCAAGGAATACAACGGCTACAAGGTCAGCTGGTCCGACGGTGGACAGGTGACCTCCCCGGTGGACAAGGAGATCGTGGCCGAGGTGGCCAAGATCACCGATCCTTCGATGGTGAAATTCGAGTCCGGCCTGCGCTGCGGAGGCATCGAGGCGATGGGCGCCGACGTGGATGAGCAGTACCTGCGTGACCTGCTCTCACTGAGCCTCAGCCCGGAACTCTGCGAGAAGCACGGCGACCTGAAGATCGTCTACACCCCCCTCCACGGATGCGGCGTGCGCCTGATCCCGGAGATCCTCAAGCGCAAGGGTTTCAAGAACATCATCCATGTGCCTGACCAGGATGTCTCCGACGGTGACTTCCCGACGGTCATCTCCCCGAACCCGGAGGAGCCGGCCGCCCTCAAGATGGCTCTGGAGAAGGCTGATGAGACCGGCGCCGACCTCGTGATGGGATCCGACCCCGACGCCGACCGCCTGGGGATCGCCGTACGCGACAATGAAGGCAAGATGGTCCTCTTCAACGGCAACCAGACGGCCGCGATGCTGACTTATTACATCCTCCACCGCTGGAACGACCTTCACAAACTCGGCGAAGGCAAATACGTGGTCAAGACCATCGTCACCACCGAGCTCATCACCGATATCTGCAAAGGCTTCGGCGTCCCCGTCTATAATGTCCTCACCGGCTTCAAGTACATCGCCGAGGTGGTCAAGCGCAACGAGGCGAAGGGCGGCGAATTCATCTGCGGCGGCGAAGAGAGTTATGGCTTCAACGTGGGCCAGTTCGTCCGCGACAAGGACGCGCAAGTCAGTGCGATGATGGTGGCCGAATGCGCCGCCTGGGCAGCCGAGCAGGGCCTCTCCCTGTATCAGTTGATGCAGCGCATCTACCAGGAATACGGCTACCGCAAGGAAGGCCTGGTGTCCGTGGTCCGCAAGGGCATTTCGGGCGCCCGGGAGATCCAACAGATGATGGTGGACCTGCGCGCCAACCCGCCCAAGGAGCTCTGCGGCTCCCCGGTCACGGAAGTGATCGACTACCTCGAGCCGGAGAAGACCGGCCAGCCGTCCTCCAATGTCCTGCAGTTCTTCGACGAGGCGGGCGACGTGGTGTCCGTGCGTCCTTCCGGCACCGAGCCCAAGATCAAGTTCTACTTCGGCGCCAAGGGTGAAGATGCGGATGCGAAGATTGCGGCGCTCAAGAAACAGCTTTGTGAATAACCCACTAAAACTAAAACTAAAACAGATATGGCATCCATCAGTGATCTCATCCTGCAGCAAGTGAAAGCTGCGACCGGCGGCGTCCAGATTCCGTCCAACGTCCAGTCCCAGGTGCTCAACGGCATGTCTTCCTCCGTGCTCGGCAGCCTCACCCAGACAGTCGCCAAGCCCGGCGGCGTGGACCTGATCACCTCATTGCTTTCCGGCAAGGCCAACGCAGCCACCAGCCCGGTCACGAAGCTGGCCGGCAGCCTGTTCACCACCAACGTGCTGAAGAATCTCAATCTGGGTTCCGCCCTGAACGGCCAGCTCTCCGGCCTGATTCCCGTGGTAATGAGCAAGCTCTCCACCATCCTCCGCGACCGCGACGGGGACGGCGATGTCGACCTCAACGACATCATCCTCTCCCTCAAGGGCGGCACCGGCACCACGGCTGGCGGCGGCATCCTCGGCGCTGCTGCGAAATCAATTCTCGGCGGTATTCTGAAAAAATAGTTGTGAGCCGCAACTGATTGATCGATAACTATTTCGTAAAATGTGCTACCCCGAAAAACGAGGTAGCACATTTTGTTAATCTAATATTAATCAAAACGTTATAGCTCACAGGGATGTTCGATGGCTTTTTCCTTGCACCAGGTCGTGAGCGGACAGCTCGCGCAGTTCGGTTTTTGCGCCTTGCAGACATAGCGTCCGTGCAGGATGAGCCAGTGGTGCGCGATGGGGCGCAGCTCGGCGGGGGTGTGCTTCTCCAGGTCGAGCTCCACGGCGCGGGGGGTGGTGCCGCGGGAGAGCCCCAGGCGGCGGGCGACGCGGAAGACGTGGGTGTCGACCGCGATGACGGGTTCGCCCCAGGTGATGGAGGCGACGACATTGGCCGTCTTGCGGCCCACGCCGGGAAGCGTCATCAGGGCATCGACATCCGCGGGGACCTGCCCGCCGAAATCCTCGACCAGCTTGCGGGCGGCCGCGACCAGGTGGGCGGCCTTGCTGTTGGGGTAGGAGATGGAGCGGATGAGGCCGAAGATATCCTCCACAGATGCCTTAGCCATCACTTCGGGTGTCGGGTAGGCGGCGAAGAGCGCGGGCGTGGTCATGTTGACACGCTTGTCGGTGCACTGGGCGGAGAGCATCACGGCCACAAGCAACTGCCAGGGGGAGTCGAAATGCAGCTCCGACTCCGCCACGGGGACATTGTCCCGGAAATACCCCAGGATGCCCTCATATCGTTGTTTGAGGGTCATAGGCTGATCTCGCGGCAGCTTTCGTCGCGGGTCTCGAAGACGCGGCCCGGGTAGCGGGTGCAGATGGAGCGGTTGTGGGTGACCATCACGATGGCCGTCCCTTCCTCTCGGTTGATCTGCCGGAGCAGCTGAAGGATGCCTTCGGCGGTCTCGTCGTCGAGGTTGCCCGTGGGCTCGTCCGCCAGGATGACCTCGGGCTTGTTGAGGATGGCCCGGGCGATGGCGATGCGCTGCTGCTCGCCGCCGGAGAGCTGGTGCGGCATTTTGTGGGCCTTGGTGCTCATCCCCACGGCCTCCAGCACTTCGCCAATGCGCTTGTGGATCTTGGAGGCGTCTTTCCAGCCCGTGGCCTTGAGTACGAAAGAGAGGTTGTCCTCCACGCTGCGGTCCATCAGCAGCTGGAAATCCTGGAACACGACGCCGATCCGGCGGCGCAGCTGTGGCACTTCTTTTGCGCGCAGTTTCGCGAGGTTGTAGCCGCAGACCTGCCCGGCGCCCTTGCCGAGCCGGTTCTCCGCCGTAATCGTGCGGAAAATCGAGGTCTTGCCGCTGCCGACCTTGCCTACGATATAGACGACCTGACCGGGATAGACCTGCAGGTCAAGGCCGTAGACGACAACGCTCTCGCCGTTCAGGATGTCGGCGTCGGTGAAAGAAATGATCGGGCTGTTGTTTTCTTCCATATCGCAGGTAAAAAAGTTGGTTGCGCACTACAAATATAGCGCAAAAATGAGTAAATTTGTAAAATTTAGGAACAGTTTGATTTATGAACGTGAAAACACTGCTGGCCACCCTGCTTGCGCTGACGGTTTTATCCTCCGGCCCCGTTGCGAGAGGCGTTGCCGGGACGCCGGTTTTCCGGCAGGCGCTCCGCCTATACGACAACGGCATGTACGAACAGGCTCGCATCCTCTTTGCCAAGATGCCCGACGACCCCCTCAGCGACGGCTATGTGGTGCTCTGTGCGCTCAAGATGCAGTCGGAAGGCTATGCCGAGGAATTGGCAGCCTATGAGGCCCGCTACCCTTCGTCGAGCCTGACCGGGCGGCTTCATTTTGAGAACGCCCGCCTGCTTTTCGATGACGGCAAGTACGCACGGGCCGCCCAGGAATTTGCGCTGGTGGCGGACGACGTGCTGGCTGAAGCGGAGCGTCCCGAATACCTGTTCAAGTGCGGGTATGCGGAATTCGCCCAGGGACATTATGTGGAGGCGGACCGTTTCCTGTCCGGCCTGGAGAGCCTTCCGGAATCGTCTTACACCGCATCCGGACGGTATTTCCGCGGCATCATGTGCTACGAGGACAAGCTGTTCGCCCGCGCTGCGGAGTTCTTCCGCCAGGCCTCCCCGGACGAGCGTTTCCGGGAGCTGACGGAGTTCTACATCGTGGATTGCGAATTCAACCAGAATAACTACGATTTCGTCATTCGCGAGGGGGAGCGCATCTATGCCGACCTTCCTCCGGCACGCCGGGAGCGCCTGGCGCGCATCCTTTCGGAGTCGTACCTGATCCGGGGCGACAAGGACAAGGCCCGCGAGTACTATGAGGACCTGAGCCGGAAGGAGATGAACCGCAAGGACTACTTCTACGCCGGCACGGTCCTTTATTCCGTGGAAGATTACGCGGGCGCCATCGAGAACTTCACCCGTATGGAAGACCGCAGCGATTCCTTGGGACAGGTGGCCAATTACCATCTGGCCAACGCCTATTACCGCACCCACGACCAGGTGTCGGCGATGGGGGCGTTCTACGACGCCGCATCGGTGGACTTCGATCCCAAGATCACGGAAGATGCCGCTTTCAACTACGCCAAACTGGCCTTCGACCTCAATCAGGACACTTCCGGCTTCGCCCGTTACATCGAGCGCTGGTCTACCAAGGCCCGCGGCGACCAGATCTACGGCTACATGGCCCTGGCCGCCTTGGTGGACAAGGACTACGCCGCAGCGGTGGATGCCTACGACAATATCGAAGAGCTGACGCCCGACATGCGCAGCAACTACACCAAGGCCAATTTCCTGCGCGGCGAGCAGCTCTTCTCGAGCGGCTCCTACCGGGATGCGGTGCCGTTCTTCCGCGCCACGGCGTATTACCTTCCGCGTACCGACCGCTTCAACCAGCTGGCCCGCTACTGGATGGGCGAGGCGCAGTACCGCGCCGGGGATTATGCCGGTGCCGGGACCGTTTTTTCCGACCTTTACAATGCGGCGGCCCTGTATGGCTCTTCCGAGGGGGACCGGCTGCCGTATGACATCGGCTACAGTTTCTTCAAGGAAGGGGAGTACGGAACGGCCGCGCGCTGGTTCGACACTTACCTGAACTCGGGTGCGACCACCTTCCGCGAAGATGCGCTCAACCGCCGCGCGGACTGCGACTTCGGCCGCAAGGATTACCGCTCCGCGGTGACGTCCTACCAGAAGGTGCTGACGGAGTATTTCACGCCGGACAACATCTACCCCTATTACCAGCAGGCCCTCTCCTACGGTTTGATGGGGGACAAGCGCCGCAAGGTGTCCACCCTGCTGCACGTGGAGGACGCCTCCCCGTCGGCGCCCCTCTACAACGAGGCCCTCTACGAGCTCGGCCGGGCGCAGATGGACCAGAAAAACAACAACGACGCCATCCGCAGCTTCACGCGGCTGCGCGAGAACACCCGGGACAACACCTGGGTGGCCCGCGCGCTGATCGGTCTAGGCATGGTCTACCGCAACATGAGCGACTACGACGCCGCGCTCGCCAATTACGAACAGGTGGTCTCCCTGATGCCGCAGAGTGAATATGCCGAGGAAGCGATGCTCGCCATCGAGTCCATCTGGCAGACCCGCCGCCAGCCGGAGAAGTTCCTCGAATACGTGGAGCAGAACTCCCTGGCGCAGAGCCGCAGCGACGCGGACCGCGAGAAGATGTACTTCAATACGGCCGAGCAGCTCTACCTGGCCGGGAACCATCAGCAGGCCGCTTCCACGCTGCGGAAATACCTGGAAAACTATCCCGACGGGGCTGACCGGGAGCAGGCGGAGTTCTACCTGGCCGAGTCCTACAACGCCCTGGGCGAGAAGGAGAAGGCCGTGGAGTATTATGCGAAGGCCGCTGCGGCGGAGTCCGCCGGTTCGTTCGCGGAAGTCTCCCGCGCCCGCTACGCCGAGCTCTCCTATTCGCTGGAGCGCTACCAGGATGCCTACAAGGGCTACGAGGCTTTGCTTGCGAACGCCCGGATGGACGCCAACAAGCAGCTGGCCCGGGTGGGCATGATGCGTTCGGCCTTCCGGAGCAAGGATTATGAGGAGGCCCTTGCTGCCGCGGATGCGGTAGCGGCCGAGAGCGGTCTCTCCGCCGAATTGAAGAACGAGGCGCTGTTCACCAAGGCCAAGGCCAGCCTGGCGACCTCCCGTCGCGAGGAGGCGCTGGCGCTTTTCCGCCAGCTTGGCGCGACGCCTTCCACGGAGATCGGTGCAGAGTCCCGCTACCGCGTGATCCAGGACCTCTACGATACCGGCAAGTTCGATGCGGTGGGGGAGGAGGTCTACGCCTTCTCACAGGCGGCCGGAGACCAGTCTTACTGGCTGGCGCGCGCCTTTGTGGTGCTGGGCGATTCGTTTGCGGAGAAAGGCCAGTACGCCCAGGCCAAGGCCACCTTCGAGAGCATCCGCGACGGCTACGAACCTGAGAACGGGTCGGACGACGTGACCGAGAATGTCAAGATGAGGCTCGAGCGCCTCGCCACCCTGATGAATGAATAATTATGAGAAAGACAATCTATACCCTTGCGGCCCTGGCGCTCAGCGCAGCGCTTTTCGCACAGAACATCAACCAGACGGTCCAGGTGACCAACGACTACGCCGCCCGCTTCGCGGATTTCCAGAAGCAGGGCGGGGAGATGACGGTTCCGGATTCGTTGTACAAGTTTGATTACCGTTTTGATTATTCGGTCTTTGAGACCCCGTACAAGGGCTCTTATGAGTTCTCCCCGTACCGGATCCAAGTGACGCCGCAGGCGCGCACGTACGACGGGAGCAAGCTCTTCCTGCGGGCGGGAGCGGGCTACTCGTTGCGCCCGCAACTCTCGTTTGCGTACCAGCTGTTGCAGGAGAAGGACTTTACCATCGGGGTGTATGCCGACGCCGGAGGCTATCTCGGGAATTACTGGTCGCAGATAGGTGGCAATCCCTTCCGGGGATACGATCTCTCCGGGCGTGTGGGGGTGAACGGACAGCGCCTGATGCCGAAGGTGAGGCTGTCCTATGAGATGGCATACGACGGTGTTTTTGCCGGGGATAATGCCAATCTGGATTACCGGACCACCTTTCATTCGGCGTATGTGATGGGACGCGTCCAGTCGCAGGAGCGCCCGGGCAATCAGTTGTTCTACGATTTTGACTTGCGCTTCCGGTATTCGGGCGAGAGTTATACTCCGATCATGGAGCTTGACAACGTCGGCGAAAGCAACCTCCGGGTCGGTGTCTCGATCGGCCCCTTCCTGCAGCAGAAGTACAAGATCCTGATCGACGGTGTCTTTGAGATGGCTTCCATCCGCAGTGTGGACGCGATGTTCGGGGGACCCACCGCCACGACGAACCTGTCGACGATCTATCCGCACCTGGATTTCCTGCTCGGCCCCGTCCACCTGGACGCCGGCGTCCGGATGGATTTCTCGGCAGTGGGGGAGGAGCGGACCGTCACCTTCACGGTCGCGCCCGACGTGAAAGCGCGTCTCGCCCTGGCTGAGAGTGGTCTGGAGCTGTTTGCCGGCGTCAGCGGCGGGCAGCATATGGAAGATCATTACACGCTCAAGCAGATCAACCATTTCGCGCCGCGGGTACATTTCCCGGCAAGCATCTCCCGCGAAAAGTTGCGCGTCCGCGCCGGGTTGGAAGGCCATTGGCGCTCCCGCCTGCAGTACTCCCTGGAGGCGGGCTGGATGTCGGTCTCCGGCGGGCCGCTGCCGTATTACAACAGCCTCGGTTTTGCGGACTACAGCAGCTTCTACGCGCTGGCTACGGGCCTCTGGAAGAGCGAGCGGCTGGAGGTGGACGGGCGTCTGCGGTATAACGGGTTCAAGCTGGCTTCTTTCAAGACTTCGTTCTTTACCCCGCCGACCTTTACGGCGGATATCCGTTTCACGTACAACTGGGACCGCCGGATCTATGCGGGGGCGTTTGTAGAAGCGGCCTCCCCGCGCACAAGGCACTCTTTCACCGCAGACTTTTACCAGATCCCGGGCTATGTCAACCTGGGCCTGACGGGAGAGTACCGTTTCACCGAAAAACTGGCCTGCTGGCTGGAAGCCGGAAACCTGCTCGGAATGGCCATCCAGCGCACCCCGGGCCATGTCGAAAAAGGCCCGTATTTTACCCTCGGTTTACAGTTGAAACTGTAAGGAAATACGGATATTTTTCGTAAATTTGTCGGATTTTATTGATTGATACGAAAACGATGATAGAAAAAGAAGAGATGAAGCAGGCGGAAGAACAGTATTCCGCGAACAGTATCCAGGTGCTCGAAGGACTGGAAGCGGTCCGCAAGCGCCCTTCGATGTATATCGGCGACATCGCCGAGCGGGGTCTGCACCACCTGGTCTATGAGGTGGTGGACAATTGTATCGACGAAGCGATGGCCGGTTTCTGCGACACCATCGATGTCCGTATCCTGGAGGGCAATACCATCCGGGTCCGGGACAACGGCCGCGGCATTCCGACCGGGATGCACGAGAAGGAGCACCGCTCCGCCCTGGAGGTGGTCCTGACCGTGCTGCATGCCGGTGGCAAGTTCGACAAGAACAGCTACAAGGTCTCCGGCGGCCTGCACGGCGTGGGCGTGTCCTGCGTCAACGCGCTGTCGGATTCGCTGGTTGCCGAGGTGCACCGCGAGGGCAAGATCTTCGAGCAGCATTACTCGAAGGGCAAGCCGCTCGGGCCGGTGACGGTCGTGGGCGAGTCGGACGACACCGGGACGACCATCACCTTCCATCCGGATCCGACCATCTTCACCCAGACCACGGTCTACCGCTACGAAACCCTGGCTGCCCGCCTGCGCGAACTGGCTTTCCTCAACAAGGGCATCCACATCCGCCTGACCGACGAACGCGAGCAGGTGGACGAATTCGAGGTGGACGCCTCGGGCGAGTCCAAGGCCACGGGCCGCAAGGTCTTCCGCTCCGAGACCTTCTACTCGGAACAGGGCCTGAGCGAATTCATCGAGTACCTCGACGCCGGCGCCCAGACCATCATCCCGCAGCCGATCTGTGTGACTTCCGACAAGATCATCCCGATCGACATCGCGCTGCAGTACAACAACGGCTATTCCGAGAAGATTTACTCCTACGTCAACAATATCCACACGATCGAAGGCGGCACGCATCTGCAGGGCTTCAAGATGGGCCTCAGCCGTTCGCTGAAGCAGTATGCCGAGAAGAACAAGCTCCTGGACAAGTTCAAGGGCGACCTGGCTCCGGAAGACTTCCGCGAGGGCCTCACGGCCGTGATCTCCGTCAAGATCGCGGAGCCGCAGTTCGAGGGCCAGACCAAGACCAAGCTCGGCAACCCGGAGGCCACCTCCGCGGTGTCGCAGGCCACCGCCGCCGCGATGGACATCTACCTGGAGGAGAATCCCCGTTTCGCCAAGACCATCATCGACAAGATTGTGCTGGCTGCGACGGCCCGCGCCGCTGCCCGCAAGGCGCGCGAAATGGTGCAGCGCAAGTCTCCGCTCGGAGGCGCCGGAATGCCCGGCAAACTGGCGGACTGCTCGGAGCGCGATCCGGAGAAGTGCGAACTCTTCCTCGTGGAGGGTGATTCTGCAGGCGGTACGGCCAAGCAGGGCCGCGACCGCAAGACGCAGGCCATCCTTCCGCTCCGCGGCAAGATCCTCAATGTGGAGAAGGCCTCCGGCGACCGCGCCTTCGATTCCGAGGAGATCCGCAACATCTACACGGCCCTCGGCGTGACCGTGGCCCAGGAAGACGAGACCGGCGAGAAGCACATGGACCTGAGCAAGCTCCGCTACCACAAGGTGGTCATCATGACGGATGCCGATGTGGACGGCTCGCACATCGCCTGCCTCATCCTGACCTTCTTCTTCCGCTATATGTTCGACCTGATCAAGAACGGCTACGTCTATCTGGCGACTCCGCCGCTGTACCTGGTCAAGAAGGGCAAGGAAGAGGTGTACTGCTGGACCGAGGAGCAGCGCGAAGAGGCTGCGCAGCGGCTCGGCAAGGGCTCCGACAAGGGCTATACCGTGCAGCGCTACAAAGGTCTCGGCGAGATGTCCGACGTCCAGCTGTGGGAGACCACGATGGATCCGGCTCGCCGGCGCCTCCGCAAGATCACCATCGACAATGCGGCTGCCGCCGAGCGGACCTTCTCGATGCTGATGGGCGATGACGTCCCGCCCCGCCGGCAGTTCATCGAAGAGAACGCCCACTACGCAAACATTGACGCATAAAACCTTAACCCATGTTAGACATTTTCGACAGAATAGAACGCGACAGCGGCGGCCCGATCGGACAGTATTTCGAGCAGGCATTCGGCTATTATATGTATCCCCGCCTCGAAGGTGAGCTGGGCCCGCATATGATCTTCAACGGCAAGGAAGTGCTCAACTGGAGCCTCAACAACTACCTCGGCCTGGCGAATCACCCCGAAGTCCGCAAGGCGGACGCGGAAGCGGCGGCCCAGTGGGGCCTGGCGTACCCGATGGGCGCCCGGATGATGAGCGGCCACACCCGCTACCACGAGCAGCTCGAGCGGATGTTCGCCGAGTTCGAGCAGAAGGAGGACGCGTTCCTCTACAACTTCGGCTATCAGGGCATCCTGTCCACCATCGACGCACTGACCGCGCGCCACGATGTGATCGTCTACGATGCGGAGTGCCATGCCTGCCTGCTGGACGGCATCCGCCTGCACATCGGCGAGAAATACAAATACCGCCACAACAACATCGCCGACTGCGAGAAGGTGCTTGCCCGCGCGTGCCAGGTGGCGGAGGAGAACGGCGGCGGCGTGCTGCTGATCACCGAGGGTGTGTTCGGCATGACCGGTGCGCTCGGTATCCTGGACCAGATCGCCGCGCTCAAGAAGAAATACAAGTTCCGCATCCTGATCGACGACGCCCACGGCTTCGGCCTGCTCGGCGCACACGGCCGCGGCACCTCGGAGCAGCTGGGCTGCATGGATGAGATCGACCTCTACATCGGCGCTTTCGCCAAGTCGATGGCGAGCATCGGCGGTTTCGTGGCCGGCCCTCGCAAGATCATCAACTACCTGCGCTGCAACATGCGCTCCCAGATGTACGCCAAGTCCCTGCCCATGCCGCTGGTGATCGGCAACATCAAGCGCATGCAGATCATCGACTCCCCGGAAGGCGACGCCCTGCGCGCCAAGTGCTGGCAGATCACGCACGCCATCCAGGACGGTTTCAAGAAGGAAGGCTTCGACATCGGCGAGGCGCAGGCCTGCGTGACCCCGGTCCATATCAAGGGTGGCGTGGCCCAGGCCACCAAGATGGCCAAGGACCTGCGGGAGAACTACCGCATCTTCTGCTCGATGGTCATCTACCCGGTGATCCCGAAGGGGATGGTCATCTTCCGTATCGTCTGCACGGCCGCCCATTCGATGGAGGACGTGGAGTACACCCTCAAGGCATTCAAGGAAATCAAGGCCAAACTCGACGCCGGTCTCTACGACGGCGACGATCTGGCCGAGATGACCATTAAATAAATGAACAGAACTCTGATCCGCATCCTGGCTCCCCTCGGCGTCGCCTTCCTCCTGCTGGTCTGGCTGATGCCGCGCGGGGCCAAGTTTGCCTACGACTACCGTAAGGGGCGCAGCTGGAAGTACGAGACGCTGTACGCGCAGTTCGATTTCCCGATCTACAAGACCGACGAACAGATTCGCGAAGAGCGGCTCCACGCGTCCACGGAGGTCATCCCGTACTACAAGTTCTCCGACGAAGTGTCGGCCCGCAGCCTCCGCTCGGCGGAGCGCCTGGACCTGGGCACCCTGCGCGGGGCCCTGGTGTCCTCGATGCGCGCCATCTACCAGAAGGGCGTGATGGCGGACGAAGGGGATCGCCGCTCCGTGGAAGAAGAACCGGATGTCATCTACATCCAGCGGGACAAACGTGCGGTCAAGTATCCTGTCACCGAGATTTACCACCTCTCGGAAGCCCGCTCCCGGCTGCTGTCGGATCTGTCGGACGTGTCCGGGAAGAACGTGGATTCGCTGCTGCGCGCTGTCGGAGCCTATGATCTGCTGGTGCCGAACCTGCTGTTCGACGAGCAGACGACGGCCCTGGTCCACGCTGAGTCCGCGACCAGCATTTCCCCGACTTCGGGCTATGTGAGCGCGGGGCAGCTGATTGTGCAGGAGGATGAGATCGTGACGGCGGAGATTGCGCAGATGCTGGATTCCTACAAGCGGGAGTTCGAGACCAGTGTGGGTTATGTGGGCTCGCCGCTGATGATGCTGTTCGGCAACGCGCTGATCGCCCTGGCCATCCTCGTGCTGCTGTACCTGTCCATCTTTTTCAACAATCCCCGGATTTTCGAAGATTCCCGTTTCCCGTACCTGATGGTGGTGTTCCTGTTGAGCGCCGTGGTCACGCTGATCCTGGTCCGGGTGGACGAGAAATCGCTGCTGATCGTGCCCTTCACCCTGGTCGCCCTGCTCCTGCAGGCCTTTATGCGCAACCGCGTGGTGGTGCCGGTCTACGTCGTGTCGCTGCTGCCCTTGCTGATCTTCAGCCACGACGGCGTCGTCCTGTTCGTGATGTATTTCACGGCGGGAATGGTGGCCATCCTGTCCTTCCGTTTCTTCAACCGGGGCTGGAAGCAGTTCATCACGGCGGTGATCACCTTCGTCGTGCTGGCGCTCGTGTACCTGGGATTCCGGTCCGCGGAGATGGTGGCCGGAAACGTCTGGCGCGCCCTGCTGCTCCTGTTTGTCGGCTCGATGCTGACGGTGGCGGGCTATCCGCTGATCTACCTCTTCGAGCGCCTGTTCAACCTGGTGTCCAATTCGCGCCTGATTGAACTCTGCGACGTGTCCAATCCGCTACTGCGCGAACTGGAGAAGAAGGCCCCCGGGACCTTCCAGCACTCGCTGCAGGTGATGAATATGGTGGATGCCGCCGCCCGGGCCATCGGCGCCAATGCCGACCTGGTGCGCGCCGGCGCCCTGTACCACGACATCGGCAAGATGAACAATCCGCTCTGCTTCATCGAGAACGAATCGCTGGTCGCCAAGGACGGCGCCCCCCGCTACCACGAAGGGATGACCCCTGAGCAGAGCGCGCGCGACATTATCCGGCATATGGTGGACGGGGTGGAGATCGCCCGGAAGCACCGGCTTCCCGATGCGATGGTGGATTTCATCCGCAGCCACCACGGCACCACGACCACCGGCTATTTCTACAACCAGTTCCTCCGCGCCGGAGGGGATCCCGCCCTGGCGGGCGAGTTCCGCTATCCCGGTGTGAAGCCTGTGACCAAGGAACAGATCATCCTGATGCTGTGCGACAGCGTCGAAGCGGCCTCCCGGACCCTGACGGAGTACACGCCGGAGGCCTATTCAGCCTTCGTGGAACGGATTGTGGCCGGCAAGATGGAGGAAGGCCAGTTCGACCAGGCCGACATCACCATCAGCGAACTGGGCACGATCAAAGAGACCCTGAAGCAATATCTGGCGCAGATTCATCACGAGCGCATCGTCTACCCGCAGAAAAATCAAAACAATAAATAGAGATGAAAGTAACCGAAAAAAAGATCGACGCTCTCAACCTTGAGTTGACGCTCAAGGTCGCCGCTGCCGACTATGCAGAAATTGAGAAGAAGAAACTGGCGGAACGCCGCCGTACCGCAGAATTCAAGGGCTTCCGCAAGGGGATGGTCCCGGCCTCGCTCATCAAGCGGGTCTATGGCGACCAGGTCCTGGTCGAGTCCGTGAACCAGGTGATCGGCCAGGCCCTTGACAAGCATATCCACGACAAGAAGCTCCGTATCCTCGGCGAGCCCCTCGCTTCCGAGAAGCAGCCGCAGGTCGAGTGGACCGACGGCAACGACTTCACCTTCATCTTCGACCTCGGCCTGTCGCCGGAGGTCTCCGTGGAGGTGGAGAAGGCGGATACCGTCCCGGCTTACACCGTCAGCGTGACGGCCAAGGACAAGGCCCCGATGATCGAGAACCTCAAGAAGTACTATGAGGAGCACAAGGAGGAGGGCGCCGAGGCCAAGACCGACGAGGAGATCGACAAGGAGGTCTCCGAGCGCCTCAAGAACCAGTATAAGAACGAGGCCGAGTGGCGTCAGACCAAGGACATCCGTGACTTCTATATTAAAAAGGCCGGCATCGAACTGCCTGAGGCCTTCCTGAAGCGCTGGCTGCTCGAAGCCAACAACGGCAAGGTCACGGCTGAGGATGTCGAGAAGGAGTTCCCGGCCTTCGCCGAGGACTTCAAATGGCAGCTGGTGCGCGGCTCCCTGATGCAGAAGTGGGGCTTCAAGGTGGAGGACAAGGACCTGCAGGAGCAGGCCGAGAGCTTCGCCCGCTACCAGTATGCGATGTATGGCATCGGCAATGTTCCCGACGAGATGGTCAAGGAGATGGCCGTAAACATGCTGCAGGACCAGAAGCAGGTGGAGCGGCTCGTGGAGCAGGTGGAGGACCGCAAGGTGCTCGACAAGATCAAGGAGACCATCACCCTCAAGCCGACCAAGATTACTGCCGCAAAGTTCCGCGAACTCTAGCGAAATCAGGCCGGGAGACGCTGCCCCCCGGGCTCCTG
>Ga0310696_10002067_pt1 | contig 27434 bp, 26 predicted proteins | sample AusTroGonzalo_MG_4_FD_203885 | JGI IMG/M metagenome (GOLD analysis project Ga0310696, IMG submission 203885) | Bovine rumen microbial communities from tropical cattle in Woodstock, Queensland, Australia - Gonzalo_02 (v2) (version 2) | ecosystem: Host-associated > Mammals > Digestive system >...
TCGAAGTCACGCTCTGGGACAGAATAACCGAACAATACAGCCGGGGGACCATCCCTATCCTCTTGTCATTCGAACTGATGCCGGGGGAAAATATCTTGCTGATACCCGTTGAAGATTTCTTTGAAACTATGCCTTCAGCCAATAATTCCATCGTGACGATGGAAGGGGACGACTGGATATTCCACTACCCCAGCATGAAAGGTATTGGACTGTATGCTGCAGACAAGCTTAAGGATTTCCCGGGTACCAAATACAACAAAAGAAAAGAAACGATTACCATTCCCAAGGATGGTATCTACCGGGCCTATGTCGATGGGGCTTACATTTTCGCACTGGATCCATCAGCGTCTCAATAAAAGTAAGGATAAACAACAATGAGAAGGGTTCTTATTCTGTTCCTGTCTTTTATCACCGGACTCTTCCTGCCCCTGTCGCTCCAGGGACAGAATCAGCCAGTCGACACCCTCTCCTCCATTGTCGGCAAGACCTTCTACCGTATGGAGATTGGAGATGCAGGACAGGCGGTTGGAATAGAGGCCCTCGATGTTCCCGTTTCCAGGATTGATGTCTTTCTAGTCGCTGCAGGGGATACATTGAGGACAAAGACGGATGACCAGGGACGGTTCTCGTTCTCGGGAATTGCTGCCAGGAACGTCACCCTCTCGATGGTGAACGACGACTATGCTCCCTTCTCCGAATCGTTCGTGCTGATGCCTGGGGAGAATGTCGTCATCGTTCCCCGGCAGCGGAAGATCGAGACCTTGGATGCCGCCTCGGTTACGGCTGAAGCGCCGGTGATGACGATGAAAGGTGATACTTTGGTGTACCATGCCGCCGCCCTTAGGGTCGACGAGGGCGATTATGCCATCGACCTGCTGAAACAAATGCCGGGCGTGGAAGTGAACCAGACGACGGGCGAGATCAGGATTTCCGGGAAGAATGTAGCCCGGTCGTACGTCAACGGGGCGCTGATCTTCGGGCTTACTCCTATGAACGCGATGCAGAACCTGCGGGCGGAACAGGTCGTGACGATGGAGGTGTATGACGAGAAGGATCCGAATGAGATCATAGATGGGATACTGCGGGAGAACCAGCGCGTTGTCAACATCAAGACGCGTGACCCGATCTTCAACTCGACGGACCTGCAGTTCCGGGCTATTGCCGGCGCAGATGAGACCCGTCAGGAGAACGGCGCCCGGCAATACCGCTATGCGGCTGGCACCAACGCCCACTTCTTCTCCGAACTTGTCCAGTTGTCAGCAGATGTCATCACCAACAACGTCGGGATGAACTCCAGCAATATCAACGCCGTCCCCCTTCCGCAATCCACCTACCGGCAAACGACGGACCTGGAGCTGGGATTCTACAAATATTGGCAGAATCCCCTCTTCGGCAACGGCTTGAACACCCGTTATTCCTTTACGCACGACCGAACGCACAGTCGCCGTCGGGCATTGCAGGAGTATTTCGAGATGCCGGGGACACCGGCCCATACTCAGGAAGAGGAAACGTCTTCAACCCGTGAGACAGAGTCGCACCGGTTTGAGACGGCCTTTGCCTATAAGACCGGACAAAGGGTGATGGTGCGGTGGCAACAACAAGTCAATCTTACCCGTACAAGGACGGACGGGCATTCCGCCAGTTCCCTGGTCTATAACGGAAAGACTCCGATGTCCCAGGATGAGACATCGTTTACGGGGAACAAGGGCTGGAACCTTTCCGAATCGGTTACTGTTGGATTCAAGCCCGGCGAGAACAACAAACCGGGGCCGAGCCTGTCACTGAGCGTTATGCTCAGACAGAACGACCTGGACTCCTGGAATCTGGACACTCTCGCTTCGTCTTACACTAAGCGATACCTGACCAAAGAAGGGAACAATCTGACACGGTATTGGATCGGCAACGTGAGACAAACCCTCTATGATCACCGCGATGGCAACCGAACCATTCAGATGACCGCCTATTATGACATCCAGTATCGGCTCGAGAATCAGATGCAGGAGGCCTATGACCTGTATGGTGTGACCGAGCCGCTCCTGAATCCGGCAAATACTTACGATTTTACGTATTCTGACTTGACCAACAGTATCCATCTCAGTTCGACGTTCAGTAAAATGGTCAACTCCAAGTCCATGCGTTTATCCCTTGACTTGACCTTCTTGGCGGATAAGGTCATAGACCGGGAGCGTATCCCGAGAGCATATTCAGGTGACAAGACATATTATAGCATAATGCCTTTTCTCAGTTTCTCGATGAACAGGGTTAACTTTAGTCTCAATTCGAACTCCCGCATTCCTTCTGTGGAGCAGTTGCGCCGGCGGATCGACGATTCGCGGCCGCTCTCACTGATTGGCGGCAATCCTGACCTGAAACAGAGTCAAACCTTCACTTTCCGCGTTCAGAAGGGCCGGAGTATGAAGGCTAGGAAATGGACGACGGACTGGAATGCGAGCGTTCAGTATGAGCGCCATCCGCTGGTCCAGCGGACGCTGTTCTACCGCGAAGAGACCGTTCTGGACGAATATGACGGCTATGTAGTGCCCGCAGGGGCATCGCTCAACCGCACCGAGAACGCGGACTATGGCCTGAGTGCCAACATCACCTTGAATACCTCGTCCAGGTTGAGCTTGCTGAAAGGTAAGCTGAAGCCGACCGTCACGTTCCAGCCGAAACTAGATTACCGGCTGATGCCGCAGTATTTCGGCGAGGTGCTGGACCGCACGGCGGAATGGACGCCGTCCCTGAACGCCACGGTGTTGGCTCCGCTGTGGAAGGGCGCTGAGCTGTCCCTGAAAGGGAATGCGGCATATATCCGGGCCGTCAGCCAGCAGGGCACGATGGACCGCAAGGCCTTCCGCGGCCAGCTAGACGTGGATGCGTCGACGGAATTCCTGAAGTATGCCTACTTCCAGGGCACCTATTCCTGGCGTCCGGTCCGCGACCTGTCGGAGTCGAACCTGAGCCGGGACCTTCACCAGTTGAATCTTGCTCTGGGCCTCAACTTCCTGAAGAAAGACCTGAAGGTCTGCATCCGTGGCGTGGACCTGCTTCGCAGCGGCTCTGTCTATACCATCACGATGGGCCCTTCCTCAGTCACACATTCCTGGACGCCTGTCTACGGCCGTTACTTCGTACTGGACATCTCCTACCGCTTCAACAACTCCGGCGGCCGCTCGATGCCACGTTACGGGATATAAGCATTAAAATGGCGGAGAACAAGTAATGTGGAAATCTTCTTCTCATCTCGCCAAAATGTCGCCAAAAACAAATGAAAATCGGCTTCAGAGTGTCTCTGAAGCCGATTTCGGTGCGGTAGGTGAGATAAAAAACTGTTTACTTGCCACCTTATTTCAGCCGCAGCAGGCTGTCGGCCTGGCGGGCGTAGGACAGCTGCACGGACAGAGAATCTATGTCGAGCTGAGGTTTTTCGAAGTCAAAGATGTTCACCTCTTTTTCTTCGTAATCATCTCCCGCACCCCGTTTTTCTGTAAAGTCCAATACTTCCTTTTCCGTAATGCCCATCAGATGCATATTGTGACGATTGGTCTCACGGAGGACCTCAGCGCAGTAAAGGAGCCACCTTCTGGAAGAATTGGGCAGGAGAAGTTGCTGCCTGAAAAACTCATTCCGCAGATACTTCTCCGCCATCGAGTTGCCGGGATAGTCGCTCGGATGATCCATAATCGTTGTTCTCACTGCATTGTATTCAGCAAATCCCTTATTGAAAGTCTCCTCCATGGCGTTCATCGCAGAGAAACAGGAGCCGACATTGTCAATGAATTGGAAATTCCCCATCGTCTTCCAAGTGTCGATATTGGAACTGAAAATCGTTTCCGCAGTCTGGTCGTGGACGATTCCGGGTATGTATGATAATTCTTCGAACGCACTCGAAAGTGGTTCGTCACCTAACTTGACAACATCTTCGATCGGAAGGCTGAGAAGCCAGGTAGCAACACTGTCTATGTGAGACATATCTTCTTTCTCAGCTTCTTCCAGATTCTGGGCAAACTCCTCAATGCTGCTCATCACCATCAGCGCCGTGAGTCTGCGCTCCTGCTTCTGCTTGACGCGGTTGATGACCCCGGTCGTGCCGAAGGTCAGGATGATGGAAAGAGTCGTTGCGGCGAAGGCGACCAGCAGGTCCTTCACCCAGGTCCGGGATTTCTTTTCAGTAGCCATAATCAGTTCTGTATTAATGGCGTGAAGATAGCCACATTCCGCCAAAATGCCAAAACAACGTGGAAACACAAGAGTACCCCCCTTGAAGCAACCCGTCCATTCGACCCGAACACCTGCGCCCTGTAGCAACCAACCACACCGTACGATCTGTACACCCACATACGTCCAAACGGCGATTCTCTGTACAGATGGTTCTGTTTCGGTCCGTTTTCGCCTATTATGCCACCTATCTGTACAAAGAATGCCCGTCTGGAATCGTATTCCTCGTACAGATGGTAAAATGGAAAAAAACTGTTCTGATTACCTTACTTCGCCACATAAAGATAATCGGCCTCAGAGCGTCTCTGAAGCCGATTATGATGCATTATATGAAACCGCCAAGATGGCTAGTTATCCAAAGACATCAGGGCCTGAACTTCTTCTTTGAGTTCTGGAAGGTCATTAATGACTATCTTCCACATAACATCATCCGTTACGGCCACATAATCGTGGATGATTCGGTTGCGGGTCGAGATAATGGCTCGCGAATGGGAAATGATAACCTCGGGAAAGTCTCGTGCAATCCGACTGGTTACTTCTCCGATAATCCCGATGTTCCGCTCGATCGCCCGGCGTAGCATCAGGTTCTTCTGATACTCGTCTAACCGCTTCGGGACCTGTTCGAAGAAAGAATAGACCTCGTCATATAAACCAGCGATCCTGTTTCAATCGGTCAGGATTTCTTCTATTTGCTATTTGAGGACGGGAACATCCACCAGGGCGGTGTGCCAAAGCAGTTCCGGAAGGATGGTCGCATAGCCGTGTACCAGGACGTGTCGCATACAGATGATGTTGTTCCAAGGTATATGTCCGTGCTTTTCCTTGAATTCCAGAGAAAGCATGTAAGCAGCTTCTCCGATGATTTCCACGTTTTTTTATGACGGCGAAATACCGAAGTTTGTCGGAAGAGAGCTGTTCCTGTGAGTATCCTTCCGTGAATGAAAGGATGTGATTGGCGGCCTGAAGGATATCCTGCAGCCGGCCGTAATCGCGCTCAGGCTCTCTCATAGACAAGTACTTTATCGCGGTTGATGCTTTCTTGTGCGAAGGGTTTTACGCTGCGCTTTTCCACCAGATCGACCTTCCGGCCCAGGATGGTCTCCAAATTGTTGATCATCCCCGCATACTGTAGGAGTCCCATGGGTGTGGACTTGTCCAGATCGACGAGAATGTCGATATCGCTGTCCGGCCTTTCTTCCCTTCTGGAGAAGGAGCCAAAGAGCCAGGCGCGCTCCACGGGTTCCGTGCGGAAGTACTCTTGGATGGCGTGGACGACATCGACACGATTGCGGTCAACCCGCTCCAATCTGCCTTGTATCTCCTCCTTTTTTCCTTTCCGGCTGGCATATCTGAGCAGGCGGGACGTGTTGACGAGATATAACTCGAAAGCCCTTTGGAACCTTTCCTGGATATCGTCATCCGTGAGGGAGGCGTATTCTTTATCCGAGTCATAATCCACCAGGCGTTTTTCTAGATTCGGTACACTGACCCCGCTTTCTTCCATAACCGGTGCTTCGGAAATGAGCGGTTTTACCAGGATGAAGTCATGGAGATCCTCCATCATCGGGTAGGCGTTCCGAATCAGCGCAACATCCTGGAAATGCTGCTTCAAGACAGCTCTGACCTCGTTGCACTTACTCTTGGGAACCTCCACGATCAGATTCCTGCCGATATCCGTAATGCAATGATTCATCCCGGTGAAGGCGCCCGTCAACGTATCCGCCACGGCTCTCATCCTGGGTGATATGACACACTGGTATCTCATTTCCATGTCTTTGTGACAAAGATAATAGATTCTGGCAATAATTCAAAGAAATTGCCAAATTAGATTGTGTCCGTGTAGCAACTACAATAAGTCTCCCGTGGTTCTTTACTCACGGTGCATTTTTACTTCCCTATAACCAACTGTTCAACCGAAATGATTTATGCGTCCACGGCGATGGGGCTTGCAGCATCGTCCACGGCACATCAGCGTGGCTGTCGAGCCGAGTTTGGCCCGATGTCCACACAAGAATGCCCCACAGGCCAGTGGAATAGGGCTGAACGTGGACATACATTTCTTTTTCGCCAAAAATAAAAAAACCGGCCTCAGAGCGTCTCTGAAGCCGATTTCGGTGCGGTAGGTGAGAGTCGAACTCACACACCCCAACGGGCACTACCCCCTCAAAGTAGCGTGTCTACCATTTCACCACTACCGCGTGTTGGGACTGCAAATATACGGCTAAATATTGAATTCACAAATTTTTTGTGAAAAAGATTCCTTCGCTTCGCTCGGAATGACAGGAGAGGAAGCGAGGAATGACAGGGAGGAAGAGCACAGATTCCTTCGCTTCGCTAGGAATGACAAGGGAGGAAGGAATGACAAGCGGACGGTCAGTCGCCGATGACGGACTGGAGGTAGGCGCATTTGTCGGGATTGCCGAGGGTCTTGCCCTTGTCGCAGGAGAGCTTGACGCAGTCGTGCCATTCGCGGAGCTCGGTGATGCGGCAGCGGGTGAGCTTGACGACTATGTTCATCGGCTTGCAGTTGGTGACGTCGCAGGTCAGGAAGGTGCCGACGCCGTAGGAGTCGAGCACGCGGCCTGCGCAGTATTTGTGGATCTCGATGGCGCGGTCGATGTTCAAGCCGTTGGAGTACACCACCTGCTTGGTGGCGGGGTCGATGCCGAGCGATTTGTACTTGGCGATGATCTTCTCGGTCTGCTCCTCTTCGTTGCCGCTGTCCACGCGCAGACCCTTGTACATCATGGCCATACGCTTGGAGAGGTTGGAGAAGAAGACCTTGTCGCCGAAGCAGTCGTAGAGGAAGATGCCGTTGTCGCCGTCATAGACGTCGCTGAACTTCCTCATTACGTTGAAGTTGCACTCGAACACGCCGCTGACGTTCTCCTCGAACGAGATGAGCTGGTGCGACATGGTGCCGAGGCACTTGGTGCCATACTTCATCGCGAGCCAGACATTGCTGGTGCCGGTGAAGATGCCCGGCCACTCCTGCGACTCGTAGACGGTCTTCATAGTGCGGATGACCATCTCCTGATGGTCGAAGCTCAGGCGCCTGCGGGTGCCCATGTCACCGAAGGTCAGGCCGTTAGAGAATATCTGCACGGCCTTGTCCCAGGCGCGGCGGGCTTCCAGCTCGGCGTCGTAGCCGTCGATGTCGCCGCGCAGGATGTGCATGAGCTCGGAAATGGAAGACAGGATGGGCATTTCCCACATAATGGTCGAGAACCACTTGCCGCGGACCTTGATGTCGAGGTGTCCCTCCTCGTCCTGCGAGATGTGTACTTCCTTGGGATTGAAGCGGTAACCTTTCAGGAAAGTGAAATACCACAGGGGCAGGAAATAGCAGCTGTCGCGCATGTAGTCGGCCTCCTCCTGGGTGCAGACGACATCCTTCATCCCGTCAATCTGCTCCTGCAACAGGGTGGCGAAGCCCTTGGGATATACCGTGCCGTTGCGGTCGAAGAACGAATACTCCACCTCGGCGCGCGGATAGCGCATGAGGATGTAGTACTGGCAGGTGAAAGTATAGAGGTCGTTGTCGGTGAAGTGGGTAACTATCTGTCTCATTTCCGGTTTGATTGATTAGTGCTTGCAAATATAGAAAAAATCAGTAACTTTGCACCCACTTTCCTCGGGTAGGAAAGACTTAGGTACAAACTTTAATAAAACAGATTCACAATGGCTGTTAAAATTCGTTTACAGCGCCACGGTAAGAAGAATTTCGCATTCTTCCACATTGTAGTGGCAGACTCACGCGCACCGCGTGACGGTCGTTTCATCGAGCAGCTCGGATCGTACAATCCGAACACCAATCCCGCTACCATCGTCCTCGACGCCGAGAGGGCTCTGGCTTGGCTGAACGTAGGTGCCGAACCTACCCTCACCGCCCGCCGCATCCTCTCCTACGAGGGTGTCCTCCTCCGCCATCACCTCGCCGGTGGTGTCGCCAAGGGTGCTCTCACCCAGGAGCAGGCTGACAAGAAGTATCTCGATTGGAAGGCCCAGAGGGACGCCAAGATCGTCGCCAAGAAGCAGGGACTCACCAAGGAGGCTGCCGCCAAGGCCAAGGCCGCGGTGGAGGCTGAGGCAAAGGTGAACCAGGAGAGGGCCGAGGCCATCGCCAAGAAGAAGGCCGAGGCCGAAGCCGCCGCTGCCGCGAAGGCCGCCGAGGAGGCTGCCGCCGCCGCTGCTGCAGCAGAGGAAGCCGCCGAGGCTTAATCTCTCCCTGGCCGTGGCAAACCCTGACTCTTTGATCCAGATTGCCAAGGTCCTGAAGTCCCACGGTACGGACGGAGGGGTCCTACTTGGATTCCGCGACGTCATGCCGGAAGACATCGATCCACAGGAACCGGTGTTCATCGAATTCGATGGACTGCCGGTTCCTTTTTTCTTTGATTCATTCGTTAGGAAAGGCCGCGACAAGGTCATAGCGCACCTCACTGACGTCGTGTCGCTCGAGGACGCGGAGGAGCTCGTGGGGCGCGAAGTCCTCGCAGATGAGGACAGCGTAGCGGGCTGGGAAGAAGACGAAGGCGCTTCGCTGGACGACTTCGTCGGCCTCGTCGTCTTCAACCGCGACGCCCGCATCGGCGAAGTCACTGACTATGAAGACATTCCCGGCAATCCTTGCCTGTACGTCCAGACTTCTGGCGGAGAGGCTATGATCCCCCTCCACGAGGACTTCATCGTCTCCATCGACCCCGCCGCCGGCGAGCTCGTCATGGATCTCCCCGACGGCCTGGTCTGACGCGTGCAGCGTAACCAAGTCACCAATAGTGTCTTAAGCGAAAACCCTGTCTCGAAAACGAAACAGGGTAAATAACTATCTTACTAATACACAGAAGGTTACACTGCACGACCCTTGGGGCCGGAACAATACGGACAGTCGTCCTTCTTGGAGCAGGCGCTGCAGGAGCAGCTGCTCCCGCCTTTTCTGAAAGCGAAGTAGAGCGCCAGGACGACAAGCGCCGCGACCACCGCGAGGATGGCTATGCTGATGGCATTCATGTGAAAATCAAGTAGGCGGCAAGGGCACAGACCCAGGCTATGGCACACTGGAGTAATACTACTATGAGCGCCCACTTGGAGCCAAGCTCGCGGCGGATGGACGCGATAGCTGCGACGCAGGGAGTATATAGGAGGCAGAATACGAGAAGCGGGACGGCGGTGGCTGCGGTCAGCGCGGCGGTCACGCCGAGCACCTCCATCGTAGAGACGACGCTCTCCTTGGCCAGGAAGCCGGTGATGAGAGCCGTCACGATGCGCCAGTCGCCGAGGCCGAGCGGGCCGAAGAGCGGAGCGATCAGGCCCGCGAGCCAGGCGAGTATGCTCCGGCTGCTGTCCTCGACGAAGTTCAGGCGGAAGTCGAACGACTGCAGCAGCCAGATGACGATGGTCGCCACGAAGATCACGGTGAAGGCCCTCTGGATGAAGTCCTTGGTCTTGTCCCAAAGCAGATGCAGGACGTTCCGCGCCCGCGGAATGCGGTACACCGGCAGCTCCATTACGAAGGGAGCGGAGTCCTTGTGCTTACGGAACAGCTTGGAAACCAATGCTGTAATTATACCGACCGCTATACCCAGCAGATACAGCGAGATCATCACTATCCCGGCCTTGCCGGGGAAGAAAGCACTGGCAAGGAAGCCGTAGATGGCTATCTTGGCCGAGCAGCTCATGAACGGGATCAGCAATATCGTCAGGCGACGGTCGTGCGACGAAGGCAGGGTACGGGTGGCCATGACGCCCGGCACGGAGCATCCGAAGCCGATAAGCATCGGCACGATGCTCCGGCCGGAGAGGCCCAGGCGCCGCAGCAGCTTGTCGGAGACAAACGCGATGCGCGCCATGTACCCGCTGTCCTCCAGCATCGACAGGAAGAAGAACAGCACGATGATGATAGGGACGAAACTCAGCACCGAGCCTACTCCCCCGAAGATGGCGTCGACCACCAGCGAGCGGACAGGTTCGCTGACTTCCCAGCGGACGAAAGCGGCGTCCACCGCCGCCCCTAGGGCGTCGATGCCGGCCGCCAGCATATCCTGCAGCCAGAGCCCTATCACATCGAAGGTCAGCCAGAAAATCAAAGCTATGATGGCCAGGAAGGCCGGGATGGCCGTCCATTTGCCCGTAAGGGTGCGGTCAAGCTTCACGCTGCGCAGGTACTCCTTGCTCTCGCTGGGCTTGGAGACGGTCTGCGCGCACAGCCGGCTGATGAACGAGAAACGCATGTCGGCCATGGCCGCATCGCGGTCCAGGCCGCGCTCATCCTCCATCTGGGTGATGATGTGCTCCACCATCTCCTTCTCGTTGTCGTCGAGGCCCAGGCGCGCCGTCACGGTCGCGTCGCCCGCCACAAGGCGGCTGGCGACGAAGCGGGCCGGCAGGCCGGCGCGCTGCGCATGGTCCTCCACCAGATGCATCAGGCTGTGCAGGCAGCGGTGCACGGCTCCGCCGTGGTCTTCCTTGCTGCAGAAGTCCTGACGCCCGGGCTTCTCCTGATATTTAGCGATATGCATTGCGTGCTCGACAAGCTCGTGTACGCCCTCTCCGCTCGCCGCGGAAATAGGCACTACGGGGATGCCCAGCAGACGCTCCATCTCGTTGACGCGCACCGAGCCGCCATTGCCCCGCAACTCATCCATCATATTGAGAGCCAGGACCATAGGCACATCCAGCTCCATCAGCTGCATGGTGAGATAGAAGTTGCGCTCGATGTTGTTGGCATCGACGATATTGATGATGGCCTTGGGCTTGTCGTTCAGGATGAAATCCCTGGAGACCATCTCTTCGGCAGTGTATGTCGAGAGGGAATAGATGCCCGGAAGGTCGGTGACGCGGGTATTGGGATACCCCTTGATGACACCGTCCTTGCGACTGACCGTCACGCCGGGGAAATTGCCGACGTGCTGGTTAGAGCCTGTGAGCTGGTTGAAAAGCGTGGTCTTGCCGCAGTTCTGCTGGCCGGCAAGGGCGAAGGTCAGGATATCGTCCTTCGGGAGCGGATGCTCGTCGGACTTGTCGTGGTAGCGGCCCGCCTCGCCGAAGCCCGGGTGGGCGTTGTGCTCGTGCAGGGAAAGGTTGTATCCGAAATCCTCGTCAAGGGACACGGTCGGCTCCTCCGGAGCGATGTCCTTGTCGATCTCTATCTTCAACGCTTCCGACAGCCTGAGAGTCAGAGCATAACCATGCACTTTGATCTCCATCGGATCGCCCATCGGCGCCATCTTGACGAGCTTCACCTCGGCTCCCGGGATGAGTCCCATGTCCAGGAAATGCTGCCGGAGCGCACCTTCGCCGCCGACGCCTTTCACGACGGCGGACTCCCCTACCTTCAAATCTTTCAGTGTCATATACAGATGCTGCTTTTCCGGATGCAAAGTTACGGCTTATTTGCATTTGCGACATCCCCATTTATAGGGATTTTTAGGGAGCACCGGACTCTTTTCATATTTTAAAACCTATCTTTGTGTGCTGATAATCACAGATACATGGCAGTGACGGATACCAATCCCAACATAAAGCTCTCCGAGCTGGTGGACCGCAATTTCCAGGTCATCGGGCTGCTGGAGCGCCTGGGCGTACAGGGCAACTTCGGCGACATGACCGTCGGAGACGTGTGCGGTGCCAGCGGGATGGACCCCGGGACCTTCATGATGCTCTACAATTTCTACGTGGACGAGCGCTTCAAGCCTACGGAAAAGATGCTCCGCGAAGGACGCATCGACGACGTGGTCGAGTATCTCCACCGTTCGCACGAGTACTACCTGGACACGGCTCTGAAATCCCTTTCGGGACTGCTGGACCGCCTGCTCGCGCCCTGCAACGAAGCCCAGAAGAAGGTCTTCCGCAAGTTCTACAAGGACTACGAGGAGGAGCTGAACCGCCATTTCGACTTCGAGGAGAAGCACGTCATGCCCTATATCCGCTCCCTTCTGGACGGGCAGGACGGCGGCGAATCTACGATAGAGTCCTTCACCGACGACCACAACAGCATCAACGAGAAGATTTCCGACCTGAAGAACCTCGTGATGAACTCCCTTCCGGAAGGCTGCGACTCCTCGCTGCGGATGCAGGCCCTCTATATGATATGCTCCCTGGAGTACGACCTCGACCGCCATACCGCCGTGGAGGAGGAGATACTCGAGCCCATGGTGCAGCTTCTGGAAAATGGCGGCTCCCACGGCCACCGCAGGGATGCCGAGGAAGGGCACGAAGCCCTGTCAGAGCGCGAGAAGGAGATACTCGTAGGCGTAGCCAAAGGCTTGCTGAACAAGGAGATAGCCGACATCTACAATATCTCCATCTACACCGTCATCACGCACCGCAAGAATATCACGCGCAAGACCGGCATCAAGTCCGTGGCCGGCCTCACCGTCTATGCCATCCTCAACGGACTGATCGACATGAGCTCGGTGGAATGATGGGAAAGAAGCAGGGGCTCATACTGGAAGTGCCGGGAGGCGCGAAGCGTGTGCTGCTGCACACGTGCTGTGCGCCGTGCTCTTCCGCCATCATAGAGATAATGCTCCGGCAGGGCATCACGCCGACTATATTCTATTCCAATTCGAACATTTTCCCGCTGGAAGAGTACCTGCACCGCAAGGACGAGTGCACGCGCTACGCGCAGTCCCTCGGGCTCGAAATCGTCGATGACGATTACTCGCACGAGGACTGGCGCTGCGGCGCCGCCCGCGGGCTCGAGAACGAGCCCGAGCGCGGCGCCCGCTGCCTCGCCTGCTTCAAGTACCGGCTCCTGCGCTCAGCCCGCTACGCTTCGGAGCACGGCTACACGGTCCTCACCACCACCCTGGCTTCATCCCGCTGGAAGGATCTCGCCCAGATCGACGCCGCCGGCCGCTGGGCCTGCTCCACAGTCAACTCTTCCCTAGCCCCCGATTCCTCGGCCCGGCCCGTCACCTGGTGGGACCAGAACTGGCGCAAGGGCGGCCTCCAGGACCGCCGGAACCAGCTCATCCGCGAACTGGGGTTCTACAACCAGCAGTACTGCGGCTGCGAGTATTCGCTCCGCGGCACGGGGGAGGACAAATAGTCCCCATATATTCCGGAAAATCAATCAAGTTTTCCTATATTTGGGTTTTGAAAAGAACCTGAAACCGTGGACCCGCACATCCAATCCATCCTCGACGAGTACCGTCGCGACCTGCCGACCTTCCAGAAGGCCTCGGCAGAGCTCTCCGCGCTCATCCGCACCACCCTCGACCAGGCCGGCCTGATCGTCGCTGCCGTCGAATCCCGCGTCAAGACAGAGAAGTCGCTGACGGGCAAGCTCGAGCTCAAGGGACACAAATACAAGTCCCTGGCCGACATCACCGACATACTCGGCATGAGGGTCATCACCTTCTACGCCGACGACGTGGACAAGGTGGCTTCGGCCATCGAGCGCCTCTTCAATGTGGACTGGGAGAACTCCGTCGACAAGCGCAAGCTCCTGGAGGTCGACTCCTTCGGCTACCTGTCCCTGCACTATATCTGCTACCTCAAGGACACTCCCTACCGCTTCGAGGTGCAGATGCGCACGCTGCTGCAGCATGCCTGGGCCAATCTAAACCACGACACGGGCTACAAGTCCGGCATCGAGGTGCCCCGCGAGTATATCCGCAACCTCAACCGCCTGGCCGGCATGCTGGAGCTCGCCGACGAGGAGTTCAGCAAGATACGCTCCGAACTCTCCGCCTACCGCTGGCAGATCAAGGCCCTCGTCGCTTCCGGCAACCTAGATGAAGTGCCGCTCGACGGCGACTCCTTCAAGAACTACCTGGAGCTCAGGCCTTTCGCGCAGCTCAACCGCCGTATCGCCTCCGTGAACCAGGCCGAGATACACGAAGTCAGCCTGCTGCCCTTCCTGCCCGTATTCAAGGCTCTCCAATGCACCACGCTGGGCGACGTCGACAAGCTCGTCAAGGAGTATTCCGAGGGCGCCTACCAGATAGCCTGCTATCAGATGGGACTCACCGACCTGGACATCATATCGTCGTCGCTCGGTCCGCAGGACCTCTGCATCGCCGCCATACTCAAGAAGGGCGGCGGACGTGCCGGCATCCGTATGCTTTTCGACGAGCTGAACGGCCCTTCCGAGAGCAACGACGCCATGGCAGGATTCTTGGTAGAACAGGCGGCGGACCTGCCATTTATGAATCAATAGACCTATGGCCAACGCACCGCTGGATACTTCACTCCTGGACCGCGCCATCATATTCGCGGTCAAGGCACACGCCGGGACGGAACGTCGCGGCAAGGGATTCCCGTACATAGTGCATCCGATGGAAGCGATGGAGATAGTGTCCACGATGACCTCCGACCAGGAACTGCTGGCGGCGGCGGCGCTCCACGACACCGTCGAGGATACCGACGTGACCATCGAGCAGCTGCGGGAGGAGTTCGGCGAGCGGATCGCCGCGCTGGTGGCGGCCGAGACCGACACCTGCCTGGCAGGTGTCAGCGAGGCCGACAGCTGGCACGCGCGCAAGCTCGCCGGCATCAAGCGCCTGCAGACCGTCAGCCGCGACGCCAAGATGGTCACCCTAGGCGACAAGCTCTCCAACATGCGCGCCATCGCCCGCGACTACGCGGTGCAGGGCGACGCGTTCTGGAGCTTGTTCCACACCAGCGACCCGGCGGAGCACGCCTGGCGCTACCGCGCCCTGGCGGACGCGCTCCGCGAGCTGGAGGACACCGCGGCCTTCCAAGAGTTTGAATGTCTGATAGATAAAGTGTTCGGAAAATGAATCTTACCCCTGTCAAGATATCGATGGACGACTACGTCCTCTCCGGTGGAGGCGCCAACGGCGAGAGCTTCGACCATAAGTCGGACCCGTCGGTGATGCTGAAACTGTACTTCCCGGGCAAGATAAGCCAGCCCCTGGACGAGATGCTTCTGGCCCGCAAGGTCTATGAGCTCGGCATCCCTACGCCGGAGCCCGGCGAGTACGTCGTCACCGAAGACGGCCGCTACGGCATCCGCTTCCGCCGCATCACCGGCAAGAAATCCTACTCCCGCGCCACGGCGGACGACCCTGCCAACGTACAGAGATACGCCGAGGAGTTCGCCGGGATGTGCCTGGCACTGCACGCGACGCGGGTGGACACTTCCGAGTTCGAGAACGTCAAGCAGAGGTACATGCACCTGCTGGACGCCAATCCTTTCTTCACCTTTGCGGAGAAGGACCGCATCGCCCGCTTCATCGCCGACGCACCGGAATCAGACACCGCCATACACGGCGACCTGCAGTACAGCAACGCCATCTTCGCCGGCCCGAACCGGTACTTCATAGACCTGGGCGACTTCTGCTACGGCTACAGCCGCTTCGACGTGGCCATGGTCTATCTCTGCACCTGCCTCAGCAACGAAGACTTCATCCGGGAGACCTTCCATATGCCCAAGTCCCTCGCCATCCGCTTCTGGGAGTGCTTCGCGCCCGCATATTTCGGCGCCGGCCGCCCCCTGAATGACATCGAAGAGGAGATCCGCCCCTATGCAGGCCTCAAGACCCTTATCATCGAGCGCGACACCCGCTGCCCCATGCCGGAGTTCCGCGAATGCCTGAAAACGATTCTTTGATTATGATAGACACGAAAGCTCCCAACCCGAACTACCGCCTGCTCCTTCACAACGACATAAAGGAGATAAACAGGCTGACAGGATTCATCGAGGCCATCGGAGAAGAGATCGGCCTGACCACCAGCGTCACCATGTCCATCAACCTGGCCATAGAAGAAGCCGTGACCAACGTCATCCTGTATGCCTATCCTTTCGGCACGGACGGCCTGGTGTACATCGATGCTTTCCGGCATCCTTCCTCCATCGATTTCGTCGTCAGCGACAGCGGCATGCCTTTCGACCCCACCGCCGCTCCTGAAGCCAAGATCGACGTGCCCCTGGAGGACCGTTCCATCGGCGGCCTGGGCATCCACCTGGTCCGCCGTATCATGGACTCCGTCACCTACCGGAGATCCGAAGGAAAGAATTATTTCACAATGACAAAGAATATCTGACAATATGGAAACCTACATCGAAAAAATCGACGGCGTAACGACCGTCAAGTTCGTCGGCCGACTGGATACCCCTGCTGCACAGGAAGTTACTCAAGAAATCGAGCCCGTGATGGGGGACGCATCCGGCACCATCGTCCTGGACTGTTCGGAGATGACCTACATCTCCAGCTCGGGCCTGCGCATCTTCCTTTCCCTGCGCAAGGCCGCAGCCGAGAAGGGTGGCAAGGTCATCGTCAGGAGCATCTCTGATGACATCCGCCAGGTCTTCATGATGACCGGCTTCCTCAATCTGTTCCAGATCGAAGACTGATGCTGCCCCTGTCCATCTTCTCCGAAAGCCTGCTGTCCGACAACCTCCTCCTGCTGGCGTCGATACTGATCTTCTTCGCGATCCTGATCGCGAAAGTGGGAGTGCGTCTGGGAGCGCCGTCCCTGCTGCTGTTCCTCCTTCTGGGAATGCTGGCGGGCGGCGACGGTCTGGGCCTGGTGTTCGACGACTACGAAGTGGCCGAGTCCATCGGCCATTTCGCCATGACCATCATCCTGTTCACCGGCGGGCTGGAGACTTCGTTGCGCGAGACCAAACCCGTGTTGCGGCAGGGCGCGCTGCTGTCGACTCTTGGCGTGCTGACGACAGCCCTGCTTACTGGTGTTTTCACCTATCTGGCCGTAGGCAAATGGATCGGCCCGCTGGGCGCATCCTTCCTGGGATGCTTCCTGCTGGCCGCAGTTATGTCCTCGACAGATTCAGCTTCGGTGTTCTCTGTGCTGCGCAGCCAGAGGGCCAGGCTCCGCGAGAACCTCGGCCCCATGCTCGAGCTGGAGTCCGGAAGCAACGACCCGATGGCTTATGTGCTGACCATCATCGTCGTCGAGATACTTACATCCACCAAGCATACCGGCACCTGGGCGATGATAGGCACGGGCGCGTGGGTGCTGGTAGCACAGATCGTGATAGGTTTCGTCATCGGTCTGGCGGTTGGATACGGGGCCAAATGGCTGCTGCAGAAGATCACTCTTCCGAGCAACTCCCTTTATTCCGTCATCATCCTGAGCGTAGGATTCTTCTCCAACGGACTGGCATCGCTACTGTTCGGCAACGGCCTCCTGTCACTGTACGTGACCGCCATCATCATCGGCAACAAGCTCGACATACCGCAGAAACGCGACATCCTCAAGTTCTTCAACGGCATGACCTGGCTGATGCAGCTGGTGATGTTCCTTATGCTGGGCCTGCTGGTCAGGCCGTCGGAGTTCTCGGCCATCGCCCTGCCGGCTCTCGCCATCGGCCTCTTCATGATGCTGGTAGCCAGGCCGTTAAGCGTGTTCCTGTGTCTGGCTCCCTTCAAGGGTCTGTCATTCAGGGCCAAGGCCTTCACCTCCTGGGTGGGGCTCAAGGGCGCAGGTCCCATCCTGTTCGCCCTCTGCCCTGTGGTGGCAGGGCTGGACGGCTCCACTCAGATTTTCAATATAGTGTTCTTCATTACGCTGATATCGCTCCTGATCCAGGGCATGACACTGGCCCCGGCCGCCAGGAAGCTCAAGCTCAGCTACAAAGAAGACCCGGAAGTCGAGACTTTCGGAATGGAGATCCCGGACGAGATGGGCATGCTCCGCGACCACACCGTGACGGAAGAAGAGCTTAAGTTCGCCGAGACACTGCGCGACCTCAACCTCCCCCACGGCATACGCGTGATAATGGTCAAGCGCGACGGGCGCTTCCTGGTCCCGCACGGCAGCATGCCGCTGCAGCCCGGCGACCATCTCCTCATAATAATGGGCGACTCCGACGACTGACGGGGCGTCAGGAGCGCTGCATGTCGCGGTCGGTCATCGCGCAGACGCAGGAATCAGACCACACATTCTCAGCAGTTTCCACCATATCGACTATGGTGTAGACGGGCAGTATCAGGCCCATGACGGCTATAGGGGCGCCGATTCCGGTCATCAGCGAGACCGTGAGGAAGAAGCATCCCATAGGCACTCCTGCATTGCCGATGGCGGCAATGACCGAGATCAGTACCCACAGGAGCATGGTCGGCAGGGTGAGCTCCATCCCGCCGTTCTGCATCACGAAGAGCGAGGTGACGAGGATGAACGCTGCGCAGCCGTTCATATTGATGGTCGTACAGATGGGCAGGACGAAGCGGGCGACATCCTTGCGGGCCCCGAGCCTCTCCTCGGCGCTGGACAGCGTCACGGGCAGGGTGGCGGCGGAACTCTTGGTGAAGAGGGCCATGGCCACGGCAGGGGCCATAGCACGGAACACCTTCCAGGGATTCAGCCCGCGGATGAGCAGGAACAGCGGCAGGACGATCAAGAACTGTACGATATTGCCGCCGAGGATGACAGCGGCCCATTTGCCGAGGGAGTTCCAGATGATGCCGCCGCTGAGCTGGGCGGAGAGCTGGGCGGCGAAAGCCGCGATGCCCAGCGGGAGAGTCCAGATCAGCGCCTTGATCATCGTATAGAACAGCTGCTGGAGCCCTTCTATTCCCTTGACTACCACTTCCTTCTGGGATGTTTCCTTCATATAGGCCAGCGCCAGGCCCACAGCCGCGGCGATGATGAGGATGGAAAGGACATTTGCGTCGAGGAAGGGTTTCACTACATTGTCCGGTATCACGGAGACGAGATGATCATAGAAAGTCGAGTCCGTGGCGACGCCCGAGTCGGCGGGCAGGACGCTGGCGGGGAGGTTCGCAGGGCGGATGATGACGTACAGCAGGAGCCCCACCAGTGAGGCGGCGAGGGTGGTGAGCATGGTATAGACGAGCGTGTGCAGGAATATCTTGCGGGTGCTGCCCTGACGGCCGAACGATATCAGCGTAGTGGTGATGGCAAGGGCCACCGTAGGCACCGCAAGGAACTGGAACAGACGGGTATATACTGTGGCGATGAAATTGGCCGAAGCGTCGATCCAGCCCGCGTGCAGCATGCCTGCCACTGCGCCTATCACGATGGCGGCGAGCCAGATGAGAAGTTGTTTGTTGGAAGAAGACATAGTCTGTATTCTTATGTATTATCCTGCAAAAATAAGTCTATTCCCCCATTCCAGCAAATCCGAACGGCACCAACTTTGATGCTTTTCCGCCACGATTTCCTATCTTTGCCGCATGAAACGAATCTTACTCCTTATCGCGGGAGCGCTGTTAGCCCTCGCCGCGAACGCACAGGACAATCCCCTCGAAGTGCGTCAGTTCGAGCTTTCCAACGGAATGCAGGTATGGTTGAACCGCGACTCTTCGCAGCCGATAGTATATGGCGCCGTGGTCGTACGGGCAGGCGCCAAGGACTGCCCGGACACGGGCCTCGCACATTATCTGGAGCATCTGCTCTTCAAGGGTACGGAAGAGCTCGGCACCGTGGACTACGAGGCCGAGAAGGTCTGGCTGGACTCCATCGCTCTCTGCTATGACAGACTCTCCCTGCTCACGGAAGATGCTGAACGTCAGGCCGTTCAGAAAGAAATCGGCCGTCTGAGCCAGAAGGCCGCCGAGTATGCCATCCCCAACGAGTTCGACCGCCTGATCGCCCGCTTCGGCGGCACCGGCCTCAATGCCGGGACTTCGTACGACTACACTTATTACTACAATACTTTCTCGCCCCAGTACATCGAGCAGTGGGCCGAGCTGAACAGCCACCGCCTGATAAACCCGGTGTTCCGCCTGTTCCAGGGCGAGCTGGAGACGGTGTACGAAGAGAAGAACCGCGGCGCTGACAATACCATGCAGACTCCGCTCTTCGAGATGATCAAGGAGTTCAGCGGGAGCAATCCCTACTCCTACCAGGTCATCGGCAGCACAGAGAATCTCAAGAATCCCCGCCTGAGCGAAATGATGGCATTCTTCGACAAGTATTATGTCGGATGCAACATGGGCCTCATCCTGAGCGGAGACTTCGACGAAGAGGGGCTCGAGCCGCTGCTGGAGCGCACCTTCGGGCGCATCCGCCGCGGCGAGACGCCCGAGAAGGCTCCGGTGGAAGTGGAGCCTTTCACTGCCGCCCGCGAAGTGAAGATCAAGGCTGAGATCCCGCTGGTCAAGATTTCCGTCTTTGCCTTCAACGGCCCTACCGACAGGGACGAGGACGCTCCGGCCCTCGACCTGGCTACGGGCCTGCTGAGCAATAGTTTCGGCTCCGGTCTGCTGGACTCGCTCGTCAACGGGCACAAGATGCTTCTGGGCGCCGCCCAGCGCCTGCCTATGTTCAACGAGATGGGCATAGTCGGCTTCGCCGTCGTGCCCAATGTTCCTTTCGGCTCGCTGCCCAAGGCGGAGAAACAGTGCTGGGAGCAGATCGAGAAGGTCAAGCGCGGCGAGTTTTCCGACAGCGAGATCGAGCCGCTCAAGTTCGAGGCGGCACGTGGCGCCGAAGAGATGCTGGAAACGATAGGCGGACGCTCGAGCCAGATGGTGTCGGTGATGACGCAGGGCCGCACCTGGGACGAGTACCTCGCCCAGGTCGAGGCCATCCGCGGCATCACGCGTGACGATATCATTCGCGTAGCAAACAAGTACTTCAACGACAAGTACATACGCTTCGAAAAAGTGATGGGAAGCTATCCCAAGGACAATATAGCCAAGCCCGACCTCGAGCCGGTGGTGCCGCAGCACGCCGGCGAGAAGTCGGAGTACGCGCAGCGGCTCGAGGCGATGCCGGTGCGCGACGTGGCGCCCAGGCTGATCGACATGCAGAACGACGTGGAAATCGTTGACGTGACCCCGCACGTGAAGATGTATTACAAGGAGAATCCTGTCAACGACATCTTCAGCCTCACGCTCCGCGTGACGCGCGGTTTCCAGGAAGACCCCGTGATCGACGTCGTGTCTGCGTTCCTGAACACTCTCAATACCGACTCGCTGTCGGTCCAGCAGTTCACCAAGGCCTGGCAGGCCCTGGGCACGACCTTCATGGTCAGTAACGGCAACCATAGTTTCGACCTGACTATCAGCGGGTTCGAGGACAAGCTCGACGAGTCGCTGAAGCTCCTGCGGCACTTCATCGACCACGCCGAGCCCAACAAGGAGAGTTTCAAGGATATGCTCACCGCCATCGAGCTGAACAAGCAGACCTTCTTCACCGGAGGTCCGTCCAACATCATGGACGCCATGCAGGAGAAGGTGTTCTACGGCGATAACTCCCTGTATCTCAGGCAGCTTGACAAGAAAGAACTTAAGGCCGTGGGGACCAGGGGGCTGATGGATGCGTTCTCCGACCTGATGGACCACGAATATACCGTGCTGTACTCCGGGCGGAAGCCGGCGGCCGAGGTCGCTGCCGCGCTTCAGCGCCGGCTCGACCTCAGCCGGGCGGTGAAGTCGGAAGACTGGAACCGCTTTTACAACCTCCGCTACGACAGCCCTACTGTATTCTTCTACGACCTTCCACGTTCGCGGCAGGCCCTGATGCTCACCTACCAGACCTTCGACGAACCCTCCGACGGTGTCGACAAAGCCGCGCTGAAAGTGCTGGGAGAGTATTTCGGCGGCGGAATGTTCTCGCTGATGTTCCAGGAGGTGCGTGAGTTCCGAGCCATGGCGTACAGCGCCTCCGGCGCGACTTACGACCCCGACCCGGCCTATGTCGGAGATCCTGCATTCTTCCTTACGAAACTCGGCACGCAGGCGGACAAGTCCCTGTCAGCCATGCAGTTGGTCGACTCGCTGATCCGTACTCTCCCGCTTAAGGAGAACGGTCTGGAGTCCGCCAGGCATTCCATCCTGGCCAAGGCCAACAACGACTACCCTACCTTCCGTTCGCTTCCCGCTACGGTTTCCGGTGCCAAGCGTCTCGGCTACACGGAAGACCCTGACAAGGAAGTGCTGGAGTATCTCCCGGCCGTCGATGCCGCCGCCCTGCGGAAGTACTACGAAGCCAACGTCCTCCCCGCCCCCGTCGTCTGGATCATCGTCGGCGACCGCAAGGCCCTCCCTATGGACGACATCGCCCGCTTCGGCCGCATCGTTGAGCTCAAAAAGGACGACATCTACAAATAACCACCCTCCTCCCCTTGGCGTTTACCATTGTCATTCCGAGCGAAACACCCTTGTCATTCCGAGCGAAGCGAAGGAATCTATCACCCGCCCCCTTGTCACCCCGAGCGCCCCTCCTGTCATTCCGAGCGAAGCGAAGGAATCTTTCGGTTACGCGTGCCACATAACCCGCTGATATCCAGCATATTAAGTAAAGTCCCTGCCCCATTTTGGGGGCAGGGATTTCGTATTTTTCCCTCATTATCAAACTATTACAAATCACGGCCTTTGCTTTTTGTATTTAATGTATTATCTTTGCAGTCCCAAAGGAAGGATGGCCGAGTGGCTGAAGGCGCTGGTCTCGAAAACCGGTATACCCTTCACGGGGTATCGGGGGTTCGAATCCCCCTTCTTCCGCACACTGGGAACAGCATCGCAGCTTTCGCTGCGGTGTTGTTTTGTTATATGGCGGAGCACTGTGGAAAATAGTCATTTCACCGAGTAAAAAGGTCGTTTCATCGATTATATTGCAGTATGGGCGCGCTCATGCATAGTTTTGCACCTGAAACCAATACTGGTACAAGTCATGAAACGCATTGCCCTTACCCTTTCGATCCTCCTTCTTCTTCCCGTCCTTTCCTTCGCCGGAAATGATTCCTCCGCCAACGAAGCGCCCGTCGCAAGGAAAAAAGAAATCGTCAAAACCGGGTGGAATCTCGGAATGCTGCCGGCGTTCAACTACGATACCGAACTTGGTTTCATGTCCGGGGCCCTCGGGCAGATCTACCATTATGGCGACGGGACCATGTATCCCAATTATCGCCACAAGATCAAGGTCCTAGCCTGTGTCTATTCGAAGGGTTCCAAACAGGTTTCCCTGGATTATGATACGAAATACCTCCTCCCAGGGAAACGCGTGACGGCACTTTTTGAGTATATGGATAACCCGCTCACCGATTTCTTCGGGTTCAATGGCTCCGTTTCGCCGTACTACGCTCAGTTGGACCAGTACATACCCGAAAATGGCGGAAGTGGCATTGCTTTCTACTCCGACCACATGAAACGACTGCGGACCCGCCTGGACCTGCAGGGCAAATTGGCGAAGAACCTTACATGGCTGGGCGGCTTCAGTTACTCCTACCAGCAGTATTCAGACATAAGCCTCAAGTCCTATGAGGGGACAGAGACACTTTTCCACCAGTATGTCGCGAGCGGACTCATCCCGGAGGAAGACCTTTACGGCCACAGGGCGGAACTCAAAGGCGGCCTGGTGTATGACAGCCGGGACCTGGAGTCCAACCCCTCACGCGGCCTGTATGCGTCAGCCGCGATGAAAGCCGGGGTCAGCTACTCCACAGCCGCAAAGGCTTCCCTGATGCTCGCCCTGGACCTGAGACAGTATGTCCCGCTTGTTCCGGGCCGGCTTACCTTTGCATACCAACTTGCCTATGAGGGGCTTATGGCCGGATCTCTTCCGTTCTACGCCCTGCCGGACTATACCGTCCGCGGAGTCCTGGGGAACCGCATCACGGGCACGGGGTCCGGTGTCGCATGGGCGAGCGCTGATCTGCGGTGGAACATGGCGTCCTTCAGGGCGTTCAAACAGAATTTCCTGGTGGGTCTGATGGGTTTCGCGGATGCCGGCGCCGTCGTCCAGTCATATAAGCTGGAGGAACAGATGCGGCTCGGGAATTATACAGTCAGCGGGTATCGCAGCATCTTTGATTCTGAAACCTCTGCAAAGGAGCGGGTTCACGCCAGCACCGGCGGCGGGGTCTATTTCAGCATGAACAGCAATTTCGTTTGTACCATACAGCTGGCGAAGCCGTTCAACGTCCTGGACGGGAAGGTGACGGCGCTCTTCAAAGTGGGTTTCTCCTTCTGATGCACTTCGTATCTTACCATAAAAAAGACTATCTTTGTATGTAATCAGGGACCTATGACGCGCAAACGACTTTTTCTCTTTGGTGGGATCGTGTTGGCATTGATCCTCGTGCCGACGGTGATACCCTATCTGATCGGGCATGTATCGTTGCCTTCCTGGGCTTATGTGATCTATGTTTTTCTGGTCCTTGTCAATGCCGGTGCATATCTGGTCAACCGCTGCGTGCTGATTGACCGTTTCCTGATCCGCGGCCGCATCCGCGCATTCCTGCTTTGGAACCTGCTGGCTCTTGCCGTGGCTTCCGTCCTGGAACTATTGGCCCTGGATCTTGCCGGAAGGGCGGTCGTCGGGGGCGTACGAGTCTCTGATATCCTGGACCTCGGGACCCAGATATCCCAGAAAACGATGATCGGTATCTTATACATTATCGTTGTAATTACCGCCATCGCGGTTTCCCTTTCGGATGAGTGGCGCCTCGCGGCATTCCGATACAACGAGGCCTCCTTGGAAAACGAGAAGCTTGTAAAGGAGCTCGATAGGATGCAGGACATGGTCGAGGCCATGCAACAGCGGGGCGATGCCCGGTCCGTGGATTCCATTTCCGTCAAGATCGACCTGATGACAACCCGCATCCGGCTGTCGGATCTCCTGTATGTGAAGGCGGAAGGGGATTATGTCGCCCTCCATCTGTCGGACGGCACTTCTCCGATGACCCTGATGACCCTGAAGATGCTGGAGAAACAACTGCCCTTCGACCGTTTCTGCCGAGTCCATCGTTCCTGGATCGTCAATGTGGACAAAGTGCGCGGTCTGAAGGGAGGAACCATCCTCATCGACGGACCTTCTCCGGCTTCAATCCCGCTTTCCGATTCCTGCAAGGCCGCTTTCTTCGAGCTTCTGTCCCACCGCTCCATCCTTCTCCGCACCGAATAACCCCACCGGATAATCGGTGGTGCGTTTTCTTACCAAAAATGCACCGGGGGTGTCAGAACTCCAATCTGATTACTTGAATTCGATTTCCGGTGAAGGGGGACGGACGGCGATGCGGCGAAGGCGGGGAACCCTCTTGGTGAGGAAGGTCATGATATGGCGATCGCGCTTTTCGGGATAGATTTCGTCGAAGTGGACCATCAGGCCGGTTTCGATGGCATCTGACAACTCGTCGTTGACCGTCGATCCAAAGATCTTCATCGTTGCGGAGGCGTTGATGTAAGAATTGACCAATGGCGGAATACTGGTGCCGAGCTGACGGAGCGCTTTCTTGAGGCAGCGAAGATCTTCGTTCAGCCCGTCGCCGTTGAGAATCAAATCGAGCAGGCGCTCGTCGACCCTCGCCCGCAGGGACTTCTTCGGGCGGATCAACGCTTCTTCGTCCGGGAAATGCTTCTCGAGGAAACGAAGGATAAGGTCGCGGGCGGCTTTGTCATAAGACTTGTAGATGGTCATCTTCCCGAAGAAATACTCCACGCCGGGGCTGCTCAGGAGCACGCCGGTGATGCCGTCCCAGAGGTTATCCATCGTAAAGATGGCCTTGGGGCCAGCCTTGGAACTCTGGTACTCAGGCGCAACGAAGGAACGGCCGAGTTCCATCGTCTTGGGAAGGTATTCCTGAATGAACTTGTCGGAAAAATGATACAGATGCGATGAGGTAACATTCGGCTGGCCGTCCTCCTTGAAGGTGACGTTCTTGCCCAGGATAAACCGGTAGCCGCCGATGATGGCCTGTGCCTCCGGATCCCATACGATCAGCTGCTGGTAGGGCTTGTCCAGGAAATCGTACTCGTCGAGGTCCAATTCCTTTCCAGAGCAGCCTCCCGCGGCGCGGTAAGTCAGTTCGCGGATACGGCCGATCTCCCGCAGCGTATTCGGGGCATTGTGGCAATCCACCACATAGAGCTCGTTGCCGCCCTTGTTGGTGTCCATCAACTTCCGCTTCGGCGTCAACTCGGCCTTGATCAGTTCAAGAGGTATCGGGTCGATGATCTTGTCCATCGTCTACGTCAGATTTAATCCTGGGCGACAGATTCATTGTTTTGTGTCGGGGGCCACCTTCTCAGCGGTGTATCCAAGTTTTTCAATGGCCTTCTGAAGGGTAGCCTCATCGGTTTTGGCCGGATCATAAGTGATGACGACTGTCTTCTTGTCCAAGGATACCTTCAGGTCTTCTACACCTTTCAGGAAGGATATGTTATCGGTAACCTTCTCGACGCAGTTCTGACAGTGTATGCTTACATTGTAAGTGACAGTAACGGTCCTCTTATCGTTCTTGGTTTTATTGTCCTGAAGCGTCGAAACCGTACCGTTGTCCGTTGCAAAAGCTAACGGGCTAGCAAGAAGAAGCGCGAAAAAAACTAGGATGAGAATCTGTTTCATATGCATATTATACTTATCTCCAAATTGTTATACGGAAGCCGGCATAAATCTTTGCTCCCATTAGCGGCCCCCAGACGGATGCCGCATCAAACCCCGGACCAAAAGGATCGTCAGCCCCGATGACAGGCGTATCCTGCGTGTAACCCGTCAGATTCTCTCCACCCAGGTAGACATCGAATCCCTTGAACCGACGGGTAATCTGAGCATATAGAAGCGGGTAGGCAGGAGTTCGGCCATCAGGGTAGAGAAGTTTTCCGTTGGAGTCGGTGAGGCTGATCATAAAGCCATAGACCCGGGCTGAGCCATTCAGGGAAGCCGTAAAGTCAAATATCCATTTGCTGAGCCTTGTTTTATACTGGGCGTTGAAAACGCCCTTGAAACGGCTGGACATCGGAGTCTCCAACTGCTCGCCGGAAGGATGCCAAGCTTTGGCATCGGTGAAACGCGCCGTCAGGGTGAAAGTCAAGCGCTCGACGGGTTCCGTGCTGAAGTCCGCCTGGAAGTTATCGGACCAGGACTGTTTACCATTCAAGTAATACAAACGGATGGCCGATGCACTCTCGCGGTCCAGCAGAAGCTGTTGGATAAACTGTGTACGGAAAAAGTCCAGGCTCAAGGAAGTCCGCTCCGTGAAATAGAAAGTAGCATTTCCTCCGTAAGTCCAGGAGTCTTCAACAAGGCGTGTCATCCAATCCCCATCCAGGGCCTTTCCCGTGGATAGGACACCAATATTGTCGGCTATCGGATTGGCGCGCCGAAGGCCGCGGCCACCATTTACGCGCTACACCAGGGCTTCGAAAGGCTGATACTTCAACGTAAGGCGCGGAGCCGGCCGGAAACCGTCAATGAATACGCCGGCAATGCCTGCGATGGCAGAAAACGTATCTCCTTGCTTGAAAGTGTATTCAAGATATGGCGACCACTGAAGGCAGGCCGTCTCGACGCCTGGCAGCCTCAGGCCGGTAGCG
>Ga0310696_10002069_pt1 | contig 27415 bp, 11 predicted proteins | sample AusTroGonzalo_MG_4_FD_203885 | JGI IMG/M metagenome (GOLD analysis project Ga0310696, IMG submission 203885) | Bovine rumen microbial communities from tropical cattle in Woodstock, Queensland, Australia - Gonzalo_02 (v2) (version 2) | ecosystem: Host-associated > Mammals > Digestive system >...
TAAGCTAGAACAAAAAGCACCACCATTATAACTACTATTTATACTTAGGTTATTTGATGCAATTGGTGTTCTACCATATGAACCATCTGTCTCATTTATTGAAACTGCAAACGGACCACCTGTAATCCAACCATTTATTTTATGTATAATACCTTGCTGTTTCCCAAAATAATATTTAGCCCAATTTGCATATAATACTTCTGAGCCAAAATTTGTATTAGCAATAATTGAACCTATTAAGGAAATAGTTGATGTGGTTATTTGTATTCCTTGAGATCTTAAAATTGATGAACTATTTGTATAGCAGTCCATTAATACAGCATAGCCACTATCATCTACCCACATATCCCAATATTCACTATGTCTTGACCAATTTGATGAATTGCCATCATTTATTGTAGATAATGTTAATGTTTCAGAAGAATAAGTTATGCTTTTATTTTCTTTATTAACAATAGCACCAGTAATCCAGCCTCCAGCAGCTGATGTATTGCCATTAGTAAAAGTAAATATACTTAATCCTGGACTCATAAAGCAACCAAAAGCATCAGATGTTATAGATGATATAGATTGTGCTGTATTTGTATGAGTATATGCTTCACCAAGTGTAGCAACACCATCATTAACTATAAAATCTTTAATAACTAATGAATCTAAGTTCATATCTGTTGTTAAATAACATATAGTATCACTATCTTGAGCTATGCCACCAAATGAATAAATAGAAGATAATGAAAATAATAACTCTACATTATAATAATTTTTTGATTCGTTAATATATAATTGATAAACTTTAAGTGCACCATTTTTACAAGTAGCAAATCTCCTTGTATTTTCATTATATGTGATTCTTAATGCAGTATTTTTATTGTCATCCGCTCCTAATAAATCAAGTGTATTATCTAATTTAGCTAAATAAATCAATTTATCATTTACTATATCATGTTTAAGAATTACTGGATGACCCGATGTATCAACATACATCATATAATTATCAAAAAATATTGACCATTGACCTGAATTATAAGTTTGGTCTTGGAATCTATATTCTGTACAGTAACCTGTTTCATTTACAGCAGGATAATTCAGAATAACCTTATCTCCAACACTTATACCAGAAGCATTAGAACCTACCAAAGCTGTGACCTTGTCACTACCACTTTCATTATTTGCAATTATACTATTAATTATAGGCATAAATATTTTTCCTTTATAGTTTATTTTTATCCAATAATAACAATTCTATATGCATTAGCACTTATATTATTACTTGATGTTAATTCAACAGTAATTGATGATGCTGTAGTTGGTATAATATTTGCAGTAATCAGTTTATTTGTTGTATTATCATAAACTTGTGCAACAATATCTTGTGTATTTAATGTATGTGTAACAGTCCATGTACAAATATCATTTACAGATGTTAAAGCCGGATTATTATATTTTACTTTAGATGTTCCGCCACTACTTTCACCAGTTGCTGAAATTATAGTTTTTCTTGAATCATAAGCACACCATTCTTCTTCACCGTTGATTTTAACTATAGTTTGAGATAAATCAATTTCACCTGTAAAAGGATCACCAACTGGTTCTGCAGATTCTATAGAAAAATCTTCAAATAATGATGTACCTATCATAAATCTATTAGCAACATCATGACATAATTCATAAGTAGAATCATAAGACCAAGCCCATTGTGTATAACTTCTACCGTTTGTAGATACATAGATATTTAATCCACCATATTCTGTTGAATCCCAAACAACTTTTACCCAATACCATGTATCTGGTTCTATTGAATAATCTGAATCTTGTTCAGCCCACACAGTATTATAATTAGATGAAGTTAATTCTGCATAAAATTTACCAGATGAATTTACACCTAATGAAACTAAACCTTCTGAACCTTCTGGATTTAAATTGTTAAAAAAGATTACACCTGTTTCTGTACCTTCTTGTAATCTCACTTTTGTAATTATTTCAAAAGAAGTTATTGTTTTATTATAGAAAGGACTACCAGAATCAGCGGGTAAAATATAATCTTCTGTAGAAAATCCACTTGCTATATTATCTTCAATAGTGACCTCTGATCCAACAACCAAATAATTAGAAACCCCTTGTGTAAAAGTAATATTATTACCAGCAATTGCTATATTTGTTAATGGAGGTGCAGCATTTAATAAACGTTCTGCTGGAATTAATCCATCTCTACCTATTAATTTATAGTTTGCCGGAGATGCTATATCTTCATCTGAGTCTTCACCTGCTCCTGTTCCATCATCTGAAACACCAAAATACAATGCACCGTTTTCTTCATTTGTACCATAGCCTAATTGTATAGCATCTTTTACACCACCCCATACACAGGCATGATAGCCTATAGCAGTACTATTTGAGGTTTCATCAGTAGTTGCCCAATCTCCAATTACAACATTACTTGGACCAACAGCACAACTACGATAACCGATAGCAACATTTCCTTTATAATAAGTATTACTATATTCATAAGCAGTTGTACTTGGACCAATAACTACATTCCCTTGACCGACAGAACGAGTATCTGCACCAATTACTATTGAATTATCTGAAGACTCTACATTATCTTTTGAAATTTCTGAATTATTACCAATAGCGATGCATCCATTAGAAGTAACTATTTTATTTGTAAAAGCTATTGAAGTTTCAGATGTTGCATTATTAACAACATTAGAGCGTAATTGTTTTTTACCTACTTCATAACCATGCCATACTTCTACTCCGTTTACCTTAATATAGCTGTTAGCTAAATCAATCTCTCTATTTATTGGAAATCTACCGTGTATATTTTTAGCACCATAAAAAATATAATCACCTAGTCTAGTTGTATCTAGTGGAGCAGTTATTGCGCTTGAATTTACTAAATTCCAAGTCTCACCATCTTCTGATAAATAATAAGCATATCCAGATGTATTACTATATGTTACTTTTAACCAATGCCATTGATTATTTTTAAATATGCCACTACCACTTGTTAATGTTACTTCTGCATTATTTGCAGCTTTAAATGTAAACTTTAATTGATAATTTGCCGAATTTGTATATGGAGCCCATATTTGTAAACCCATTAAAGTATTATTACGAGCTGTATCTGCTGTCGTTGCAAAAACTGTTTGTTCATAAAAATTATATGAATTACTATATAAATAATAAAATCTTGTAACAAATTCAAATGATGTGTATTGTACTCCTTTCAAAACATTTGGTACAGCTAACATACCATCTGCTTCTGATCCAAGAATTCCTCTAAAGTTACTTGCTATACCATTGTTCAGTGTAGGTCTATTGCCTGTAAAAGATATTTTTTTACAATTATATGTATCTGAAGAAAGAGTTAATCCATCTCCAGTATTAAACGCATTTGCTTCAGCCGTTTCTTCTACTTGTGCAACTTGATTAATTAATTCATTTTGTGTTAGTATAGTCATTTTTTAATCCTTTATATTTAATTAAATACTATATTTACTGTTAAAGAACTTACTGGTACAGTTTTACAAGCAAAAGTAAGTGAATTTGTTCCTTGATTACTACAATATACGCCAGCTGAAGCATAATTTGCATTACTTTCTGCTACTGGAGCTATCCAAACAATTTTATCTGCAGTCATACCTTGAACTGTTTTTGTGCAACTATTTGATGACCAGTCTGAGATTGCTATTGTTACAGTTGTATTAAATAAAGTATTTTCTTCTACACTTATTGCTATGTCATTTGGTGTTTTGGGTGATATAGCCATCTTTTTATCCTTTTTATAAAAAATTTATTTTATGTATAACATATTACTTAGAACTTTTATGAGAGTAATTCTAAGCATAGTTAATAAATATACCGGTTATAATATAATTTTATGTGAATAAGTTTACTATAATAACATCTATTAATGAATGTATAGTATTTGAATCAGATAAAGATGTATTATCTACTTTTATTTCTATGACTTCAACTTTTGTTACAAGACCATTCGGTTATCCAATAATAACTGCTCTATAGGAATCTGCACTAATATCTACTGAAGAATTAAATATAACTGTTACGGTATTTGTGCTTGTATGCTCAACATCATATAAAGGTTCCATATCAGTAGTTAAATCATATACTGATACATTTACATCTTTTGTACCTAAATTATGCGTTATTACCCAACGACATTCATTATTTGTTGTAGTTAATGCAGTGTTATTTACAGTAACTTTTTGAATTGAAACTGTAGCATTAATTATAGTTTTGTTATTAGAAGTAGTATAAGGTGTCCATATAATATTATCATCTGCTTTTATATAGCATTCATTCAAATCTATCAAACCTTGCCACTGCCATTTATTACCAGATGAATACCAAGCAACTATCCAGCATCCAATATAAGCATATTGTAATCCGGAATATGTTGCAGTAGAAGATTGAATACTTATATCTTTTGTATAATTTGTTCCATCTAATGAATAACTTAAATAATATTCTGTTCCTGTCCAACCCATTTTAATCCAATAAGTAGTATTAGTTAAAACGGTATATGTTCCTGTTGCTGAATTACCATCAATATCAAAAGCTGTTCCGTTATATGTTGTATCAAATCCAAAATGTGAATTATTTAAACTTATATCTAATGAATATCTTGTCTCTTCTGTTAATCCAGATGTATATTGAAATATTTGATTTCTATCTGTAATATTACTTCCAGTTGTAATTTTAAATCCTAATTCCCAAGAATTTGCTGTTGTAAATATAGGCAAAGTTGGTAATATATAATTAGAAGAACTAAATCCACTTGCTACTTTATTTATTATAGTAGGATTACCTTGCGTTGTAAAATTTTGTGTTAATGCTTGTGTAAATGAAATACCTGTTCCTGCTTCTGCTAAATCAGTAAGATGTGTAGGAGCAATATATCCAGCTAATACATCCCATTTATAAGTAGAAGATCCAACATCAATACATACTACATTTGTACCTGCCGGATATGTTTTACCAGCACCTTCAACAAAGTTTGCATCTGTAGTAAATTCTTCATTAATATTATATACATAACCTTCATATGAAGCACCTAATGTAGGTAATCCAGAAAATGCAACTGATCCAGCTGGTTTATATACTGAACTTACAGCTTCATCTACCGCTTGTTTTACGGCTACACCAGATTGAGCATTTGTTGAAACTCCGCTATAAACTTGATCTACTATAATTGTAGGTACTGTAGTAGATATTTCTGTCTTATCTCCACCATCAACATAAGCAACCCAATTAATACTATTGTAGGATGATTTATAAGTTAATCCTGTCAAATCAAATTGAATGGCTGGACTACTAGAATCTACAATACTTATGAAGAAATACTGTGATGTTCCTTGTCCAGTAAATCCACCAGTTGTGCTTGATGTACCTTCTTCTTTCCATGTTGTACCATCTTTAGAAGTTTCAAGTATAAGACCTGTTGAAGAATTGTGTGCTACTCTTACATAATACCAAGTGTTTGTATCTAAGGCATCAGTTCCTTGAATATTATACCAAGATCCACTTTTCCAATAATTAAATTTAACAGTTCCATCTTCTTCAATCCATACACTTAAGCCAGGAGATTGATGATAATAGGGTGCAAATTCCCATAAATTATTTGCTTTTCCTGTTTCATACGCAGCAGGTGTTTTAACTTTTATAGTAAATTCCCAGTTATAACCACCATTAGCAATTGGATAAGCAACATTTTCACCAACACTTGAACCTGTTATTTTTAAATAAGCAGTGCTTGTAGGTGTAAATAATCCTTTATTACTTATTGTTGGGGAACCTATTTTATCGTTTGCATCAACATTGTCAATATCTAGTGCTGGTCCAAATACAATTCCTGTACCTGCTTGTGCAATAGAGGTTAAAGTTAATGAACTACTGATTAAATTATTTACTTCTGTTTTGTTATAAGATAAAGGTATTAAAGACCTATCATGTGCTGCTCCTGTATAAATTATTGAAGAGCCTGCAGTAGATGCTGTGTAAGCACAATCAGTAGCACCTAGCAAGTTTCCATAAATTGTTGTACCTGTTGACGGAGTTTGAGCTGTAAAAGTATGTCCATCAATAGAAGTGTAGTAGTATGTTGTGTCCGCTGGACGAACTGCTACCCATGTTTGAGTGTCTTCACAGTATGCTATAGTGAAAGCTCCATGAGGAATTGTTGCAGTACTCCAAGTTTCCCCTCTATCTGTTGAATAATACAAAACATTATCTTGTTCATTTCCATAAGGATTAGAGTAAGCATAAACAATCCCTCCAACACAACTGATACTTCCACTTTGTAATGATGGAGGTAATGTTGGAGTAACTCCTGTATCTGTCCAACCCTGTGAAAAATCTGTTGTAGAATAAAGTTTATTTGCTGTTAAATCCAACAAACGAACTTCATCATCAAACACAAGTACTCTACAATCTGCATATTCTTCCATACCAGCAGGGAATGTTCCTGCTGTAAAAGTACTATCCATAGAGTCTGCATAACTATAAGATTGGTATGTCCAATAATCTTTTGGAGCAAATATTAAAACTTTTCCAAGAGCTTTATAGAATGTTGATTTTTCGATATGGCTACTATCCATTCCTGATGCAAAACTTACTTCGTTACCCCAAGTAGTGCCATCTGTTGAAGCTCTATAAACACTATTTGTAGTAATTCTATAAAGTTTTGTACCATCATTAAAGTATCTCGGTAAACTAGAACTAGGAATATTTTGATGTGTTAATGTTTCTCCTTTAATGCAAGAATCTCCATCTCCTTCTCCATAGTTCCAATCTTTACTGTAAAATACAACACCTTTATTGCCATGTCCAAAATTAAAGGCAACTTGATTATTAACCAAAGAAGGAGCTGTTAAAGTAAAGTTTAACTGCTTATCACCACCATAAGTAACATCATCATTAAATTCTTGAAATGTTCCATCTTCTTTTGTAAATACTTCGCCACTTGTTACAATTTCACCATTATAAGTACCATCTGTTAATAATTGTGTTGCTTGTGTAGATGTTAAAGATCTGAGTGAATCAGAACTTGTACCACTTGGGATTGTTGCAATAGTAGAAGCGAGATTATTACTATTACGTGTTGCCGGCATTTCAGCACCAGCCGCTTCCATTACATCATAAGCATCTGATATATTATCTTCTATTCTTTCAATTTCTGATTCAATACTCATTTGAAATTCCTCTGTTTTTATTATATTTACAATTAACTATATAATTCTATCAATTAGAACCGGCTTAATTTAATATTGAATAATTAATCCAGATTTATTGGGGTTATAATCAAATATACCAATTCCATTTATATGGAGTTGATTATTTGAATCAATATAAGCTTTGCCACTCGCTGTGGTTTCTTCACCTGTAAATTCTGCTATTATATTTTTCTCACAGCTAGTTCCGTTGGTTGTGAAGGTAAATACATGATCACCTCTCTTTGGATTTGGTGAAGTCGTATAATAATCATTTCCAAAGCAGGGTAATACATAAGAATAATCTTCTAGCCACGAACCTCCTTCTGGATATAAATCTGTATCCCATTCTGTATTTAATATATCCCATTCATTTATAGTAAAATCTGTAGTTAAAGGAAGTGCATATGATTTATTATCAGTATAATCATAAAAGTTAGCCAACAACCAAGTATTATTATTTAAAAGCATATAATTATAATATGGATCATTATTTCCATACCAAGACTTAATTGTACCTTCAAATTTTGTATCAGGCATATCTGGATTTGGAATAAGATTAATAGTTATAATTTGATTGTTTTCAAATATTTCAAATTCATTATAATAATCTACAGGAAGATATTTATTGTTATGTGATTGATCTTCTGTAAATCCTATATAATATGTTCCTGCTCTAGGTACTAAAAATTCAAACATATTACGTGTTGCTATAGCGTCATAAAAGTTAACATAAGGTATTACAAGATCATCATAAATATTTTCTATTATTTGTCCTGTATAAGCATCTTTAAATTGTAATTGTACAGCCAATGGTATATCAGCACCAGGTAAAACAACATTTTGTTGATTTCCCTTATATATAATTTTTACAACACCATTAGAATCTTGTGTAGAATCATATAATGAATCATTTATTGTAATCGAAACATTATTTGCTGGAAAACTAGGTAAATTAGTAGTTGCAGAAAATTGTCTAGTTACCATAACATATTCAGCTGTATCTGATTTTGTAAAGCACCAGCCAACTTCTTTTGTGAAATAATTTACAAATATTTCAGCTCCATTAGAAGGGGCTGCATAGCCTGCGGGTATAGATAAATATAATCCATCATCTACTACTTCATTACCATTAAAATGAAATTGATAAACTTTATATCCAGTACTTGTATAACGAAAAGCTATAAATTTTTTATTTGGCAAAGGATATATATCTGGTACATTACTACTAGTACCAAATATACTATCAAAATAACTATTAAGATTTGTATTTCTTGTTGAATTACAGTCTAATATACCTCTTGAGGTTTCTGATATTACAAACCAGCGTGTTTTATTATTTGAATCTGCTAGACATGTTATTTGAAGATTTCCCGGTGTAAAATCGGCATTTAATTCTCTAGCTGCAGTTGCTACATTACTATACCAATAAACTTTAAATTCATCACCGATTACTGTAAATCCTTCTGTTTTAGATACAATATTATAATTTACATCCATATTTAAAATATATTTACTATTTGCACCACCACTTTGTGTCATATATAGTGAATAAATTATATTATTAGCATGACTATAATAAACAGGATAACAATAAGTAGTCGTTGCAGTGTTTGTTCCATGTGTAAATGTATTTAAACCTGTTTGTACATAATGATAAAGAGTTGTTCTATTAGCTTGCCATGGAGAATTTGGGAAACAATGTAAATTCCCTCCTTCTATAAAACTATACCAAATATAAAATGGTAAATCTAAATAGTATGCCCAATATTTATTATCACATTTAAAAAATCGACATTTTTGAAAAGTAGAATATTGATTAGTTGTTGGCATATCTAATCCAACACAACCCAAAAATGGTTGCCAACTTGTAGCATTTAGTCCATCTATACTACCTCTATTTGGCATATAAAAATAATCAATTAATTCTCCATCCCTATTATAAAAATTTATTCTTGATGGTTTTTGTTCTGGGTCATCCCAATTTGTACTTAATGAAAATACAGCTGTTCCATCATCTGTAGTAAAACCATATCTAGATCTATAGTTTTCAACAGCTTTAAATCTATAAATTTTTAAATCATTTGGATTATTTATATCATCTAAATATATACAATTTTTTGTACCTGTTTCAGTATAACCCGCAGCAATGAATGTATTATATGTTATTGTATGTTGATGATTTGAATTATAATATGGAATATATACTTTTTTAATATAGGTATTACCATCAAATATACCTTCACATGATGTAATATTTTCAGATTCAATATAAATATCGTCAACCAAAGATGAACAGTTTGTAAAAGCATTATCTAATGTTGTAACATCTGCATTAATATTAATAACTTTTTTAAGATTTGTACAATTCTTAAATGCATTATTCATATTGTTACCAGAAAATTCAACATCATTAAGATCAACCGTCTCTAATATTGTTTTTTCTTTATAGCATTCATTTTTTAAAACTATTTTTGACATTTTTTTATCCTATGTTTATGCATCATCAATATCTTTTAATAATACACCATGCTGTCTAGTCGTTGTTGAATATCCAGCATTTGTAAAAGCATCATATGTTTGTGTATTACTTCCAGCTGGAATGACTTTAACAATATTTTCTGATGGTACATAATGTATATAATGTTCACTCCAATCATCTGTACGTATTGCTTCGCCTTCTATATCACCATAAGGTTCAGATTCAGATTCATCCCAAGATTCATAAGAATAATCATAAGAATAATCATAAGATGATTCAGTATCAATATAGGAATCATCTATATAAGATTCAAGATAAGAGCTATTTTCATATGATTCTTCAGAAGAATTATCATAAGATGACTCTGTATTAATATATGAATCTTCTATATATGAATCAAGATAAGATTCTATATAAGACTCATCATATGATCCAGATTCTATGTATGATTCATTATAATCATAATTATAATTATAATAATAACCATAAATATAAATATAGTCATATGTATAAATACGATTTCCCTGAGCATCATATATTTCATTTACAGAACCGGAATGCCCAGACATATCTTCTTTTAAATAAAATACATCATCATTATCGTTTACTTTCCAACAATAAAGTGTTTCTGTTATCGCTTCTTTTGTTTTCAATGGAATATATACATCTTTATTATTTGTTGTATTATAAAAACAAGATTGAGCATTTTCTATATCTGCTGAGTCAATATAAATATTACCTGTGATTTTTTTACAATTATAAAAAGTCTGTGACATATTATTTACTGTAGATGGAATATGTCCATTAACTGTTGTAATATTTGTACAATTATAAAAAGCACTATTAATTGATCCAACTACAGAAGATGGAATAGTTGCTTCTGTAAATTTTAAACAATTTGAAAATGCACTAGTAATAGTAGTTACAGAATTTGGTATAGTAATTTGTTGTAAATTTCTACAATTAGAAAAAGCTTGATACATATTAGTTACTGTATTTGGACAATTAAAATGTGTTAACAGTTGACAGTTATAAAATGTTCCAGACATATTTTCTGCGCACGGAGGTAATTCAGGAAAATTAGATAATTTATTACATCCATAAAACATATTATAAACATCTTTTGCATATATTGTATTATTATAATCTGTATAAGTAAGATTAACTTGTGTTAAATTGTAACAACGCTCATACATACCATAAATATATTTTGCTTTAGGTCCTATTACAATATTAGATGTTGTTAAATTATAGCAGCCACTAAATAATACCCAAAAATTATCTGCTAAATGACCATTAATATTAGGAGCTGTTTTTAAATTAGAGCAGTCCCAAAATGCAGCCGCATAATTTGTTATATTCGAAGGCATATCTGTTGGTACATTTACTAAGTTTCTACATTGCATAAATGCATAATTTACAGCCGATACACTATTTGGTAATGTAGGAATAGATCTAATAGCATAGCACCATTCAAATGAGTAACTTAAATCTTTAACATTTGGTGGAAAATGGTCTGGAATATTAACCAAATTAATACAAGATGTAAATGATGAACGCATATCTGTAACAGAATTAGGAATATTACTCACAGTTGTTAAATTTTTACAGTTATGAAACGTACCATACCACGGAGAGCTATCTTTCATTATATTATTTGGAAATGAAATATTATTACAATCAAAGTTAACAATATTAACTTTTGCTTCATTTGTAATATATGATAATTCTAAACGTGTTACATTATTATAAACAGTCATTTTTAACCTTTATATTTATTTGCAAACATAGCTTTTCTTTGATTATCAGCTGCTTGTTTTGTTTTAAATTTACCATGAGTACCTTCTTTACCTTTATTAACCCATGAATTACCCTGTTTAACAGTATCTTCTTCTATTTCTTCAGGATTTTCTTTTTTATTTAAAATTTTTTCAAACTATTTCTCTAAATGTACTCATTATTTTCTCCAATCATAATAATATTTAGAACTTTTTTATAATATTTTATTAGAAACAATATAGATTTAAGGTTCTATATATTAACTTAAAACAAAAAAGGAGAAATATATGAGTGACTTGCCTAAAATAGACGTTATAATTCCATGTTTTCATACACATAAAACATTACATAGAACTTTAGGTTCTATTATAGCTCAAGATTGTGTAGAAGATATTACAATTACTCTTGTTAATGATGCAGATGAACAAGATTATTCAAATTTTATAGAAGCTTTTAAACCGTTTGTAAAAATTAGAGAAATCAAGCTAGAAAAAAATGGTGGTCCAGGTGATGCAAGACAATATGGACTAGATCATACTAAAAACCCATTAGTAACATTTATTGATAGTGATGATACATTCTCTGGAGCTTTTGCTTTAAAGACTTTAAGAGCACAATTATTAGCAGAACCACAAAATGCTATGTGCTTTAGTCAATTTTTAGAAGAACAACCTGGAAATTATATTGGACATCCACAAGATACCGTATGGATGTTTGGTAAATTATATAAAAGAGATTTTTTAAAAAAATATAATGTTCATTTTATGCCTGGTTCAAGAGCAAATGAAGATAATGGATTCAATATGATTTGTAAATTATGCGCAAATCAAAATGAACAAATTAAATTTATTCAAGATATTACTTACTATTGGCATTTTAAAGAAGATTCAATCACACGTATTAATAATGCACAATACAGCTATGACAAATCATATGTTGGCTATACAAACAATATGATTTTTGCAATTAAACATGCAGAAAAGATGTGTCCGTTTAACGGTAATATTTTACAGCAAAAAGTTGCAATTATGTGTAACTTGTTTGAATATTTGGTTGAATGTCAAGCTCGTGATAAACGCTTTTATGAGCAAAATTGGAATTGTTGCAGAAAATACTATAAAGAAGTATATCATGAAATTAAAGACAAAATTAGTGAACAGATTTTTTCTGAAATTTATAATGATGTAATGCGCAATTCTTATATGGGTAATAAATTAGCAGGTATTATTCCATGGATTGGGATTAGTGAGTTTATGAAAAAACTTGAAGATGAATATGACCCAAATGAAGAAGATTTTCCAATGACTGATGATTCAACACCTTACCCAGAAAAAGAAATAGAAGAAGATTAAATTTTTAAGTAAATTTTTTATAAATTAAAAATAAACCCGTCATATTTCAGACGGGTTTTTATTATATATCTTCTTTTGTTATATATTTAAATTTCCACCAATCTTGTCCATCTATTTTTACATAACATTTTGATAAGTCTAATTCCCATACAACATCTTGGCCCTTTGCAATATTAATTATAAATGTATTTGTATTTAATCCATGCAAAGGCGTTGTACAATTTCCAGTATAAATATCTGTCCATGTTGAGCCATCTGAAGATACTTTATAATATAATTGTGTACCTGTCCAACCAACTTTGTAATAATAATATGTATTAAATGGTATACTAGCTCTATAACTTGATCCAGCATAATCCCAACTTGTACCAGTTGTTGAAAAATATCCTCCAACACTCATTGTACCACTTAGCTGATTATCTTCGAGTGTAATACACTTATGATTTGTATTATCAAATGATACTTCTTTTACTTCTAATAAATCGGTATATTGATTTGAACCCCAAGCAGATTTTTTAGCATATAAACAGATTTCCCAAGATTTATTTCCAGGACTAAATACTATTGGTATACGTATAACACCTGCTCCTTTAAACATAGTATTAGTTATTGAACAAAGAGATGGATTTAAAGGAATAATGTTAGGTTCTTTCCAAGATTCATAGGCTTTCCACCAATATTCATTATTTACTTTTATATAGCATTCATTTAAATCAATTGATCCATTAAATGGATTATGGTAACTAGTATTATCTGTTAAACCTATTCCAATAGTTGTTAAACTTGATACATTTCCTATAATGTCTGTAGAATTTTTAGATCCTTCTAAAGTCCAATTTTCATTATCTGTAGAATAATATAAACTATATTTTGATCCATCAAAGCAGAGTTTTGCATAATATAAAGTATTATCTGTTAAAATAGTTGTACCTGTAAAATCCCATAGATAATTTGTAGTAGTTTGAGCACGCAATCTAACACGCCATACTTTACTACTTTCTATACCTAACCAGTGATTATCACCAGCACCACTTGCAATTATTTTTCTCCTTGATCCAAGTGTACCTGTTATAATTTTTACATGCATTTCCCAAGGAGCACCGTTACTAACAGCTGAATAAAAATCTCCATTTACTTTAATATAATTATTATCTGAAAAGTCAGAATATATTTCATTAGTGTTTGTTAATTGACCAATAACTTCAAAATTTTTATTTTCTTCATCTATATCTTTTAAAGTTATACCATTCGAATAAGTAGTACCTTTCCACCACAATTTATTATTTACTTTAATATAACTTTTATTCATATCAAGATAACCATCAAAATAATAACTACTACCCCATAGCTGTTCTTTACCGAACCACATATCAGAATTTGTAGAATAATAATTACCATTTGTTGCTGTTGATACAGTTACACTATCTGAAAAATCTTCATTTTCTGATATAGTCAATTGTAATTCAGAAGATGTTAATTTTACTTTTATATAATACCACGTGTTAGGTAATACATTAAAATTAGAAGGAGTATGCACATGATATTGTGTAGAATTAATTTGCATTTCACATGCAGCTGATATAATATCCGTATAATACTGAGAGGTCCAAATTAATAAACCATTTCCAGAATTACGTACAATACTATCAAAAATAGGATTCCAAGTTGGACTAGCTGTACTATTATTTTTGAATTTAAAAACTATCTCAAAATCAGGGGAAGATAATAAAAATCCAGAATGTTTTAAATAATTACTTGATGAAAAATTACTAAGTATACCATTAGTATTTGTTAAACTACCAACAATTGTTCCATTTGCAATTCCACCATATTCACCTTCAAATAGATCATATATATCTGTATGTGAGCCAGCTGGCACTATAACTTCTTTTTCTTCACTAGGATCACTCATACATTCATAATAATTTTCATTATTTTCATTTACATATAGCATAGTTTCACCATATGTATATACTTCACCGGTTGTATTATACATTCTTGTACCATTTGCATAATAAATTGGTACACTTCCATAATATTCGCTACTTGCTGTATTATAATAATCTTGATCTGTATAAAATATTTTACCTGGATCTCCATATACTGCGTTCCAACCATATAATATTTTTGTTACTGGTTCTGTATTATACATATGGATATATACATTTTTCCAATTACTTGTATTATAAAAACAGTTAGTTATATTTTCAACACTGTTTGCTTTAATATAAATAGGTCCAGTTAAATTTCTACAATTATAAAAACTATTACACATATTTGTTACATTTGCTGGTATAACAGGAGAAGTAATTACGTTATAACAACCTTGATACACATCTCCAATATTTGTTACATTTTGTTTTATTTCTGGAGCTTGTGTTAAATTTGAACAATATCTATACGTACCATACATTTGAGTTGTACTATTTGGTAAGGTAGGAAAGCTTGTATGTTTGTTACATCCAGCAAATACTACACTCATATCTGTTAAGCCTTCCGGTATTTGTGGGAAATTAGATGTAACATTTCTACAATACATAAAACACCCTCTTATATTTGCAATATTTGAAGGTAAACTTTCTGGTACAGATGTTAAATTATAGCAATATGCAAATGTAGAAGACATATCTGTTATATTGGTTGGAATAGTTGGAGGAGTAGTTAAATTATAACAGCTAGAAAATGTACCAGCTAGATTAGTTATTTGTGTAGGAATAGTCGGAGGGGTTTTTATATTACGACAACTACAAAATGTATAATATAAACTATTGGTAAGAGTTACATTCGATATATCAGGTGTAGAAGTTATATTATAGCATCCATAAAACGCATAAGATAAATTATTTACAGTATTTGGTATTACAAATGTACCCTTTAAGTTATAACACCCATAAAATGCGTGTGACAGGTCAACTACTGAATTAGGCAATGTACCGATAGATTGTAAATAATTACAATAATAAAACGCATATGCCATATTTGTAATATTATTAGAAGTAATTATTGCATTTGTTAATTTATTACACCAACCAAAAGTGCCATACATATTAGTTACATTTTGAGGAATTGTAATATTTGCTGTCATATTAGTACAATAATAAAAGCAATTACTTATATCTTGTACATTAGCAGGAAGAGTTGGGGCTGATGTTAATTTTGGACAATAGTTAAAGGTTCTATGCATATTTATAACGGTGCTAGGAATACTCGGAGATGTTGTTAAATTGGAACAGCCGTTAAAACAATAACTCATATTAGTTACATTTGCAGGTAATGTAGGAACAGTATTTAATATATAGCAATAATTAAATGTACCGCTCATATTATTAGCAGAAGCTGGAAAATTTGTTATTGTTGTAAGGCTATTACAACCAGAAAATGCTTCTGACATATCATCTATATTTGTACCGGATGCAAAACCAGGAGTAGTATTTATTGAACTCTTTTTAAATGCTCTAGCTATATTAACTACAGAATTTGGAATTGTATAAGAGGCATTATACATAGAAGTACAACCTTCAAATGCTCCACTCATATCAGTTATATTTTCTGTAATTATGGGCATATTTGAAAAACTTTTACACCCTCTAAATCCATTAGATATATTTGTTATAAAATTCGGTATTGTATTTTCTGGTATATTATATAGATATGTACATCCATCTAAAAATCCAGCGGCACTATTTTGTAAATGCGCAGGTAATTTATTCCATGTATTTAAAATAAGTTCTGCTGGAATTTCCCACCAATTTGTATGATATGCAAATAAACCAGATATATCAGTTACAGAATTTGGAATTGTTGGAAAATTATATTCATAAAAATCATCAGATAATCCAGCAAATGCATAAGACATATTTGTAACATCTTGATTAATATTTGTTACAGAAGTTAAATTTGTACAATTAGCAAAAGCTCCTGCCATACTATTATTTACAAATGTAGCATTATTACAGTTTATGCTTGTGATTTTTTTATTTCCAGAATATGTTTTGCTATCCACATATAAAGCTTGTACTTTTACAACTGGATCAAAGTGTTGTTCAAATGTAGAATACCATTTTTCTCCATCTAACCATATTTCTAAATTAGTTAAATCTAAAGAGGCACGATTTTCTTTTAAGTAAGCTTTGGTATAACCTGTACTTATACCAATTATATTATTAGCTATTCCAATATAAATTTGGCCATTATAAAGAGGTTGTTCTTCATATTCATTCCAATTTTCTCCATCTTCTGAATAATAACTATAAGTCATATATTCATGCGGATCATAAATAAACTTATACCAATAATATTCGCCATATTGCATATTTTGTATAGATAAATAAGCACCATTATATCCAAAATTACAATATATACTACCATAGTCTGACATAATAGATATAAGATTTGATTGATCATGTATATCGCCAATTGAAAGAATCCCTGAATATCCATCACTTGTATTTATCTTTAATCTAAAAACAATTTCTATACGTTTATCTGTATCTATAATACCAGCTTCATTAAAAGTTACATAATCATCAGCACTTGTATTAGTGAGTATATAATCTTCAGTTATTGTAGGATTTCCAACTACTGTATAATTAGGTGTAATTGATGACATATTTATATTCTCCTATTATTTAAACTCCTGGTATTGTTACTGCTCCACCTTCACCAATATATCTAGTAAGTGTGACAGATTCTTGACCATTTAATTCATATTCATATTCCGATACATCTATTTCAGGTATTGCATTAATATCATGAAAAAGAACGCCATTATTTATATATTCTGTGCCTGTCCATGTTGTTTTTCCATCAACTATTATCATACATTCTTTTAAATCTATATAACCAGACATCGTACCTTGTGTACTTCCACCGAATCGTATATCATATGGAGGACATGTTAACTTATCATTAGATGAAATAGATGTAACTTCAGTATATGTTATATCATCTGTACTTATTAAAAGTTTATAATTATTTCCATCAAAAGTTGCTTTACAATAATAATATTGTCCTGCTGTAAGTATATAATTACCAATACCAGAAGCTAAATTCCATGAAGATCCATTTGTACTAAGCCACATACATAAATTATTTGTACTTTTTGTACCAATAACTATTTGAAATCTACTATTACTATTTACTTCTCCCCCAATAATACGTTGACTTGATAAACTCAAGTCTATATTAAACTTCAATTTGAATTCCCATGTAGAAGCTAAATCTGTTCTGAAATTTGTATAAGGTATTGTAAAATAACTTGTATCCATAGCAAAATTGCTAATAACATTATTATTATTAGTTACATTACCAACAATTGTTCCATTTGGTATTGCTTTTCTAGAATCAGCTGTAAATGGATTATATACACCCTTATATAATATATTATTATCAAAATCTGTTATATAAAATTCATTTAAATCAATATATCCATTAAATGGATTGTTTGTTGTTGATCCATTCCATGCTTCCCCTCCAATTTGATAGGTTTGATTTCCTGTTCCGGAATATTGATTAGTCATTTGGTATAGCTGTGAATATGTTTGTCCATCCGAAGAAAGATATAAAGTATGAGTAGACCCATTATGAACCATTTTAATCCAATAAGTAGTATTTGGATTTAATGTAGTTATTGTATTATAAGTATAGCTTGGGCCTGACCACCATGTAAGTGTTAATGAACTATAATAAAAATATAATGTATATTGATAGCCACCGAATAATATCATTTTACCATCACCAGAAGTCGTAGTAGTAAATTTTGCATACATTATAGTATTTGTCGTATCTGTAGACCATGGAAGAAATAATGCATTCGATGTTGTAAATCCATTAACAATACCACCATTATTCACTATACCTGTACCATAGACAGTACCTTCTATTTCTGGAGGATATTCAGATTCGAATGCTTTATATGTATTTGTATTTTTATATTTTAAACCTGTCCACCAAAGCTTATTATTAATTTTAATATAACATTCAGATAAATCTACACTTCCATTAAACCAATGTGTTCCACCTGTTGCAAAATCTCCAATCCACATTTGGCCAGGTTGTAACTTCCATGTATTAGAGATACTTTGTATTAAATTATAATTAGTCCCATCATTAGATGTATATGCATAATAAGTACCATTCTCATATTTGGCTTTTAGCCAAATCCATTCATTCATATTACAATATCCAAATATTGGCTCAATAACCCAAGTGGAAGAATTACCTACATGATAAGATAGTTCTCCATCTACTGAAAGATAAAAAGATAATCCGCCAGTAGTACCAACATATCCCGCTATATCTTGACCACCAGTACTTGTGTCTACAGGCTTTATTTTTAATACTATTTCCCAATTATTATCACCAGTAGATAAAGTATTCGGTAATAACAAGTGATCAGTATCACTAAATCCACTAATTATGCCCATATTATCATTTAATGTTCCTATAATGGTGCCATTAACACTATAATTTAGTAAATATTTAGTACCTTCCCACCAAAGTTCATCATTTATTTTAATATATGTTTCATTTAAGTCTATTTCACCCAAAAATGGTAAGCAGCTAGAAGAACCATATAAATCATTACCAAAACAAAAATTATATGAACTGTTTTGATACATTTGTGTACCATTATAAGTTAACAATTCTGTATAGTTTGTGCCATCAGTTGAATACGATAATACATATTTAAAAGAAGAGCTACAAGTTAATTTTGCCCAATACCAAGTATTTATCGATAAAGAAACGGCCGTGCTATTAGTCTCATTTTGCCAACTATTACCGCTTGAATCAGGTATAGCCCAACCTAAATAGCCATTTCCATTATAATTGCATTGTACAGCTGGCATTTTATGATCTGAATTTGATGATGTTCCGAATAATTTACAACGAGTAGATATATCTGATTGTTTAAATTTTACAACAATTTCAAAACTAGAAGATCCTGGTAAAAACGCTTTTCCTATATTTAAACAATTTCTAGGATTAAAGCCACTGATGACATTATTTACATTTGTTAAAGTTCCAACAATTGTTCCATTAATTCCTTTTTCCTCTAATTCTCCTGGCTCTTCATACTCATATGGAATATATACATCTTTGGCTTTTACTGTATTATTAAAGCATGCACCTGCGTCCTTAACTTTTTCTGATTCTATTTTAATATCCCCAGACAAATTTTGACATTGACTAAATGTATATGACATCCATTCAACATTTGCTGGAATATTAGGAGCAGATGTTAAATTATAGCATTTATGAAAAGTTGATGCCATACTTGTAACTGAATTTGGGATAACCGGAGGATCTATAATTCCAGTACCTGAAAATGTTAATTGTAAATTTTCAATACCATTTGGTACAGTAGGTGTCTCAACTAAATTTATACAATAGTGAAATGCATCTGCCATATTTGTAACAGTATTTGGTATAGTAGGAGCATTTACTATATTATTACAACTTCTAAATGCGCCATAAATGTTAACTGCGTTTGGTGGTATAATAGCTTCTTGTAAATTTGTACAATTATAAAAGGCATCTTGCATATTTACAACAGCTGAGTTCTCTTCAAAAGCTACTGATTGTAAATTAGTACAATACATAAAAGCACCACCTAATTCTGTTACTGAATTAGGAATAGTAGGAATAGTTTTCAAATTTGTACAATTTGAAAATGCATTTGTTAGATCTGTTACATTATATGATATATTTGTTACAGATGTTAAGTTTGAAATATTTGAAAAAAATGAATTAGCACTGTTATTAACAAAATATACATTGTTAAGATTTACGCTATTTACTATATTCTTTACCGAATTATTAGTAAATTCATTAAAATAAACTTTATTTACATTAAAGTATCGACTCATCTTCATATCCTTCAATATTCGGTAATGTTAAATCTGGATTATTTCCAATATAAGTTAAATATACATTTCCATCTTGATCTTGTGTTGATGTATACAAATTATCATCTACATCTAACATATCTAACGGCGCAACTGTTGAATCATATAAATATACATTATCCAATGTACCATATGAATCATATCCAGCTGCAATAAATGCATTATACGTTTGTGTATTTACGCCATTTATAAAATATGTAAAAGGTATAAATACATTTTTTCTTAATGTAGTATTTTTAAAACATTCTGTAGCATCGGCTACTTCTGTACTTATAATATTAATCGTACCGGTTAAGGCATAGCAATTTCTAAATGTTTGTGACATATCAGTTACATTAGCTGGAATATTTGGTATAGAAGTTAAAGAATGGCATTGATAAAATGTTTGACTTAAATTTACAACATTCTCTGGTAATGCAGATACAGATAATAACTTATTACAAAAATAAAATGATGTATTCATATTAGTAACAGCATTCGTTAAAATAGTAACAGATGTTATATTTTCACATCTATAAAAAGTACTAGTTAAATCAGTTACAGAATCAGGAATAGTAACATTTGTAGTTAGTGCATTACACCATTTAAATGTTTGGGCCATATTTGTAACAGTATTTGGGATAGTAGGTACTGTTTTTAAATTGAAACAATTATAAAAACACAATGCCATATCTGTTACATCATTTGGAATTTCTGGTATAGTTTGAATTGAATCACAGCGATCAAACATTCTTAACATACTAGTAGTGGATGATGGAATATGTGATACAGATGTTAAATTAGCACAATTTGAAAACATCCAATCTGTACGATTAATATCATTATGTAAATTTGTAACTGTTTTTAAATTATAGCAATTTCTAAAAGCACTTAAACCAGAATTTAATCTTGGTCGGGCATTATTACAATCTACATTTATAATATTTTCATTGTTTTGAAATGTAATATGATTCATAAGTACAGTATTTGTTTCATATTGAGGTACAATAATATTTGTAGCTGATCCAATATATGATTCTAAATAAATTTCATCAGTTGTACTATTTGTAGTGTATATATAATCTTGTGTAATAGTATTATAATCATCATAAGATCTTAATATGATACCATTTACTCTACTTCCATCAAAAGCATATCCTAAATTTGTAAAAGTATTATAAGTTTTAGTATAACTTCCACTGATTTTTTCTGTGATATAAATATTACGACTAGATGTAGTATTATCATAAATATTTGTAGCGTTAGTAATATTATTTGCTTTTATGAAAATATTACCAACTATTCCATTACAAGATGAAAAAGCATTATAAGCATTTACTACATTAGCTGGTATATTAACACTTCCGTTTATTCCTGCACATCCAGCAAATGCACTCGACATATCTACTATACTATTTGGTAATTCTGGAATACTTTCTGCATTACTATTTCCTAAAAATGCTTCTTGTATATTTGTTAAATTTATACAATTTGTAAGATTTGGTATATTTTCAAGATTACAATTTGCAAATGCTCTATACATATTTGTAATACTTGTTGCATTTGTCGTATCTGGTGTATTAACCAAATTTGTACAATCAGCAAAAGTATTAATCATATTAATTACATTATTTGAAATTGTAATACTACCATTAATATTTGTACAATATTCGAAAGTATCTATTAAATCGGTAACAGAATCTGGAATTGTTGGTATATTTAATAAACCAATACAATTTTTAAATGTATTAACCATTATCTCAACATTCGTATCACTACTTATTGTCGGAGCATTTATGATATTTGTACAATTATAAAAAGTATCTGTTAAATCTGTTACAGTATTTGGTATTTCAGCAACATCTGGCAAATTTGTACAGTTCCAAAACGTTTTATACATATTAACTGTAGATGTAGGAATATTTATGGTAGATTTTAAGTTAAAGCTATCATAAAAAGCCATACTCATATCAGTAATAGAATTTGGAAGTTCTGGTATTGTTTCTAATGCAGGACAAATGGCAAATGTATTATGTAAATTTGTAGTATTATTTGAGATAGAAGGTACATTATTTAGTTTTAAGCATTGAAAAAATGTACTTGATAAATCTGTTACAGAATCTGGAATTTCCGGAGCATTTACTATATTTCCACACCAACTAAAAGTATTTTGCATATTTATAACTGTATTTGGTATTTCAGAAATATTTTCTAATGCAAAGCAACCATTAAAAGTAAAGCTCATATTAATAGTTGTATTTGGAATTGTTGGTGTATTTATAAGGTTTGTGCATCCTTGAAATGATGCAGTCATTATTTTAATACTATTAGGTAATGTAGGTATAGATGTTAGATTTGTACATTTGGCATAAGTAGCTGTAATATCTGAAACTGTATCTGGAATTTCTGGAAATATATTAATAGTAGGACAATTATAAAATAATCCTGTAACATTTCCAACTGCATTTGGTAAGGTTGGTACATTAACTAAATTTTGGCAATTTCTAAAACAATACGCCATATTAGTTATACTATTACTAATATTTATAACTTGTGTTAAATTTAGACAATTACTAAAGCTATTAGCCATAGAAGCATTTGTCCAATTTGTATAGTTACAATCTATGCTATTTATATTTTGATTATTTTCAAAAATATTTGTATTATAAATTACTGCTCTTATAGCCATTTTAGCTTTTCTTTCTAATTTTTAATATGTAAGTAATTAAAAAATTCCAGTCTTATTACTCTTCATAATAAGAACTGGAATAAGCAATAAATAGACTAAAATGTAGGACTAAAATAATAGAAATAGGTTAAAAAGCTATCATTAGACCTGTTGTAAATCCAGTAAGTATTTCTGCAGTTGCTGTTGGGCGTTTTGTATATCCAAAATCATAAGCTTTCCAACAAAATGCATAAATAGTAGATAAAATAATTCCCATTAACATACATTCTGGTTTTAAAGATGTAATAGCAAAGATTATTGATGGAATGGTATAGCGTACTGTCATCAAAATATAATCACACCAAAAACCATACATTTCACTTTCTGGAATTATCTTTTTTACATATTTCCAATACCATAATTGTTCATATCTTGATACATCTGGTGGTTGGCCATGACCAAAATCAAAACAACAGCCATGACTTCTAGCCCAATATAAGCCTTGTAATACTAATGCAGACAATAAAGATAACCAGATATTTAGTCCATTATATAATAATATACCAAAACATCCTAAAAATCCAAAAATATGTTGTACAAATCTATTACTTAAAATTGGCTTATCATTTAAAAGACCACCGAACCATCTTCTCCAAAAACCTTCATATAATGAATATAAAAAATCTATAAAATATAACATGTTTTTCTCCTCTTTTATATTATAAGAAGAACAAAAATTACTTTAATATTTCTAGTGTTTCGAATTTTTCATTAATTAGCATTTCTGGTGTTATCTTATTAACAAATTTGTCATCTGTTATATATTGAACTGTAGGTTGATCATTATAATTAAGTTGTGCGTTATATATACAACCAACTAAACTATCAGCCATATCTTTTAATTCAACAGTTTTTTCTACTTTTCCTTTACTAAACACTAATGTTTCTAGCTCTTTTTTAAGCTTTGGACATTTTCCAGTTTTAACATGCCCTGTAGATATTAAATTTGCTGCATTTATATATGGTTCAAGTTTTAAATCAACTGAAACTTTTTCAACATTTTTAAAATAACCACTATTTTCCCAAGTTTGTCTTACTATTTCGCTTTGATATTGATCACATGAAATAGTATTGATAACTACATTACCTTTTAATACTAAATCTTCATAAAATTTTTGTACACATTCTAAATCAATAGTTGTTTTTGCACTAAGTGCTATTATAAAGTCTAAAATGTAAATTGTTTCTTTTTCATTAGTTATTGGATTAATAATATATTCTTTATGTCCTAACGATAAACCAGTATCACATTCACCAGAAGAGCTTAAATCACAATGTGCATAATGATCAACTTTTGCTCCATTTCTTAAATAATATTTACCATCTAAGCCATTTTTTTCAAATAGATTAGTATTATCTAATAACATTTGAAATAGATCATTATTTTCACCCAAATTAGCTGTAAATAATAATTCTGGACATAATTTATCATCTTCAAGTTTAGATGTATCTCTAAATACCATATTATTATCTTCAGTTGCAATACCAGCTAAGTCTTGAATAGATTGATCTAATTGTAATTCAAATTTTGAGCGATAAACTGTTGGTACATTAATTAAAATACATCCAGCAGGTGGTTCATAATTATCATCTTCTATAGCTTTTAATTCACCTGGATCTGTAATAATTCTACTTGGAATTGTACCATTGCCAACCATAACAGGAAATGTCGTTCCATCTCCTATAAAATTTGGATCAGGTTTAACTTCCCATAACATAGGATTAAATTTCATTATACTTGGATCATTTTTAGGTAGATGTCTAACGTATTCACCCAACGCACTATTTGTAGTACGAGCGGATGAAACTACAGATTGAAATACTAAATCTGATCCCTGGAAACGAGTTGCGAAACGATTATCTAACGTATTTAAAAGAGCAATGGCTTCATCCATACCTTTATCATTAATTTCATCACAATTATGTACAAAAACTGATTCTCCATTATCTAAAGCGAGCATGAAATTATGGTTTTTACCTTCTACTTTTAAATCATAGACAGCAACTGGTTCATCTAATTTTAATTTTTCTACTTTTTTAATCTTCATAGATAAATTTCCTTCCAAATTGCTTTTCTATTTGCAGTAAAAAGGCTTCAATACCACCAACTTTAGTAATAATTGTTGTCCATAGAGGTTCAGTATTTGCTAATCTTGATCCTATAGAACGATGACTATTAAAAATTTGTTCGTTTATTTGATCATTTTTTATACGTTTTAATACATTCCATGCTCTACCCAAAGATTTTGCAATATTTGCTTTTGTTTTTTCTTCTATTGTTTTTTTATTCCAAGATAACGATTGACTTTTTGCTAATTTTGTACGACTTTCCTTAGATGAGACCTTTGGAAATAAATGATTTAGCTCAGCCGTTCTTTTTCTATGCTTTTCAGATTTATTATAAGCACATAGGCTATTTTTAGAAGCCAGTCTACGATTAGGTTGTAAAGCAGCTTGTATACGATTCTTTTTTACTTGTAATCTATGACCTTCTTGTACTAACCATATATAATATAAATGTTTAATATCATATAACCAACTAAGAGTGTCTTGTATTTTTTGCTGTTTTTGTTTATATTTCGTTTCTTTTATTTTAGTACTTTTTTTGTTTATTATTTCTGGAGTGATTAAAATGACACCTTCTCCGCCGTTGCTTATATTTGTTAAAATTCCAGTATGATCTATAACTTTTCCATATCGTTGTATAAGTTGTTTCTCTAAATCATAAGCTTCAGATAAAGATATATTTGTTTTTAGTATTTGTATTTCTGGTTTCAGTTTTTGTGATAATATATCTTTAATAATATTACTTTTTATTTTATTATGATCTTGCTTTAAAGATTTATTTGTAAAATGAGAAAAAGGTCTAATATATTGTAAGTTAAACTGATTATTCAATGTATTTTCATGTGTACTAATACCTATATAAAAAGGTAAATTATATGTTTTAGAAGTTTGTCTATTATCCATTAATGCATATACATAAGCTTGTTTTTCTGAAGCTATATCATCTTCTTCAGTTAGATATTGCGCTTGTTTATAAGCAATACCATTTTCATAAATTATATATTTATCATCTTTTTTTGGATTATTTATTATAAAAGGATGATCTGGAGTACATTCGATATATCTTTCATCATCATAGTAAATTCGTATCAATTCAGTTACTTTACGTGTTTCTTGTACATCTAAGATTTTTACTTTCTGCTTTATTCCATTTTTATCTAAGCAATATGTATTAAATTTGATTCCTTTTTTAAATTGATGTAATAAACTTATAAAACTAATTATTCCTTTGTCAGTATATACTTTCATATTACCAGTAAAACAGAATGAATTTACAACATTCATACCTGTAAAGTGTGTAGCTTGTGAACCACTTGTTAAAATAATATTATCTGGAAAATATACTGTACCACTACTTTTTTCTAATACAAATGGAATAGGACAATGTGGATCATCTAAATTAAAGTTTTCAAAAGAACGTTGTGACATTACTCTTTGAAAGCAAGGCATAGTTTCCATTAATTTAACAAAGGGCAACATGTTTACGTCATATACTTGGCGTAAGGTCGTAGCAATAACAACATTTGCAATAGTAGCGTCGGCATCTACATTAAATGTTGATCTTGGATAACGTAGACACATAATTCTATATAAAACGTATAAAAAAGCTTTACGCGCAACGGTAGATTTTCCACAACCTAAACAGCCACTAAAAATAACTTTACGAACCGGTGAACCTTCTGCAAACATTTTACATAATTGTTCTTTCCAATACGGATAAAGAGTGGCATTTGAATAACCCATATAAAATTTATTATTTAAAAATTCTTCAATAGAAGGAACAGGTCTTTTATATAACACACTATCTGTTTGTTCAAGAAACGAAGTATCTTGATTCGTAAGTGTAAGATATAAACTTATTCTTTGATATAATTCTGGTTTTGTTTTTA
>Ga0310696_10002071_pt1 | contig 27408 bp, 18 predicted proteins | sample AusTroGonzalo_MG_4_FD_203885 | JGI IMG/M metagenome (GOLD analysis project Ga0310696, IMG submission 203885) | Bovine rumen microbial communities from tropical cattle in Woodstock, Queensland, Australia - Gonzalo_02 (v2) (version 2) | ecosystem: Host-associated > Mammals > Digestive system >...
TAGATGTTTCTAGTTTTAATCAAAAACTTAATCAAAAACTTTATGGCGAAGCTTTAGCAATTGATCCAGAGTTTGCAGAATATGTTCGTTATAAAGAATTATTGGCAAAACGACTTAAAACTGCATTAACTGAAGATGAAAAAACATTATTGGCAACAATTGAAAAAAAATATTCTGATCTTGGAGATTTTGATACATGAGTACAAAATTTAATAGATAAAAATATAAACACTCCAAATTTAGAAGATTTATTAGCAAAAACATTAAAAGATTCTGGTATAGATGTTACTATATCAGGAAGCGCTAAATCTCAAGCAAAAGAATATGGATTTAATGAAGCTGCAATTAAAGCTTATGTAGCCTATTTAAAAAAATTAAAACCTGCTTTGGAGGATAATCAAAAAGCTGCTGAAGATTTAGCTATTGCAATGATAAAACTAGATAAAGCTTTATCTGATTATGCTGACAAATGAGAAGATTGAAAAGAAGTCTTAACCGATCCTCAATTAAAAAATACTCCAGAATATTTTAAAGCTATGGGAGAAGCTGCAGAAGGATTATCAAATATTTTTGGTGTAGATGTTTTACCAAGTTTTTTAGAAACAGAAGAACATCTGAAAGATATAGATAAATTATTAAATGGAGATACCGATGCCTTTTATCGATTAAGAGAAGCAGTTGCACAAGATTTTGTTATTGGATTACATTTAAATGAAGATGATGAAAATCTTTTATTAAGTAAAATTGAAGAATTAAATTCTAGTGAGATTGAAATTGGAACAGCCATTTCAGAGTTAGATGATACTCAGTTTATTGATACTTTAAATAATATGATAAAGGCAGGAAAATTAACTGCAGATCAAGCAAATGAATATTTAAGTAGCATAGGTTATGAAGGAGAAATTGAATATAGACCTGGACCAACAACATCAACTGAAACAAAAGTAAGTGGAAATGTCTTAGGTAAGGATATTACTTTTGCTACCTTACATTCTGAATCAACTACAGAAGTCCCATATATTAAAGATGCACGAAAAAAAGATGATAGAAATACTATTAATCGCGTAGTTGGTGGAAATGCAAAAAATAGAAGTAATAATTCTAAAGGTAGTGGTGGAAGCGGTAAATCTTCTCAACCTAAAACAGTTGAACTAACAAAAGATAAATCAGATAGATATCATAAAGTTAATACTCAAATTGAAAAAACATCTAATAATTTAGATAAATTAGAAAAAGCTGAAGAAAAAGCTTTAGGCGGAGATTGGGTAAATAACTTAACATTACAATTCCAACAATTAAATAATCAAATTGCTAACTATAATGAAAAACTTAGAATAGCGCAAGGCGAACAAGCGGAATTACGTAATGAACTAGCTAGAATGGGTGCTCAATTCAACGCGGATGGTACAATCGCAAATTATAATGAATTATTTGATACTTACTTAGCAAAAATAAATGCGTTAGAAAGAGAATATAATAATTTATCTGCCGCACAACAAGAGCAATGAGATAAAGAAAAACGTATTGATAATGCTAAAGAACAATTTAGTCAATTAAAAGAAAATATGAATAGATATGATGAACTTATAAGTAGTTTCATCCCAGATATTCAAAAACAAATTCAAGATGCTATTGATGAAATTGTTGAAAAACAAATTGAAAAATTTAATAAAGGTATTGATTTACGTCTTGATATATCAAAAGCTACAAGAGATTGAGATACATTTAAAACAAAAGTTCTTGATGGTATTGCGGATGATGATATTATTGAGCAAACTAAAAAGAAAATAAGAGATTGAGGTACTTACTATAATGAGGCGGGAACTGGTGCTATTCAAGCATTAGTTACTCATTTAAATCAACAATTTGGTGAGTTTGAAAAAGACATTTCCGCAATTTATGGTCAAGATGATGTTAAAGAGATTGAAGACTTAGAAAAATATTATGAAGAGTTAATGACTCAAATGGAAGCAGTATTCGATCTTGAAAAAGAAATCCATGAAGCTTATATCGATATGATGAAAGAAGCTCAAGATGAATTTGATAAACATATTAAACAATACAAAACTGTTTCAGATTTAATTGAGCATGATATGAAACTAATTGAATTAGTTTATGGTAAAGAATCTTATAGTGCTTTAGGTAAGTATTATGATAAACAAATTGAAAATGACAAACTTCAATTAGATTTCCAACGTCAACAAGTAGAATTCTGAAGAGCGGCTAGGGATGCGGAAGAAGAGGGTTCTGATGCATGGATCGCCGCGAATGATAATCTACAAAATGCGCAAAAAGAATTAAATGATGGTATTGAAAAATCAGTAGAACATCTACGTGATAGTTATGTTAATGCTATTGATGAGATATTACAAAATCTTAATAAAGATGTTACTGGCGGAAAAGGTCTAGATTATATTAATACTGAATGAACATTAATTAATAAAGAAGCTGACCAATACTTAGATACTATTAATCAGTTATTTGAAACACAAGCATTAGAAAATAAATATCTAGATGCTATTGACCAAACTGATAATATTGCCGCACAAAAGAAATTAAAAGCAATAATGGATGAAGAAATTGGTGCTTTAAAAGAAAAAGATAAGTTAACACAATATGATATTGATAGAGCAAATAAGAGATATGAAATTGCTCTTAAACAAATTGCTCTTGAAGAAGCACAACAAAATAAATCAACTATGCGTTTAAGACGTGATAGTCAAGGTAATTATAGATATGAATATGTTGCTGACAATGATGCTATTGATCAAGCAAAAGATGAATTAGACAAATTAAAAAATGATTTATATAATTTTGATAAAAACCAATATAATAATTCTTTAAAAGAAATGTATGATACATGAGTTGAATATCAAGGTGCATTAAAAGATGCAGCTCAAATTAATGATCCAGAAGAAAGAGCTGCTAAAGAAGCTCTTATTAAAGAAGAATATGGAAATATTATTAATAATATGCTTGAGGAAAATGCTGTTATTAGAAAAAATCTTGAAGAATCTGCATTTGAAGATTTAGCTGCATTGCATCAAAAAGATATTGAAGAATATAACAACATGCTTGAAGATGAAAAGAATGCATTAATGACTAGTTTAGTTCCAGCTTGAGATTCTGGTGTTCAACAAATGGCAGACAAAATGATTGAAGAAGGTGGATTCTGACCTACTTGTAAAGAGGCTTTTGATAAATTGCATAAAGCTCAAGATACATCTAAAGAAAAATTTGAAGAAATGTCTAATGCAGCTGGTATATCTGGAGAAGAGATTAAAGAAGGTATTGATCCAGCTATTGAAGCAACAAAATCATTAATAGAAGAAAATGATGCTTTAACTAGAAAATATGGTGAAAGACTTCAAACAATGAAGGATTTAAATACTGAGCTAGGTAATATGAAAACTGCATTTGAAGAAACTGCTGCAAAAGCTAAAGAAGTTGCAGAACAAGCTCATGAAATTTTAAATACATTTAAGAATGATGAAGCGGATGCGTATGATGAAGCTGCGGAAGCGACGACTCATGAAACTACAGTCGAGAATGCAATCAATGGTAATCCAGAAGTTAACACAGAAACAACTGCTGCCGCAAGTCCTTATACAGGTGATGGAATACCTCGTTTATGAGATGATAACATTACTTTAACAGGTGCATATCATACAAGAGCAGATGGTAGTGGAGGATCTTACGATTGGCATATTGGAGAAGGTAATTTTGTCATTATGGATACAGCTCCTTGAGCTCGCTATCCATATCAAGTTGGAAGATGAAGTTCAGCAGAAGGAAAATACATTCAATTTGGATGAGTAGATACAGAAGCTATGACTGGATATGATACTGGTGGTTATACTGGTGAATGAGGAAATAATGGTCGTTTAGCTATGTTACATCAAAAAGAATTAGTGTTAAATGCAAGTGATACTGAGAATATATTAAATGCGGTTAATGCTATTAGAACATTAACTAATTCAGTTGGTATTGCAACTCTTGCAAGACTAGCTAATTTAGGTGCAGGCGGAAGCGCAGGTACAAGTGGAAATGGTCTCGAACAAAATGTCCACATCACCGCAACATTCCCAAATGCAACAAGCTCAAGAGAAATTGAAGATGCTTTATTAAACTTAACAAACAAAGCATCGCAATATATAGGAAGAAGATAGTGAATAACTATCTTCTTTTTTTATTTGGGTAGAAATATTTAACTTATCAATATAAAAATTAAAATATCACAAAGAGAGAAAAAAGGAGATGGGAAAATGAGTAGTGTAATGAATTATGAAGATAATATACTTACAGCAATTCAAATGATGGTTGATAATGCTGTTGAGCATGCTACCTATGATAAAACAATTCAAGCTACAATTAAAAAGGTTGTAGATCCTACAATTGGAAAATATAGAATTATGTATCAAGATAGCGCATTTTATGCTTATGCAACTTCTATTGATGTTACTTATTCAGAAGGTACTAATGTGTATGTTTTAATTCCAGGAAACGATATGTCAAAAACTAAGACTATCTTAGGAACCGTAGACAATCTTGGAGTTGATTTTATAAATATATTAACTAATGAAGAGCGCTATGAAAACCTTGGTGTTAACATTGCTCATACATCTAGTGACTTTAGTTTAAATTCATATATATCTGAAAGTATATTGGCTTTATACGATAGAACAAATAATATTAATTTAATAGGTTTAAATGTTGATGATGCAGAAATGTATCTAAAACAAAATGATTATTTCACTTTAGGTGCATATTTCAAAACTAATTTACCTAGTGAACAAAGAACAAAAGGTAATTATGGTATTTCATTTAAATTTGTTTATGCAGATGAAAATAATAGTGATGTTGAAAAAACTTATACTATTGATTTAGATAGTTTTAATGGAGATCCATATAATTTATCTAATTATTTAAAACAAACTAGTACATATGATAATTATGATAAAGATAATTTTAAATATATTGAATCAATTACTATATTTGAAAATGGATTCCCTTATCAAGACCCAAGTAAACCTAATGATATTTTTGTAAAAGATATACAAATTTTTGGAGCTAGAAAAATCACTGAAGATGAATTAGCTTCAAATATGCTTTCTATTTTAACACCACAAGGTACTTATTTTACTGCTGAGGATTCTGCATCAGCTACAAAAACTTTAAAAGCTCAAATCAGAATAAAAGGTAAAATTGCTAGTGATTACAGTAATACAAGATTTTATTGATTTAGAGAAAATGCGGCGGTTACTAAATCCACTAACGCGGATAAATACTGTTCATTCGGAAGCTCTGGATGAGAATGTTTAAACTCTAAAGAAGCAACTAGCGATAATGAATCAGAGTGAATCCCAGCAGATGATACCTTTACTATTATAAAATCTGATTTATTAACAAAAGAAACTAAATATAAATGTGTAGCTCTTTATAACAATGGAGATGTTACATTATCAAGAGAAATAACTATATATAATAAAGGTGCGGCTACATTAAGTATTGAATCAAGTGCTGGTACTCAATTTTATTTTGGAACAGGCACAACAACTTTAACATGTAGCGTTACTCCAGCTTTATCTAACTTAACTTATAAATGAGGTAAGGTTGATATATATGGTGCTTTTACTGAAATTAATAATGCAACTTCCGCAACACTGACTATAAATGCTAGTGATATAGATAGATTTAATATTTATAAATGTCAAGTAGATTCTAATAATAATTATTGCGGAACTGCATCTATATCTTTATATAATTCTTTAGATAAAACTGAAAATACTAGAATTATTATTAATAATGGTTCGCAAGTATTTAAATATAATACAGATGGTATTGCTCCTAATAGTCAATCTTTAGAGAAACCTATTACAATACTACCATTAAGTTTTAAATTATTTGATGATGAAGGTGCGGAGATACCTGATGAAAAAATCGCGGTTTCTGCAGTACAATGACTAGTTCCCGCAAACAATACTTTATTAGATATACCAAATATCTATGGAACTCCAACTGTTGAAGGTGATTGACTAGTATATTCTAATACAAAAGAATTTAGTTTTAATATCTTAAGAAGATATGATGCTAAAAAAATTAATAATACTATTAGATTAAGAATTACTTTAGGCGACAATGTTTCTACTGTTGACTCCAATTTAATTTTCATTAAAGAAGGAGAAAGAGGAAGTAATGGAACTAATTTTGTATGTAAAGTTGTTCCTAACACTTCTGAATCTATTGAAAAACCTATCGTAACAATTAATAATAATACAGCAACATTAAATTATACCGCTGCTAATAATAAATGATTTAAAGTTCAATTATGAAGAGATGGAGAACAATTATTTAATAGTACAGAGTCTGGACAGTCATCAGAAGATAAGGCGGTTACAGTAACGTGGTCTGTATTAAAAAATACTTATAGTTCTTCTATTAATGATGATAGTAATATTACTATTAATGCAACAACAGGAGTAGTAAGTTGTAATACGACAACATATGGTCATGCTCCTGCTAACATAATTCAATGTAAAGTTGTTTATGATGGTGTTGAATATTATGATAATATACCTATTACTATAATTAGATTAAATAATAGTAATTATAATATATCTTTAAAAGAATTCTGTGGATTCTCATACGCGATTTACGAATCTGATGGCCGCAATCCGCAATATGATAATTCAACTCCATTTGAAGTAATAGTTAAAAATAATGGTACTGATATTAGTTTAGATGATGATACATCATATGCTTGAGCTGTTGTTGGAAGTTATTATGAAGGTGGAAGCTATAAAACTGTAGAGAATTTAATTCTTGTAACTTCTTACACAGAAACAGTTACTTTAACTAAAAATCAAAAAAGATTTAAACCTATTGATACATATGATGGATTATGTTTAACTAATGCAATAGTATGTGCAATAGCTGTTAATAGTACTCAAATAGGTACTATTACTATACCTATTGATTTATATATAAATAGATATGGAAATGCTGCTTTAAATAATTGAAATGGAAGCAGTATTCAAATTAGAAATGATGAAGGTATTATTTTATCTCCTCAAATTGGGGCTGGTAAAAAAGAAACTGATAATACATTTACTGGTATGTTTATGGGAGATGTAGAGGAAAATGCTACATCGGATAAAGAAATTGGTTTGTTTGGATATTATCATGGACAAAGAACTATTGAATTAAATGCAGAAACTGGAACTGCTAAATTTGGTGCGACAAATAAAAGTCAGATAATTTTAGACCCAAAACTTGACAGCGCTAAAATATGTTCTGGTGATTTTGAAATAACTTATGTTCTTCCTAGCGAAATGAATCCACCTCAAACAGTTTATACTGAAGGTTTTAAATATATAAGAGTAAAAAATAATGGAGACGTTATTCTTTTAAAACAAAAACCTGCGGGAAGTACTCCTTTAGAGGACAATGAATATCGTATTGGAGATTCTTTTAAAGTTGGAGATAGAGTTTGAGTTAATGGTGCTGGATTAGAAATAGATTTAAATGATCCACATATTATGTTTGGAAATGGTAATTTTAGAGTAGATTCAGACGGTCAAATTTATGCTACAGGTTTTGTTACAGTTAAAGAACTTGAAGAAGGAGATTACAATATTCCTGGCGTAAATGTATTTAATGTAGACTATACAAATGATACAGTACAATTTGAAGCAAATGCTCAATTATATCCAATAGGAACAAATCCAATTCAAAAAACAATTACTTTAAATTGTTTATTTAAAGACTTAACAACAACAAATTATACTACTTATTTATTAGATAGTAATGGAGACCCTATTACTACATATCCATATCCAAGCGCAAATACTTATGATGCAAATGGATTAAGAATTAATATTACTCAAGCTTCAGTATCTGGACAGGCGGTAATCACATTTATTGCTAATACAAATCAAGCAATTGCAAGTACAGTTAATTCATATAAATTTAGATTTACACATCCTAATGCTCCTAGTGCAATAGTTGTAGATAAATTATTCTATGCTAATTTAGTAGTAAAAGGAACATCTGTTTCTATTAAGGGTGGTCCTTACGCGAATGTAGCCGCATTATGCGCAGCACATGGGTCTGGTAATACATTAGGAGATGGATATACTGTTGGAGAATCAAATGCTCATTTATATGTATTTACTAATGGCAATAGTACAGGCGGATCTGATCCAGGTGATTGAAGTGATGTAGGACAAATTCAAGGTGCACCAGGTCAAGATGGAACTAATGCAAAAGGATTATACATTAGCGCAACTGCAGATATATTTAAAAAAGCTAGTGGTGAAAGTAGTTATAGTCCAACATCAATTACTATAACTCCATTCTTTCAAAATACAACTTTTAATAAGTGGTATTATAATGATGGTACTGAGCATGAAATAGATTTGTCTTCGCTTCCTGGTGGAATTACTTATAATAGTAATACAAAAGCATTAACAATTCCTAACAATTCTTCTTTATATACTAGTAGCATTTCAGTTTTAACTTTTAAATGTACTACTGTTGAAGAATATGCAACTAGTCAACCTTATTATAATACAATCTCAATTGGACGTGTTGATGATGGTTTACAAGGAGCACCTGGTATTAACGGTAAGACAATTTGGGTTACATCAACAGCACCAACATATAGTAATAATAAATATATAATGCAAATTGCTAATTTAGTTGGTCCTAATAAAACACCTGAAGTTGGAGAAATTATTATTTATAATAATAGATATCAATATCCTATTACAACAGTAAATACAACAACTGTTGAAGCAACAACTCAATATGATATGAAAGGCCCTCAAGGAAATAATACTGCGGTTGTAAGTATATATAAGAGAAATGCTAGTACACCTACTACACCTACTTATAGTAGTAGTGATAATCCTACATATACATTCAGTACTCATACTTTATCAGTTGCGCCAACAGGTTGGTCTACAACTATGCCTGCGGCAACAACAGGAACTGAATTATATGTTTCTAGTATTGTTGTTTATGGAAACACTGATTTAATAGATATAGATACTAGTGTAGTTTGGGCAACACCAACACAAATTACTGAAAAAGGAATGGATGGAACATCTCCTTTTTATGGTTATTTAACAAATGAAGTTCAAAGTTTTGCGGCGGACGTAGCAGGCGCAACCGCAAGTACAGAATTACATGCTTATAGCGGTTCTACTGAAAAAGCGGTACAAATTAAAACAGTTGGTATAGCAGGACAAACCGCCGTAACCGCATCTACAAGTTATCAAACAATTACAGGACTTTCTTGATTACAATTTAAGGTTAATTATACTACATCAGTAAATGGGCCTCAAATTACTTTTGAAACATTGACAGGAGTACCACAATCTACTTCTGGTCAAATTATTATTACATATAGAGTAAGTGGCGAAAGTTCAGATAGGACAATATATTTTGCTTACTCAACAACAACAAAAGGTGCTAATGGACAAGATGCAAAAGGATTAAATATTGAACCATCTGCTTTATTATTTAAAATGAAGAATGATGGTTCTTCATATGAACCTACATCAATTACATTAACGCCAAATCCACAAAATACAACTTTTGGTTATTGGTATTATAATGGCACTCAAATTGCTCCAACAGGTAGTGGATCTGCTACAAACGTAGATGGAGTATCATTAAATACTAGTACAAATGTATTGACAATTTCTTATAGCTCTACTGAGTTTAATTCTCATCAAAGTATGACTTTTGAAGGTAGAGATAGTAGTGGAATTATAAAAGATAGTGCTACAATTACTAAAATATCAAATCCTAAAAATACATTTATTAGATATAGTAATCAAGCTTCGGGGCATACTGATATGACTACAGATCCTACTGGTTGTACTTATATTGGCGTTGCGACTACTGAATCTACAAATGCTCCTACTGATCCAAGTGCTTACACATGATCTAAATATGTTGGTTCAGATGGAAATGGTATTAGTGATATTACTTATAAATATCAAGCTACAAGTAGTCAAAGTGCACCGAGTGCAAGTGGAACAGGTTGGGTTAATGATATTTCAAATACAACCTTTAGTGCAACAAATAAATACTTATGACAAAAAGAAGTTATTGATTATACTTCTATCACAGATAAAACAACTGTTTCTTTAATTGCTGTTTGAGGTGAAAAAGGAGCAGACACATTAAATGTTATATTAACAAATGAATCTCAATCTATTGCTGGAGATGCAACAAAAGCAATCCCAGGTAGATCTTATTATACAGATATTAAAGGTTATTTAGGTAGTACATTACAAACTATAACTATTGGAAGTATTACTAGTACTCAAGGCTTACCAACAGGTATGAATGTAAGTATAACAAATAACAATACAGATCATCCAAGAGTTACATTTACTATTGATAATAATACTACAATGGATACTCTGGATGGGCAAATTACAATTCCTGTTACAATTAATCAAACTCAAGTGGATAAAATATTTAGTTATTCATTGTCTTTAAAAGGCAATAAGGGCGATGATGGAGCTGATGGTAATAATACTGCAACTATTAGTTTATATACTAGAAGTGCAAGTGACCCAAGTAAACCTTATTCAAGCGGAAGTGTGACTTATACATTCGCAACTCAAGAACTAAGCGATACCTTACCTAGTGGATGATATAGAACAGTACCTACTGGAACTAATCCATTATATGTATCTTCAGTTAGTGTAACTGCAAATACTGCAACAGTTAGTATAGGATATAATGATTGATCAACGCCAACTAAAGTCGCACAAAATGGAACCAATGGAACAAATGGTTATAATACTGCAACTATTAGTATTTATCAACGCGCGGCAACTAAACCTAGTGTAAGCTATTCAGGAAATAAAACTTATACTTTTAGTTCTCATAGTTTAGATAGTCTTCCTGATGGTTGATCAATATCAGCACCAACTACAGATGGAAATCCATTATGAGTATCATCTGTATCTGTTTCTAGTAGAAGCTCTAGTGTTTCAATTGCGGCGTCCGCATGAACAGAGGCTACAACTATTGCTGAAGATGGTCAAAATGGACAGGATGGAGCTAATGGATATAATACAGCTACTATTTCTATGTATGGTAGATTTAGCTCAACGCCTTCTGTGCCATACAGTAGTGCAGTTACTTATACATTCTCTGACCAAGGATTAAGTGCTAATCCAGGTACAGGTTGGTACAGGACTGCCGCAAGCATCCCTAGCACTGAGAATGGTAAACCATTATATGTTTCTTCTGCCAGCGTTAGTGCAAACACTGCTACTGTTAGTATAGCAGCAAATAAGTGGTCAACACCATATATTATAGCAGAAGATGGTGAAGATGGCAATGATGGTGAAGATGCTATTACATTAAAAATTGAAGCAAGTGGAGCAACAATATTTAAAAATAGTCAAGGAAATGTTACTTTAACTGCTCATGTATATAAAGGTGAAACAGAACAAACTATTAATAATAATGGAACTTGTGGAACATTAGGAACTATTTATTGATATAAAGATGGTACTAAAATAACAAATCCAAGTAAAACATATATAGTATATGCAAGTAATGTAGATAGTTTATCTTATATCACTTGTAAACTAGAAGAAAATTTGAGTTAAAAGGAGTGAGTTTATGACAACATTAATTAAGGCAATAGATCAAATAGCATTAACAGATATTACTGATAATTATTCTGTTAATCTATCTAAAGATTCTTATGTATTTACAGGAACTACAGAGTCAGGAACTCCTGGTGGCAGTGGTGTAAACTGTTCAACAGTTATTTCAGTTTTTAGAGGCGGGGATCAAATAGTAAATCCCGCCTCTGGATCTGCTATATTTAGCGTAGCTACAGTACCAGCAAGTTATTCTGATAGCGTAATTACTGCAACTATTTCAGGAGATGGAAAAGCAAGCACTCCTTATACCTTAACAGTTGGAATTAAATCTGGTCAAACTTTATCTGTGTCAAAAGAAATTCCTATGTTAGTTACTATTGACTTAGGTAATAATGATACTATTGAAATAAATAAAATATTTACAGTTACTACAACTAAAAAAGGTCCAGATGGTACTTCTGTTACAGTAACAGGAACACATATTTATTATGGATATTGTACAAGTGGTACGGATTATGATGAAGTTACAAGAACTGGATCTGGATGAGCTGAAGGAACTATTCCTACGGTACCATTAGGACAATATCTATGGACTAAAACGGTAGTTACATATTCAACAGGAACTTCAACAACAAGTTATAGTGTTTCTTATACAGCACAAAATGGAACAAGTCAATATTTATTTATTAGATATGCGCCAACAGGAGATACTAGTCAAAGTGATATGACTACAACACCTCAATCAGACACTAAATATGTTGGTATAGCTGTTGTGACAACAAATAGTGCACCTGCTACAAAATCAAGTTATACTTGAAGTGAATATATTGGTGAAGATGGTGCAGACGGCTTTTCAATATGAACTACAACAACAGCTCCTTCGTCAAATAAAATTAATATTTCAGCTTTAACAGGTCCTACTGGTGTAACTCCAAGAGTTGGAGAACATATTATTAGAAGCAATCGTTATCAATATACTATTACCGCTGTTGATAGTACACAGGTTACAGTTGGTACTGCAACTGATTTAAAAGGTACTAATGGAACTTCTGTTGTATGAAAAGGTGATTTATCAAGTGCTCCTAGTAATCCACAAACATTATGAGCATATTATAATACAGTAGATAAAAAGTCATATATTTATAATGGTTCGTCTTGAGATACAATGACTAATGATGGAGCAAATGGTCAAGATGCAACTCAGTATTATTATCATGTTGTCTATTGTAATAACACAAGCACAGGAGCTGGATATAGTACAACAGGTGGAGATCAATTATATACTGGTACTTATACAGATACAACTCAAGCAGATGCAGCAGATTGGGCAACTGCGCAAACTAAAAGTATAAAATGAAATTATTCTAAAGGGCCAGATGGAGATGATGGATATAGTGTAGCTACCGTTAATGTGTATAAATGTGTGGCAACTAAACCTAATAAACCTTATTATTCAACTAGCGGGGATATAACTTATACATTCTCAACAAATAGTTTTAGCCCAACTCTTGATAATGGTTGAAGTTTATCTTATCCTTCTGTTGGTAGTGGTAATCCAGTATGAAAATCTACAATTAATTTATCTGGTCAAAGTGATACAATTACAATAAATAAAAATAATTTTAGTGATCCAGTCATAGATGCAGATGAAACTCAAGCTGTATATATTTCTGCAAACCCAGATACTTTTGAATCGAGCGATGGAGGAAAAACTTATTCACCAGATAGCGTAGTATTAACTCCAAGATTTATTAATACAACTTATTACAAATGATATTATATAAATAGTGGTGGTACTGAAGTTGATTTAACTTCTAGCACGCCATCTGGAATATCTATTAATTCAGGTGTGCTTACAATAACTAAAGCAGCAGTTAGTGATTTAGCAAGCGGAAGTGCAGTATTTAAAAATTATAAATCAATTACATTTAAATGTGTAGCATATATAGGAAATAGTTCAAGTAATACGAAAGTATCTGATTATTATACTATTGTTAAATTAAAAGATGGAATAGGTATTACAAGCAAAGAAACTAAATATGCACAATCTTCTAGCGGAACTACTACTCCTACTTCTGGCTGGCAAGATAGTATTAGTGCAGTTAGAACAATTCCACCTGGATATTTTTTATGAACTAGAACTAAATTTAATTATACAGATGGAACTAGTAGTGAATATATTTATACTTCAACTCAAGAAGGTTTAACTGGTAAAGGAATTAGTTCCGTTACTCCATTACATTATTTATGTGGACCTATTATAGAGGGTTATAAAAGCGGAAGTAATTTTTATGAAGATGAAAATCATACTAAGTTAATAACTCCTGTTGCAAATAATTTTTATCACGATAAAACATCAGGAGCAGCAACCGAATACTATCAATACAAAAATAGCGCATATACAACAGTTTCTTCTGGTCCACCAAAAGAACCGCCAGCTAAACCAAATGGTCATGTAACTGAAACAGGAACAGGGGCAAACGTTTGGACAATTGCTGTACCTAAGTATGTTACAAATGGTAAATATTATATATGTGAAGAAATTGCTTACGATGATAATACTACATATTCATGGTCTACTCCTATATTAGATAATTCAGTAACAGATGCTTATATTGAAATAGATAGGCAACAAGGTGAAATTAATATGATTTCTGAAAATGTTGTTAATCTAGAGCATTCAGTTTCTAATACTGGAGCTTCAGTTACTTTTGATAAAGATTGTTATATAGGTAGTTTACATAGATTAGAAATTGCTCCAACAGCATCTAGTGGAGCTGGATCAATATTTAATATTTATCCAAGTGATACATTGTATCCATCTACAACATTATATCCTAAAGAACAAACTATTTTAACAGTTCAATGCTCTGGAGATTATAATAATAAATATCAATATTATTTAGATATAGATAAATTAAATTATACTGATTCAACACATTATGATAAATTTATTTATGAAGATGGTAAATGCTGAATTGAACGTATTAATGGTGATATTGAAGAGCGTAATAAACTTATTCCAGTTAATTCAACCATTACTATTGGAGGAGAAACTATTCAAGTAAGTGATGCAATAATTTATTTACCTGTTAAATCTGGAATTAGTTTAAAATTATTAAATGCTAATTATACAAATGGAGCTTCTGATAGTTTTAAATACGAAGCTACTTATTTAATAGATAATCAATATACTAGTAATTTTACTTCTAATGTAGATTTAGTATCACAAATTAATATGACTCCAGGTAATATTAAAATAAAAGCTAATAATATTCAACTTGAAGGTTATACAACAATTAATGGCAATTTTAAAGTTGATGAAGAAGGTAATATGGAATGTCATAATGGTAAATTTAGTGGCGATATTCAATTATCTGATGGAAGTAGTATATTAGGTGGAAATGGTTTAATGACATCTATTACTATTGAGTCAAATATTAAATCTAAATCATTTCTAGGCGGAACAATGATGTTACCAATGGGATATTCACAAATTGGTGGCGCACAAGGAGACGAATATGTAAAAGATTGTTTAGCTTTTGAGTTTACTATGCCAAGGGGTTTTATAGTTAAAAGTGCTTATATTACATTATATCATATGCCAACTGAATATAAGGCATGAGTTGGTGGTGGTATGACACCTGATATATATAATGGATATTCAAGAAATTTAAAATTATATAAAGCTGATGCAAATAATATTAGTGGAAAATTTTATTGTTTTATGGGTAATACCGTTGATTTTAAAAATGTTACTTATACAGAAATACCATCTGCTTTTGGCGTAAATGGTTTTACTGGATCTGACACTGATTTTACACAACAGCAATCAATAGATATAAAAGACTATATAACAACTTCTAGTAATGATAATGTATTTAATATTTTAAAAATTGAAACTGGCAATCCTTTAGTAACTACTTTAGAGGACACTTTTAAACAAAGTGGAGCTTGCAAAGCTACATTAGTAATTTTTGGATATACAAAATTTGAATAAGGAGGAAAAAGGATATGAGTTATACAAAAACAAATTGAGCAAATAATAGTACACCAGCTATTAATGCTTCTAATTTAACTAAAATTGAAAATCAACTTACAGCACTAACATCAGTAACAGATACTAATTTAAAAAGTACCTTATTAGATATGTTTTATCCTGTTGGATCAATATATACAAGTACTACAATTAATTCTTCAACAGCTAGTGTATCTGGTAAGGCTGGTTGTCCTATAGCAGATATAGGTGGTACATGGCAAAGAATAACAGGTAAATTTTTATTAGCCGCAACAGACAATGGTAGCTCAGGCGCCTCGCAGGCTGCTGGTAATACAGGTGGTAGTGCTACTAATGATTTTAGCGATAAATTACATTATACTAGTACTCAATATGGTTTAAAAAGTCCAAGTGATGGTTACCAAGATAGAATGGTCGTTGGGTTAGCGAGACCAAGTGGTACAACTAATGATGAATGTCCATATCCACATTTTAGCAATCTTAATAATATGCCACCATATTTATCAGTATATATGTGAAAAAGAACTGGTTAATTTATAAAAATATAAAAGGAGAGATATAAATGACAACATGAATAAATAATACTCCACCTGCAATTAGTCAAGATAATCTTAATGCAATAGAAAATAAAATAACTTTATTAATGAATGCATTGTATCCAGTTGGAGCTATTTATATTAGTACTCAACAGAATAATAGTACCGCTTCAACAACAGGTAAAATGGGATGTCCTATTGCTGATTTTTTTGGTACTTGAAAAAGAGTGCAGGGTTCATTTTTATTGGCTGCCACACCAAATGGATCTAGTGGTGCTTCTCAAGCTGCAGGACATACTGGCGGAAAAGCAACAGTAACATTAACTATTGATGAAATACCAGCCCACTCTCATAAAACAGGAATATCTGGTACCGAAGCCATGCCATTTTCTTATGGAAGTGATAGTGCGAGAGTATTGTTTGACCAATATTCTGGTGTTTCTACAGGTGAGGCTGGAGGTGGAGGTCCTCACGAAAATATGCCACCATATTTAGCGGTGTATATGTGAGAACGTACCGCTTAATATAAATAAAATAAAAAAGGAGGAATTTATATGGATTTAACGATTACAAGTATAATAGCTTTTGTAACATTGTTAGCAGGTCAAGTAACTAAAAAGTTTGGTTGGGTTAATAAAAAATATATTCCAGTTCAAAACTTAATTATTGGTCTTATTAGTGGTGTTATTTGTTGGCTATTAGACTTAGAACCAGAACTAGTTAAAGCAATTTTAACTTGCGTTATTGCGAGTTATGGTGCTGGTGGACTATATGATAATTTAACTATTAATACATCAGAAGTTGAATTAGAATATGACCATGAACTAGATGAAAATAACGAAATGGAGGATGGAGAATAATGAGATATCCAGTTGATTATATTTCAATACCTCAAGGCTATGGTAATGGTCATAAAGGTATTGATTTTGGTTGGTATAGTGTTATTCATCATCATCAACCTATTTATTCTGTAGATGATGGTTATGTTATTTATGCAAAATATCAAACTACAGGCGGAAATGTTGTTCATATTAAACATGATAATGGTTTTGTTTCTGAATATGGACATTTACAAGATGTTTGTGTTAAAGTAGGACAAAAAGTTACTATGGGACAACAAATTGCGCGTATGGGCGCAACAGGAAAAGTAACAGGAGAACATTTACATTTTGGATTATGTAAAGGTTCAAAAATTACTTATACTTCAGCAGATCAATGGGTTAATCCTTTTGATTATTTAGAAGTTTATAAAGGACAAGTTGTTAATGATAAAGCCAAAAAACAATATGGTAATCAAATTAAATATCATGCTGATGAAGTTATTAGATATGTTTATAATGTTGATGATGAAGGTCTAGTAGTATATGCGGCGCCTCGTGGTAGAGCTACTGGAGAATTATTAAAAGCAGGAACTAGAGTTGTTGTTTTTGATACTGACGGACATTATAGTAAAATCGGAGAAAACAGATGGGTATGGTCTTCTTATTTAGCAAATAAAAAACCAGCTGTTAAAACAGTTACTGGTGTAGCTAATCCACCATTAAATGTAAGAAATAAACCAAGTACAAGTGGAAAAGTAGTTGGTAAATTATATAATGGTGATACTGTTCAAGTTTATAAAACTAAGAATGGTTGGGCTAAAGTTTCTAGAGAAGAAGAACGTTGGACTTCTGGTAATTATTTAAAATAAGGTACTATTAAAAAGTACCTTCTTTTTTTATGGGCAATTATTAACAATGCTCTCTTTTTATTTTTAAAATATAATAGAAAAATAGAAAAATAGGAAGAGGGAGCGTTATATATGGCGATATTAGAATTATTTGAACGTTTCGCTTTCGTTGATATAATTGCGGTTTTGGTTTTAACAGCATTGGGGATTAAGGAGATTGTTTCTTTTTTAGATTGATTTAAACAAAGAACTCAAGGACCAGTTAAAAAAGAAATTAATAATGATCAAACTATGAAACAAGCAAGAGAAGAAATTGAACAACTAGCATGTCAACAACAAGAATGTGAAACTAAATTAACTGAAATTTATAAACTAGTACATATTTTAATTGAATCTGATAAAGATGATATTAAGGCATGGATTACACAACAACATCATTATTTTTGTTATCAACTAGGTCATATAGATGATTTTAGTTTAGATTGTATTGAAAAAAGATATGATCACTATAAAGAAGAAAATGGAAATAGTTTTGTTAGTGATTTGATGAATGATATCCGCGCACTTCCGCGTGTATCAAGCGCAGCGAGTGTTAAAAAGAATTAAATATAAATAGAGATAAAGGAGAGATATTATGGCAGTAGCAACAACAAATTTATATCCACCAGTGTTAGATACATATATGCCAGCTTTTGTTATTAATGGTAATAATACAAGTTGTAAAATATATTTTAGCTTATCAGAATATAATAATATTTCTGAAATTGCTAATGCTCAAGTTACTATTTCTAATCAATATAATAATTTATCAGTATTAGATTCAACATTATATCCTTGTGAAATTGCTATTAAAACAATTTATGAAGATAGTAATGGTTATTATATTACAATAGCTAATAGTGATATTCAAGATGGTTTTATAAATGATACTAATTATAAAGTACAAATTAGATTTACAAGTACTGATGCTTCTGCATTACCAACTTTTGTAGAAGGAAAGCAAGCTATTGCAACTTGATTAACTGAAAATTTAGATTATTTTTCAGAATGGTCGAGAGCATGTTTAATTTATGGTATTAGTCAACCAACAATTATGGCTTATTATAATGAAAATGTATCTGGCTCTTGAGTAAAAACACAATGGGAACCAGAAACTGAAATTACTTGATCACAATCAGCCGTTGTTACTTTTATTGGTAATATACAATATGCGGAAAGTGATGAAACAGAATATATTAAAAGTTATCACATAGATTTATATGATGAAAATGATAATTGTATTGAAAGTAGCGGAGATATTTATCCAAATAACAATACTATCGAATATACATTTAAATCAAGATTAGCTCAAGGTGATGATTATTATTTTATAGTTAATTATACTACAATTAGTCAATATAATGAAGACGTTGAATTTGATTTCGTTATCGCTGAAGTAACACCATCTGAATTAACTGGAACATTTGCGGCAACCGCAGATGATGAGAATGGATGTATTAATATAGTATATACACCGTCTTCTTCAAGTGGGACTTTAATTAATCTATTAATTAAAAGAAGTTCTAGTAAAGATGATTTTGCTTTTGAATATGATATTTATAAAATAACAGGATATAAAACTTCAGATGGAGCGATTTCTTACTCTGATAAGACTATTGAAAATGGAATATTCTATAAATATAGTATTCAAATCATAGATAGTCAAGGCTTCTTAGGTACTGGTCTATCTACTAGTAAAACATTAGTAAGTTCACAATATGCTTATATCAATTCAAAGAATAAACAACTTACATTGAAATTTGATAGTACAGTTAGTTCATTAAAGAAAGTATTAACAGAATCTGTTACTAATACTCTAGGTTCACAATTTCCTTTTGTTAGAAGAAATGGTGATGTTAATTATTATCAATTTCCTATTACGGGATTGATTACATATAATCAAGATGAAAATAATTTATTTACTTCTAAATCAGAGATTTATCAAAATTCATTAACTGATTACAATGCTTATAATAATAATCATAATGTGTCTAGTTATGCTGATTATAATTATGAGAAATTGTATCGTCAAAAGGTATATGATTTCTTAACTGATGGAAATGTAAAATTATTTAGAGGGCCTGCAGAAGGTAATTATTTAGTTAAATTAACTGATGTATCTTTAACTCCTAACCAACAATTAGGTAGAATGGTATGAAGTTTCTCTGCAACTGCAACTGAAATAACAAATTATTCAATAGATAATATGAATAAATATGATGTGTTGAATTTTCAACCTTATATTAATTCAGTTGCGGAAACCAGCATTCAAGATTCTTTAAACCGCAATGAAATGTCCGTATAGGGGGCCTGCTGCATGAAAATAACATATCCTTATTTAAATGATACTGAGTTTTTAGAAACTATTAATCAGGCTCTTGTTAAAAAACAATATTTAAAAATTACGTTTTTAAATTGAAATGAAGATCCTATACAAGAGGTTCAAGCGCTTGCAACAAGTGGATCTATTAATATAGATGGCAAATCTTCAGTTAGAAGAACTGCAAATTTAAGTATGTACATTCCAGAGAAAGAGTATAGTGATATTAGTAATATTAATAATTTATTTTCTATAAATAAAAAAATGTACTTAGAAATAGGCTTTGAAAATACTTTTGATAAATATGAAGAATATGATAAGATATGATTACCTCAAGGCTTATTTATTATTAATAATGCATCAGTATCATATACTACTAATGGAATTACAACATCATTAACTTTAAAAGATAAAATGTGTTTATTAAATGGAGAATGCGGAGGTACCATCCCCGCACAGACACAATTTGATAGTTATGATATATTAGCTCCAAATGGAGAATATGCTCTTGAAAAACCAGTTATAGAACAGATTATTAGAGAGCTTGTTAATCATTTTGGTAATGAGCAATTAGGTAAAATCATTATTAATGATGTAGATAAACAAATAAAACAGGTTGTTAAATGGATAAATCAATCTAATCCTGTATATTTTATAGAAAAGAATGGTTCTGGTTATTTAACTATGAATGAAGATGTTTCTTTAGAAGAAGGAGAATCTAAACATCCCTATTATTATAATGATGATATAGGTTATATATACACAGACTTTACATTTCCTAATGAATTAATTGGAAATGCAGGAGAAACTGTTTGCTCTATATTAGATAAAATAAAAAATATATTGGGTAATTATGAATATTTTTATGATATAGATGGAAATTTTGTTTTTCAAGAAATTAAAAATTATATTAATACATCTCACGTAACAGTTGTATTAAATGAATTAAATAAAGATGATTATATTATAGATAGAGGGACTGGTAAATCTGTATATGATTTAACCAATTCTAAATTGATTACAAATTATTCTTATGCTCCAAATTATAATAATGTTAAAAATGATTATATTGTTTGAGGAGCTAGAAAAAATGCTAATGGTAACGATGTTCCTATTAGATATCATTTAGCTATTGATACTAAACCAAAAGTAGGAAATGTTTATGATGTATATTTCTATGTTGATGAAACAGATGATATAGAAAAAGCTAAAATTATTAATACCTATGATAGTTTTGCGGCGTTGCCTAATCCAGGAACAGTTGGAGAATTATATAAAGTGGGAAGTACAATTTATACTTGGGATCCAGATGTTTGAAACTCTGAAACATTAAGTTATGTGATTGTACCTGTCCCATTAACAAAAATTAAAACTAATGATTGGCGTTCCGAGTTATATCTTCAGGGGGTTGCGGCTGATCCTTTAGGTCGTTCATCTAATTATTATTATACAGAATTAGCTTCAGAATGACCTAAACAATATGATTTAAAGAAAATTGCAACTGCGGAAGTCATAGATGGTTACACTGTATATACCGGCGGTTTCCGCGATGAATATGAAGAAGATCCAAGCGCTTTAGATTTTTATTTAGACTTTATAGATTCTAATGCTAGTATTTCCGCATTTAATGTTAATAACATTGGTAGAAGAACTCTTGTTGAAAATAAAAATGATATTAATTGTATTTTTGAACCAGAAATTTTTGATTATGTTATTATTGAAAATGACCAACCAGATACAGCTGCAAAACGTGAAGCTTGTATAGCAAAACATCAAAAATATATTCAAGTAAGTACTAGTATATATAAATATTTATCTATTGGTGGTACACACAATGGAGCATTTTATGAAATTAAAGATTTGTTGTATTCTCATACTGGATATAATGAAAATATTAATATTCAATTGATTCCTATATATACATTAGAACCTAATACTAGAATTACAGTTAATAATGAAGAAAGTGGTATTAGAGGCGACTTTATGATTAATAGTTTATCTATGCCTCTTGATATAAATGGTACAATGACTATTTCAGCAACTAGAGCTGTTGAAAAGTTATAATAAAAAAACACTCATATTTTTATGAGTGTCTTTTTTTTTGCTTAAAATTTTGGATTGTATTTAAGTTTAAAGATTTAAGTTATTATGTAATGATAATTTTTCTTACCCCTTGTAAATAAAATTTACTACCTATTAAATTTAAATAGTTTTTATGAAATCTTAACAAAGTTTATAAATGAATTTTAATAAAAACTTATATATACATGAAAGGTAAAAGAAAGGAGTATTTAAAATTATGAACTATTATCCAAATAATTTTTATCAAAACTATTCATATGGCAATAACTATCAAGCTGGACTACAAGGTAAAGTTGTTGATAGTGTAGACATGGTTCGAGCTAATGAGGTTCCATTTGGCGGATTTGGTATTTTCCCAAAGGGCGACTTAAGTGAGGTATATGTTAAGTCATGGAATAATAATGGAACTACTCAAATTATTACTTACAAACCCGTTCCTGTGGAAGAGGCTAAAGAGGTAAAAGATGAACTAATTGAAAAGATTACTGCATTAAATGCTAAACTAGATGCGGTGATGGGTAGCGCGGCTAAGCCAGAAGAAAAACCCGTAGCACCGGCTGCCGCAAAGGATGTGAATGTTCATGCCTATTAGAAATCCACGAGAGATGTTTCAATTAATTAGTAGTTTTAAAAATCAAGACCCATCAATTATTGTAACAAATATGGTTAATGAAGCTGCTAATCAAGGTAATCCAATTATGCAAAACTTAGCTAATTTAATTAAACAAGGTAAAACAGATGAAATTGAAACTGTTATTCGTAATATAGCTAAAGAGCAAGGAGTGGATTATGATAAAGAATTTAAAGCCTTTAGACAAACTTTTAGGCTTTAAAGATAGATATATAATAAAGAAAGGAGAGTCTATATGTTTAGCTCAAACAATGGTTACAGCTTAGCGGATATAGCTGCCGCAACTGGCAATAACGACGGAGGATTCTTCGGCGGAAATAGCTGGTGAATTATTATTTTATTCTTCTTCGCTTTTGGTGGATGAGGATTCGGAGGAAATGGATTCTGGGGAGGTTCAAGTGGCTTTAATGGAGCTGCCGCACAAGGTGCTTTAACAAGAGCTGATTTAAACCAAGAATTAGGTTTCTCTGATTTACAACACACTATGAGAAATGCTAGGGAAGACTTAAGTAGCGATTATCATGATTTAAGTACAAATATTCTTCAAGGAGTTTGTGATTTAAATGGAACAATTAATGCAGGATTTAATACTACTAATGCTGGTATTGCTAATTTAGGATATCAAGTTCAAGCAGGATTAAATAACATTGATGTAAACAATATGAGAAATACTTTTGATATTGGTACTCAAATTACTGCATTAGGAAATCAAATGTCTAGTTGCTGCTGCGATACTAGATATCAAATTGAAAAAGGTTTTTCAGATACTAACTATAATTTAGCAACTGAAATGTGTGCTTTAAGAAGTGATGTTTGCAACCAAACTAGAGATTTAATTGATAATCAAAATGCAAACACAAGAGCAATTTTAGATAGATTAACAAATGATAAGATTGCTGACTTACAAGCAGAAAATGAAGGATTAAGATTAGCTGCATCTCAAGCTGCACAAAATCAATATCTAGTTAATGCTTTAAGACCAAGTCCAGTTCCAGCTTATATGGTACAAAATCCATATTGCTGCAATGGATATTTTAACAATTTTAATATGTAATTAATAACATGGAGGTAATAAAATGGCAGAATTTACAGCAGTAGCTCAACAAATAGTTGAGCCTAATCAAGTAGTTTTATTTACAGATGTCGCAGTCCGTGGCAATAACTCCATAATGCATAGGGAAGGTAGCGGGTTAATATCATTACGTGGTCTAACTTGCTGCCAACCACGTGCAAGATTTAAAGTTTCTTTTGGAGCAAATATTGCAGTTCCTACTGATGGTGTGGTTGGTCCAATCTCATTAGCTATTGCTATTGATGGAGAACCTGTAGCTAGTTCAGAAATGATAGTTACTCCAGCTGCAATTAATGAATTTTTTAATATCAATAGAGAAATGAATATTGATGTTCCTGCAGGATGTTGCGCTCAAATTAGCGTAGAAAATACTAGTACAAGTATAGTTGCTGTTGAAAATGCAAACTTACTTGTAGAAAGGGTGGCATAATATGGAACGATTAAAAGCTATGAAAGAAAGATTAATTAATTGTGTTGAAAGTCAATTAGAAGATATGGCTAACACTAATACAGAAGAATTAGGCGAAGCCGTTGATATGATTAAAGATTTAGAAGAAACAATATATTATTGCACAGTAGTAAAAGCTATGGAAGAAAGAGATAAAGAAAAAGAAATCATGTATTATCCTATGGGCGGCGGCCGCTATTATAATGCGGGAACCTACCCTGTTCGTATGTATTATGGTAGTGCATACGATCGTGGAATGCATGATTATGACATGGTATACCCTAGGGATTTCCGCGAAGGTAGAAGTGGGTCTTCTAGACGCATGTATATGGAATCTAAAGAGATGCATGAAGGTAAAGAAAAACAAATGCATGAATTAGAAAATTATATGAAAGAATTAGGTTCTGATATAATGGAAATGATTAATGATGCATCTCAGGAAGAAAAAGATACTTTATCTCATAAATTAAACACTTTAGCAGATAAAATTAGATAATGTTTTATATTAATGGAATAAAATGGAAAGTTGAATTTACTAATAAGCACAATCCAATTTTAAATAATCATTTAGGAATGTGTGATAATGAAACTAAAACCATATATTTAGCGGATGATTTAGAAAGATATATGCTAAAGAAAGTGCTTTGCCATGAAATAGTACATGCCGCAATGTTTTCTTATAATATCTCCCTTTCCTATGAACAAGAAGAAATTATTGCAGATTTAATTGCTACTTATGGTAAAGAAATTATTGACATCACTAATAAAGTATTTAAAAAGCTACAATCAATTTAGATTGTAGCTCTTTTTTTATGCTCAATTAATTTCATTATCATCTTGTTTAGTATATTGCGCAAGTCCAATACAAATTGCATCAGCAATATCATCATTAACATTTATATTATATTTATTTTTTACAAATTCAACATCTGCTTCTTTCAATGTTTGTCTCTTGATACCACGGCCATTTTTTATACCAAGTGTAGCTCTTCAAGAACTAGGATAAATATATTCAATTTCTATTTCTGGATAGTTGTCATGTATAAAGATAGCCATTGCCGCCTGAAGCCACATTAATGCTTTATGAGTCTTTTGATTACCAACTCCATAACCGCCCTCAGGACGTACTTCTTCTACAATAATTTTATTAATTTTATATTTATTTAAAATAAGAGAATTTATTTCATTTGTCATTTTATGTATTCTATTAATTAAGTCTGTTGATGATGCAGTTATACATCCATGGTCAATTAATTCACCATCATTAAATACTGCTCAACCAGAACTTTTAGTAGATAAATCTAAAGATAGTAAATACATATCTATCTCCTCCTTTAATTCATCTACATTATATCATAAAAATTTCTACAAGTCAAAAAAAGAGCTAGATTTGTTTATTTAAATCTAGCTCTTCAGTACCTAATAATTTTACAAAAGGTTCTTTATATTTAGTAGAAGGATCTGCTAAGAATAGATATCTATCATAAGGTACTTTCCATATAAAACCACTTTTTGGAATAAAGCCTAAATCTTTATCTATTAAGTGATATTTTTCATAAGTGCCTGTTGCTTCTACTATATATAATCTGGATAAGTCTTTTTGATATTGACTATCTCCAGGTTCTAGGATAGTATCCCAGCAATCTTTTTTTGCAATATATTTAAAATTAAATTCGGTATTTATAATTTTTTCAATAACTTCTTGACAATTAGAACAATCAAAATTTAGTGTTATTGAGTTTGTATCATCTAAACCAATTTCATCAAATACTGGAATAGGAGTCTTAATAACTGGAATGCCATTTTGTAATGCTTCAACTACTGAATAACAATAGCCTTCATTATCTGATAATTGAATTAAGAAATCTGCTTTAATAATTTCATTCATTATATCTAAAGTAGGTTTCATAATTTTTATATGAGGACTAATTTTACCTTCAATAGTTCTATTAGAGAATACTCACCACTCATAGTTAAGACCAAAAGCATCCATAGCGTCAGCTAATTTAAGTATGCGGCCGCCGCCCTTTTCTCGTGATAGACGAGTAGCACTAATAAAAATATATTTTTTATTAGGCTTATCAGGTTCAAATGGATTGTAACACAATTGCGCCTCGTGCCCAGTTAATTCTTTTCAAGCATCACAAACTTGTTGCGATATACCAATATATTTAGTAATTTTTTGATGACCAGGTAAATTTTTTAAATCTAATTGCTTTTGTTCTACCATAGCTTTATAGTCACCATGTAATACTAAATAATAATCTTTATTTGCTTCAACATATTCAATGATATCTGTATTAAAATTAAAGAAGGCTTTTTCACATTTAAAATGCATACCTTTTTTATACTGAACACATCGAACATATTTTCTTAATCTTTGTAATTGTTTTTCATTTCCAATTTGATAAACAATTACTAAATCTCAATTTTTATATTTTTTTGCTAAATAATAAAAGAATGTTTCAATTCCGCCTATTTCTAGTATTGAATGAAAATAATAAATGTTTTTAGCATATATTGTTTCCATTATTTATCTCCTTTTATTTCTTTTGATATTTCTCCTCTGTTAAATTTATGGCATAAAGAATTTTCATTGTTTGCTCATTTATAATAATATATAGGTGTATTATTTTCAATAATAGTTCCATTATTTTCTTTATCACTAGGAATTATTTTATTTAATCAATCTAAATCTTCTCCAACCATTAGATTTTCATCAAAATATATATCTTTTATAATTCTTCTGTTAAAACAATAATGCCATACTCCTCATAGTTTAATAAGAGGCTTTGATACATCTATTGTTTCATAATCTGCTACACGTTTACCATCTACAAGAGCAGGTATAACACAATAATCATATTGACTATTATTGTATCTCATTCTTTGATATAATAGATGAACATAATTAGGTGCTATATCATCATCATTATCTACAAAGGCAATAT
>Ga0310696_10002072_pt1 | contig 27401 bp, 27 predicted proteins | sample AusTroGonzalo_MG_4_FD_203885 | JGI IMG/M metagenome (GOLD analysis project Ga0310696, IMG submission 203885) | Bovine rumen microbial communities from tropical cattle in Woodstock, Queensland, Australia - Gonzalo_02 (v2) (version 2) | ecosystem: Host-associated > Mammals > Digestive system >...
TGAATTCTTCCTTGTCGATCGATGCGTTATTCAATATCATCTGAGCCTTATCGAAGATCGCTTCCATACGTTTGATACGGGCTTCAGGTGATTCTTTTTCAAGTATCGCGTATTTCTCAGGTCTTCTGTATTTATGGCCCATGATCTCGTTTTCGCGGTAATCTCTAAGCTGGCCCAGATCAAGAGTTGCAATATATACACCGGGTTCTCCAGGTGCCACGAAAACGCACATATCCCTTACGCCAGGCTCGTCGCGAAGCCACGCTACACCGTCAAACAAAGTAGAATGACCGTTGCAGTCAGGCTGGCCTTCGGGATAGTTGCATGTTGCTACTGAAACCATATTCTCATATGCTCTTGTCCTTAATGCTGACAGGCGGTTGATCTCCATCGGGCATGCGTTGGGAGCGAGGATAACTTCCGCACCCTTGAGCATAAGAATTCTCGCGCTCTCGGGGAACTCTCTGTCAAAACAGATCATGGAGCCGAACTTGATCTTACCTCTGCCGAAGTCTAATTCGGCAACATAAAAATCTTCACCGCCTGCGAGGACCTTCTCATCTGCAAATGCACATGTGTGAACCTTCGAATAGTGAAGGATCTCATCACCGTTCATATCAAAGAAGACTACTGAATTAAGAGGCTTATCAGATCCCTTCTCGAGGAATGTTATTCCGATAGCTATCTTTAATTCTTTAGCAAGATCACGGAATGCATTTACGAAGTCACTGTCCTTCCCGATGGCCAGCGAATTAAGCTCATCTTCATCCTGCGGAAGATAGTAGCCGTCGCTCCACATCTCGGGGAACAGAGCAACATCTGCGCCCTTATTCTTTGCTTCTTTACAGGCATTAATTCCTATCTCCAATTGTTCTTCGAGATTCTTACCCGGAAGAAGCTGTAGCAATCCAATCTTAAGTTCCATATTATTCTCCATCTGCAAAATGCTTATTTACCTTTGATCTCAATGCGGTCAAGTATTCCCTGAACGCTGACGCCCGGATGAGTTACATACATTCTGGTAACATCCTCGATGAACACTATGTCGGCACCTGTCTTATCGGCGATCGTTTCCTTGGGAACTCCCTTGTCAACGTATTTGGTGATCCTCTTAACCAGCGAATAGATATCGTCAGGTGCGCTCTTGCCGAACAATATCCCCAGCGGATTAGTCTTAAGATCAGCCGTACGTGCATGACCATAGTAGACTTTCTTAGGCTTCATGGACATCAGCATATTCCAGGTCTGTTCGATCTGAGTTCCCCTGTGAAGTTCAAGTTCGTAAAGCGGGTTCAGGTCACCTACGAAAACTTCACCTGAATCGAGCATTAAACTTATGCTGTCATCCGTGTGACCCGGCGTTGCCAAAACGCATCCGTCTATTCCGAGTTCTTTAAGAAATGCACGGCTGTCATCAAGACCGAAGAATCTGATATTCTCATCCTTGATCGGTACAAAATCCGCGTTCTTATCCTTCAAGAGGATCCTGTCCGAAGAATGAATAAAGTCCTTCTGAACATCAGCTGCGCAGATCACGGGACCCATGTCAGCGATTTCCTGAGCGATGCCCATATGATCAGGATGAAAGTGCGAGATCAGGATGTAGTTTATATCCTGGACCTTCTCCCCGGCTTCTCCGATGGCATGGCAAAACTGCGTGAGCGTTCCTGCCCAGCCTGTATCAAACAGGATCGAGCCCTTCTCACCTTTTATCAGAAAAGTATTTGTCGTGCCGTACTTTATCTCTTTGATCATAATAACCACCAACTCACTGAATTATAACACGCATAGTTCGAGGTAATTCATGTGTTGACAAACAACGTCCTGCCCGTTAAAATGAAACCACTTTCAATAAATGAATGTTGTTTCATTTTTAGCCAAAGGAGAAAAGAAAATGCCTAAGGTTACTGAAGAATATATGGAGAGCAAGCGCCAGATGATCGTCGACGCATGCTATCAGGTGTGCCTGAGAAAGCCCGTCGAGATGGTCACTATATCTGACGTAATTGCTGAGACCGGCATGAGCCAGGGTGCCATCTACCGCTACTATAACGGCCTCGACGATATACTGGCCGACATGTCATCGAAGATGAGATCCGAATACAAGATGATCGATGCTTTTGAAGCTATCCTGGAAAACAAAGATGCAACACTTGAAGAATTAACCTATCAGGTCTGCGACTGCCTTGGTGAGATCATGGAAAGTCACCTGATGGATATCCAGAAGATCAATTTTGATTTCGGTGTTCTTGCGATCAATGAACCTGAGCGCGCAGCAAAGATTATGGCTGATATAAAAGAACCCGGCAATCTGGAATACTTAGGCAGGAATGCCCTGCCCCGGCTGATAAAAGGCGCTTATAAAACCGGTTATAAGCCGATTGCCAGCCCTGAAGACATAGGGCTGTTTGTATCTGCCTCATACGCAGGCATCGAGAAGCTCTGCATCATGTCAGCCTGCTACGGAACGGGAGACCCGAATATAAAGGCAGATCCTAAAAAGCTCTTCAGGACTCTTGCTGATTCACTCATTGTTTTACTCGGAGGAAAAACTAATGCTTAACAAACCTTCACCTACCGGCGAATACGCAGTCGGAACATTTACTTATACAGTTTATAACGACAGAGAAGAAGTTATTTGCCCCGGCACGAAGAGAAGTATTCCTGCCAGAGTCTATTATCCTGTATCAAAAGAATCCGTCGTGGGCATGGACAAGGCTCGATACATGAGCAGAGCCATAGCTGAAGGACTTAAGAAAGTCATGCATGCCCCGATTGATTACGACAAGATGGAAGCATCAGGTGAAAACGTTTCAGAATGCTATGAGAATGCACCCCGTATCGAAGGCATTAAGTTCCCTCTCGTAGTCTTCAGTCACGGCCTCGCATCTTACATAGAAGCAAATTCATTCCTTCTGATCGATATCGCATCACACGGATATGTAGTGATCTCAGTCGGTCACCCGTATGACGGCAGCAACACCAAGCTTGATGACGGAACCGTTATACCGTTCTACAAAAAGACAATGCAGAAGCAGTACGACCCTTATCTTCCTGGAGTTTTTAAACTCTTAAAACTCACATGCTCAAAAGCACCTGAAAAAGAGAGAGCCGAGAAGTTTGAAGTACTACAGAAACAATACTGCAAGGTGCTTATCGACAGAATCGAAGAATGGAAGAAAGATACTCTGGCGGCTGTAAAATATGCAAAAGAAAACCTGAATGACCTGATCGATTTTGAACCGGGCATTGCCGTAGCAGGTCACTCTTTGGGCGGAGCAACAGCTTATGAACTCTGTCTTGATTACGAAGAATTCGTCTGCGGCGCCAACATTGACGGCGCACCGTTCGGAAATAACGCTGGTAAAATCCTCAGAAAACCCTTCCTGCAGTTATGCTGTAAAGCAAATGCACCAGTTGAGGCAAGATTTTTTGTAGACCATACAAAGCCTGTATACAAGGCTGTTTTCGATAAGATGCAGCACGCGTTCTTCTCAGACATGAAGCACATGATGAAGCCGTCTGCAATATCCGGAAAACTCGATCCTGACTTCATGCATGAGAATGTCTGCAAACTTCATCTGGAGCTTTTCGCTACTTACCTTAAGAAAATAAAAGATCACCCCGAGCTCGAGAGCAAAGAGGCGATCACCATTACAGAGTATCAGCCGGACATTACAGATTAATCGTCTGAATCAGGAAGAAATTCCATTACGCCGTCATCGATCGGCGGGAACTCCATTGCAGTGTTATCGTCAGCAGAAGCTTCAGTGGCAGCGACAAGGCTGTTAATCGAATCTACGATCTTGTCGTATCTCTCCATCATGTCGGAATGTTCCTTGCGGACAGCTGCTCCGTCACCTGCGTTTGCAAAAGTCTCAAGCTTTGCAGCCTGCTCGGAAAGTGCAAGCGCTCCGATCATCTTGGCAGTACTCTTCAGCGAGTGAACCTGAATGGCGTATTTCTTCCAGTCTGATTCCGCAAAACTCTTTTTCAATATCTCCGCTTTCGCAATCTTGTTATGAGCAAATTCAGCGAGCATCAAGCGGTAGAATACCTCATCGTTCTGACAATAAGGAAGACCGATCCTGGCATCAATGCCTACATTGCTAAGTTCAATTAATTCAGGTGATATGACACGCTCCTGAACGTGAACAAAACCTTCATCAGGCTCCTCAACGATGGTCTCCACCTTTTCCGGAGGCAAGTGCTTTATCAGCATCTTCTCCAGCGCATAACTGTCTATAGGTTTTGTCAGGAAGTCTGTAAAGCCCTCAGACAGATAACGTTCCTTCGCGCCAACGACTGCATCAGCGGTAAGACAAATAACCGGTGAATCTTTGCTCGCGCCATTCTCGAGAGCACGGATGCGGTTAAGTGTCTCTGTACCATCCATCTCAGGCATACGCTGATCCATGAGGATGAGATCGTAGTAGTTCATATCAGCAAGCGCTATCGCACCTGCGCCGCTATATGCCGTATCGATCTTCATCTTTGTATTCTTAAGCAGATTTACAACGACAGTCAGGTTCATCTTCGTATCGTCGACTATGAGGAGATGTACGTCAGGCGCACGGAACGATTCTCTGTAAACTCCTGCACCCAGAACATTCTCTTCAAATCTCTTCTGGAAGTTACCGATAGGAACATCCTTAACGATCTTCTGGGGAATCGTAACCGTAAATGTAGAGCCGTGTCCGTATTCACTATCGACCGTGATGTTACCGCCCATCATCTCAAGCAGACGCTGGGTAATAGCAAGTCCTAATCCCGAACCCTGTATCGTGCTGTTACGCTCAATATCCAAGCGCTGGAAATCATTGAAAAGCTTATTGCGTTCTTCGGTCTTGATACCGATGCCCGTGTCACGTACAGCAGCAACAAGATTGATAGTTCCGTCATCGTTCCTGTCGCCCTTGATCTTGAATCTGACATTGCCCTGTTCGGTATATTTGACTGCGTTATTGAGGATGTTCGTGAAGATCTGCTTTACGCGCATCTCGTCTCCGAAAAGTTCATCCGGGAGTGTCTCGTCTACATCGATGACAAATTCAAGTCCCTTGTCGCGCGCCTTGAACAGAGTCATGTTGCTCAAGTCGTTAAGCATAGAACTTAACTGGTAAGGAGACTCCATGAGATCCATACGTCCTGCTTCGATCTTGGAGAAATCCAGGATATCGTTAACGAGTGCAAGCAGATTGTGACCTGCATTCTCAACGTCGCCTGCATAGACAACGATATTCTTCATAGCTTCTTTTCGAGCCTGGGTATCGTTATCGGAAAGTTCCTGAGCTCTTCTGCCCTCGCGAAGGATCATCTCATTCATACCGAGCACGGCATTGATCGGAGTTCTGATCTCGTGAGACATATGAGAGAGGAAGTCGCTCTTGGCCTGATTGGCGCTCTCTGCACGAGTCTTTTCCTGAATGAGCTCACTCTGTGCCTTAACAAAAGGCGCAACAATAAGAGATGAGAGTAGTGCACCGATGAGCAAAGATATAAACAGGATAACGATATAACTGAAAACGGTCGAACGGGTCTGCGCTGACAGCTGAGCTTCAAACCATTCAACAGTAAAGTCGGCAGCAACAACACCAGCAACTCTTCCGTTAGAGCCGTATACAGGTGAATAGGCACTGTAGAATTCGCCCCACTGGTCCGTGTAAGGAACTTCATCAACGGAGGCAATTCCGATCGCTGCGCGCTTCCTGGCATCGGTATTCTCTGCAGGATCGCCGTAGCTTGCCGGACTTATGGGGTCAGTATCCATAACGAAGTAGAAATCGCCGCTACTGTCCTGCCTGATGACATATACGTATTCAAGTTCTACATTGTCTCTGAAGATCGTAAGCGTATTGTAGATGCCGTTATACTGTTCGTCACCTACGGTTTCTTCATTAATAGCTTCGAGGAAATCACCGTCGATAGAACCGGCGGCACAATTGGAGATATCAAGCATTCTCTGCTGGATGGACTTGCGGATGGCAGTTCTGGCTCTGTAGATGGAAACTGCGCAGAAAAGCACGCTGGAGATCAATATGATCACCTCTACCATCAATAAAACTTTGGTGGAAAGCTTGCTTCTCGCTATCACTAAACTAGTACCCCACTATGTATAATTTAAAAAATAATACAATTAGGGCATATTCTTTACAATGAAACTTGCGATACAGTTTTATTACGATTAGCTTGCACGTCTCTTATCAGGCAGGATCAGTCGGCTTACCATGACCATAGTAGACTTTGCGTGAACCCAGTGTGCGGATCTTATCAAAAGTCTTTTTCTGTTCTTCCTTGTCGTAATAAAGATGTCCCATCCCGGGTCTTATCCAGTTATCTAATGCGTCACCTACAATGATCGAGTGATCGCCGACAAGAACGCCTATCGATCCCTTCGTATGGCCGGGAAGCTCAACTATCTTAATGTCAGGGAAACCGTATTTATCAAGTGTATCACCCTCCTTAACGAAGAAGTGATTCTCAGGACGGATCACCTTCGTCTCGCGCAGGACCTTCAATGACATCTTGAGCACAACAAAACCCACAAGTCCATACGAATAAAGGGGCTGGGCGTCGTAACTGTCGAAGATCTCATCGTCAGCTTTATGGTAAGCAACAGGTATATTGAATTTATTGGATATCGCATCCGCATTCTCAGCGTGATCAAAATGAGGATGCGTGAGTACCAGAAGCTTCATGTTATATTTGGAGCACTCGTCTAATACCGTCTGTAGTGCTTCGCCGCTGCTCGTATCGACCAGGAATGCATCATTCCCGTAAGACACCAGATAGCAGTTATCGGTTCCGCCCTTAATTTGAGTTATCTTATATTCCATATTCCTGTTTCAGATCGAATCGATCGCTTCCTTCATGATCTTATCTACGTCAGCACCGTAGATATCAAGACCTACTGCCTTGATCTGTTCCACTTCGCCGATTCCGTAGAAGCCCTGTGCGAGAGCCTTCACATAACCGAAGCCGTATTCTTCGGGCACGAACGCACCGCCGGCAGTCGTCACATAGTAGAGCTTGTCAGCTTTGCACTTAGGAATCGGCAATCCTTCGGGGCTGTATTCGAACGTTATTCCAAGCACATTTATCTGCTCGAAATACTGCTTCAAAGCAGCGGGAAAAGACAAATCCCAATAAGGTGCAGCGACAACGATCCTGTCTGCTTCAGCAAACTGCCTGGCAAGATCAAACAGCGGATCATCCCACTTGGCATCTGCAATCAGGGCATCTCTCTTCTGCAAGAAAGCTGCATCAGCTACAGGAAAATTGCAGTCTTCAAGTTTGCATTCAACGTATTCTTCGCCGAGCTTAGCAAGAAGTTCATCTGCAAGTTTACGTGTTCTGGAATCTTCGCGGACACAGGCATTTATAAACAGCAGCATATTACGCCTCAACTTCGTAATCGAAGCAGCTTCTTATCTGGACAAAGGGTCTAACCTTGCCTGTCGCTACTGCCACGTGTGCAGGATTACCCGAATATCCCTTAAGCGCTTCTGCGTCCTCGAAAACAGAATCGAGCATCAGATCCGCATTAGAGCTCTCCAAACCTTCGGTAATTACCTTAATATCGATAAGTCCGGGAATCTGGCCCTTAAGACCCTCAAGGCCTTCCTTGATACCCTTCTTGATCTCAGCCTTCTCTGCTTCTGAATACTCATCCTTCAACGTCCAGACGATAATGTGCTTAACCATACTAACCTCCGTAAAAGGCAAATTCTTAACTATTGAATTATATCAGAAGACCCGGCTGTCCCAAATCAGGGACCGAAGTAAGAACCCTCATAGAAACCGTTTGTCGGCGCTTCGCTGTTAGTAGAATTGCAGCTGCAGACGACATATACCCACTGGCCTTCTTTAAGATCTACAGTTCCCTCATTTACGATCGTCGGCTCCAAAGTTCCAAGCATCTCGAGGTCAACGTTTTCGAGCTCTTCGTCCACTACATATAGATACCAATCGATATCAAAGTACGCGTACCTCTGGAAGCGGACTTCGTTCTCAGTTCCGTATTCGAATTCTATCTGATAAGCGCCGAAGCCAGTCTCGAACACTTCTTCATTAGTAACACTTACCGCATTTAAAGACATCGGCTCGCAGAAGAATTGGTCTTCTGTATCCTGAGTAGTATTTTTACTTTCAACCGCCGTCCCAGAAGTTTCCCTGGTCGTTCCGCAGCCGCTGAATATAAGAGCCGCAGACAAAAGCACCGCCATAACTGTTAAACCTGATTTGCGCATAATATTCCCCTCCGATTGATTCAGTTACTATCTATACAATCAACCGGATAAAAAAGTTGCAGATTACTGGCCTTGATTAGGATCAGCCGGCGGAACCTGAGGCGCAGGAGCTGCCACAGGATCAGGCTGGACCTGCTGGACCTGCTGGACCTGCTGGACTTGCTGAACCGGAGCAGCCTGTACTTGCTGCACGGGAGCTGCCTGTACCTGTTGTACGGGCACTTGCTGAACAGGTACCTGCTGAACCTGAGGTGCAGGTTGGTAAGGCTGAGTCTGATAAATAACAGGAATGACGCGCGCCTCATATTCTTCGCGCGGCATAGGCTTAGCATAGAAATAACCCTGGATCATGTCGCAACCTTCGTTCGCAAGGAAGTCAACAGTCGCCTGATCCTCAACGCCTTCTGCAACCGTCTGCATGTTAAGGGATTTAGCTAGTCTGATAGCCTCGGAAACAACGATCTCTGTTCTCGGATTATCTTCGCTGCCTCTGAAGAAACCGGCATCAAGCTTCAAGATATCAAGCGGCATGTCCTTAAGCGAATTAAGCGAAGAATAGCCTGAACCGAAGTCATCCATGGATACCAGGAAACCGTAGTATTTAAGGCGGTTGATGGTATCGATCATGGCATTCTCATCATCGAAGAACGCACTCTCCGTAAGCTCGATCTCGAGAAGATTGCGGGGGCATCCTTCCCTGTCGATAATCGAGCAGATGTATTCAGCAAGATTGCTCTGTCCGAAGTGTGCTCTGGAGACGTTAACAGATACAGGGACGCACCTTCTTCCCTCGTTAAGCCATTTTCTCTGATCTCTCGCAACGTGGGTCAGCATGTAATCGTCGATAACGGTAATGAATCCGTTGTCTTCGAAGATAGGAATAAACTTGGAAGGAGGAACAAGACCCAGATCGGGCGCGTTCCATCTGATAAGAGCCTCAGTGCCTCTAAGTTCGTTGGTGCGCGGATTGTATTTGGGCTGATAGAAAATCAGGAATTCTTCGTTTTGAACTGCCGCCATCTGTCTTCCGATAACGGTGTCGATCCACTTCTCTTCTTCAACAAGTTTACTGTCAAAGAATGCAATTCCGGAATCAGCCGTCTCGATCGAGAGCTCCGCCGTACAAGCATTGTTATACAGAAGATCGATATCGGGAATATAACGCTTTTGGCCCAGAGCGATCTTCTCCTGGGCAGGAGTGATCATGTAAACGCCAGCTTTGAATGCCAGTCTGTTACCGGACGGGATCGATACAAGCGCATTGATGACATCCTGAAGCCTTGCTCTTGCTTCCTGCTCATCAGTTACCTGAAGAAGGAGCGGCAGAGCAGGAGAACTGCTGTGGGCGCAAAGTTCGCCGGGCTTAAGCTTCCTGTCGATAATGCTTACTACCTTCCTCATGAGGTCCTCAGCCTCTCTGACGGAATGGCAGAGAACGAAGTTTCTGTACTTAACGAACACGAGTTCAACTACGGCATAAGTCTTATTGGCATTACGTCTCTTCCAGAGAATGTCCTGGCTGTTGGTAGCATACCAGAACCAGTTACGATTCCTGGTGATGTTATCTCTGAACAACTGGCTCTTGATCTTGCCGGTCGCGATGATATTTCTGATAACGCTGATGATCATGATCACGAATATGATTACCGCGATAGCCAGCGCAATAAGCATTCCGCCTGCAAGATAGGTATAATCCTTGACCTTAACGCTGAGATCCGTCTTAACCAAAAGGATCTGTGATGTGGAACTTACCGGAGAACCGATCCAATAAGGGAATGTAACCACTACGTTATCGTAATGCTTAAGGAAATTGGAATCATTACGGGCAATATAAGCCGCGTTAGTGAACGCATCTAATGAAGTGTCGACATCCTCAACGAGGAATGTCTGGTCGCGGTCTTCGTCATCCCTGAACACATATGCAGTCAGGTCTTTTATCTCATCGTTATCAATGCCGACATCTTCAAGCAATTCCTGATAGGTCTTCTCATTGAAGACTTTCTTCTTGGGATCAAATCCGCTGACAGTGATGTCGCCATCATGCTCGACGATGTTGCCGTCAAGATCCATGATGCAGTAATCGTGTCCGTCGTTTGAGAGTCTGGCAAGAACCTGCTTGCGTTCTGATTCAGATGCCTCGTTATACTGCTTAACTATATCGTTGACATAATTCCTGTCAGCCTCAGACCTGAAGTCCTTAACGTATTCGGCAAGAAGATTAAGGACCGCGAAGATCAATACGATAACGACTGCGAAGATAACCGTGCGCCACAAGATAGGCCACACGACACTGGACTTCGGAACTTTATACTTACCCTTATTTCTCATAGTTTCTACCCCCGCCCTATAATATCAGAGTTCTTCTATGTATGTGAAGAACTTATCAAGTCCTTTGTTCTCTTCCCTGGTCTCAAAAAAGCACCCTGCCGTATACCACGAATGCGTGTTCTTCTCATCGATAACACGGTAAAGTTCGCACTTGTTTCCTACTTCTTTTGCCTTCTGCTCAAAAAGCACCGCGTTCTCAAAATTGAGCAGCCCGTCATGTTCACTCTGGATCAAAAGCATCGGAATGTGATTCTTCGTCATGAGGCTGACGGGCTCAGCCTGTTTCCTGTCGTAGTCTTTGGTAAACAGCATGTTGAGCAGCGTCCTGATAGTAAAATCCTGACACTTGTCGAAGCAGTAAGGTCCGCCAAAACCGATAAATCCGATGACGTTGCTTACATCAACGTTATACCTGTCCTGGTCAGCCTTCGAGTAACAAAGGATCGACGTCAGATGAGCGCCTGCTGAAGGTCCTACAACTACGATCTTGGAAGTGTCGATATTCTTGCCGTTCAGGAACCTAACAGCCGCGTTAAATCCGTTGCAGACATCTTCTATCTGGCACGGATACTTGAACTTCGTTGACAGCCTGTATCCCATCGATATGCATCTGTAGCCGGCCTTCGCAATACTCTGGCCGACATAATCAAAATCCTTGGGAGTTCCTGACTGCCATCCGCCGCCGTGGACCCAGACTATCACCTTATCGCTTAAGACCTTACCCGGTTCATAGTATAAGAAATACTGGTCCTTGTGGCCTCCGAATGAGATCTGTTCCGGAGTGATTTCTTTTTTTGCCTTATGCAGTCTTCTGAACAGGCCAAAATAACTTAAGTTTTCTCTTGTTGAGTCTTTCATTCCCTATCCCTTTTTCCAATTCGGAAATGTATTATTCCATCTTACTTTCCAACCGTCTGCTTTCTCTTCTTCAGCTCTTTCTTACGAAGATACATACACTCATCGGCACGAAGGAAAACATCGTCATAACCCGAGTCTTTCTTTGAATCGTAAAGTCCGATTCCTGCTGAGACAATTACTCCGCCGCTTTCCATATTGCGCTCAACCTGCTCATTGAATGAGTTAAATAGTTCATCACGGTTATGGTAGTCGTCGTTAGTCAGGAATGCCACGAACTCATCTCCGCCGATCCTGAACACAGGACTGTGTTTGAACACCCTGCAGATAAGTCTGCATCCGTCCTGGATATACTTGTCACCTGCATCGTGACCTTGTGTATCGTTAACGAACTTTAAGTCATTAAGGTCGAATACCACGATGGCAAATTCAGTGATTATTCCGTTCTTAACATCCTTCTCGATAATGCCCTTGGACTCGGTATAAGCGTTGACATTTCTTACATTCGTCAGAGGATCCTTATACGCTACAGTCATGACCATTCCGAGCTGACGGCTGCTCTCTACTCTAGCTTCGACCACAACGAATGAATGGATGATCGTCGTTGCTATGAGACATCCGATCGAATAGAACGGCATGAGCGGGTAATTGGCCTGGAGCATAATGAAGAACGCCATGATGAGTCCGGAAAAACCGATTGCAAAATAAGGCTTGTTGCTTCTGTCCTTGATCCTGACTGCATTGATAAGAGTATCAAGAGCTATCAGAGAGAACAGAATAAGCTGAACATACAGGATTATGTAACGCGCAGAACTTGCTACATACTCGCCGTCCTCAGTAAAGTAGAACATGATTGGGACGAAGTAATTGACGACAAGAGCAATAGCTTCCGCGCCGAACAGCACCCAGCCGATCGTCTTAAGAACATTGGTCCAGAACTTGTTCTGATTGAGGAAAACCGCAATGTATCTGACCCACATAAATACGGTAAGACCCATAGCCAGGAAGAATATGACCGTATCCGCATAAATAAGAGGAATGATCCCCAGATCCAGGAGGAATCCCCAGAAACTGTCTGAGATGTAGAAGATCATTATTACAAAAAGGAACCGGCGGTACTTATAACGAAGCTCATGATTACCATCCTTACTCTTGCCGAATAAAGAATCCGCATTAATGATCAGGTGTAGTATTAATGCCAAAATGCCGATGCTGGAATAATACATTAACTGGACCGGTGCCTTTCTGAAGAATTTACAAGTTATTACAGGCTAATCTTATCATTCAAAAATGTACATTTTTATCAGATTTCCGTAAATATTATATTACGCGCGCGAAAACATGTATATCTCGGAAGATGCCTTATATTGCTGTATAATCAACCTGTTACACGGAGGTAACCCAATGATCATTAAGGCTTCGCCTTCAGATCTCGAGATCGTAAGGCACATCACACAGACAACCATAAGATCTGTCTACCCCAAGTACTATCCGGCGGGAGCGGTCGATTTCTTCAGCGCGCATCATTCAGATGAGCATATATCTAAAGACCTTGATGAAGGAAACGTTTATCTCCTTGAATCAGAGGGTGAATATGTCGGCACCGTCACCATTAACGATAACCACATTAACCGCCTGTTCGTTCTTCCCGACTGCCAGCACAAGGGCTACGGAAGGGCACTTATGGATTTTGCGGAAGAAAAGATTTTCGAGCAATACAAAACCATAGAATTAGATGCATCATTCCCCGCAAAGCCGATCTACTTAAAGCGCGGTTACAAAGATATCGGATACGACATCATCGATACGCCTAACGGCGACAAGTTATGCCATGACATCATGGCCAAGGAGGCAACATGATTAGAGAAGCTGAATCAGGAGACCTTAACGAGTTGCTCGAACTCTACCTGTCTCTTCACGAAGACAGCATTCCCGAAGACAACGAGCACCTGCACAATACCTGGGCGCAGATAATGAACGACCCTAACCATCACATCATCTTAAACGTGGTAGACGGTAAGATCGTATCTTCATGCGTATGCGTGATAATCCCCAACCTGACCAGAGGTGTGCGCCCTTACGCATTCATCGAGAACGTCGTCACCCACGAGGATTACCGCTGCCGAGGCCTTGCCAGCGAGTGCCTTGACTACGCAAAGCAGATTGCAGTCGCCAACAACTGCTACAAGATGATGCTCCTCACAGGCTCTAAAAGGGCTTCAACATGGAACTTCTACGAGAAGGCCGGCTACAACCATAACGACAAAACAGCTTTCTATCAAAAGCTTTGAGGCTTTAGCATGAGTTTACAGCTTGTTGACTACAACGAATCTCTAAAAGACTCACTGTTTGAGTTTACTTTAGGCTGCTTTGCTGATATAGGCAAATCATTTGAACCTGAAGGAAGGCATTATTTCTATCAGCATATAACCGAAGAATTCGAATTGTTCTGTTGCCTGGTTGACGATGGAACAGTAAAAGGTTCAGTTGCCATCAAGCGCATCAGCGAGGATGTCTGTGAACTCAAGGCTCTGTATCTGTCTGATGACCTGCGCGGTCAGGGATGGGGCTATAAGCTTCTGGATAGAGCCGTTAATTTTGCGCGCAATGCAGGATACAAGAGAGTCGTTCTCGATTCAATGAGCAAATACGAAGACGCGCGCCATCTGTACGACCGTTACGGATTCGTCCCGACCGAACGTTATAACGACAATATCTACGCTGATGTCTTCATGGAACTGACACTCTGATCAGAGCTTTATCTCCATATATCCGCAGGTAAACGGGAAGAAATCGAATTTCTTAGTTCCCAAATGCACGGCCCCGTTCTGCTCGTACCACTTGCGCAGGACCTGATTCTCTTCAACAATACTGAGATTAAGCTTCGCAAAGCCTGCTTTACGGGCCTGCTTTATTGCATGTTCGACCAGTTCTTTTCCGTAGCCCTTGTGTCTGTATTCGGGAAGCACAGAAAGACTTCCTAATTCACACTCGCCACTCTCATTCATGAGCAGATTGTAATAACCGCAGAGGACTCCGTCATCCACATAGACGAACATCAATCTGTTCTGGACATCAAGTTGATAGATTAGCCTCTCGTCGTTAACTGCGAAGGCGGTAAAGCGCGGTGCATTCTCTTCGGTAAAACCGAATTCGTCTGCGACCGTCATAAAACTCTTCCTGATAATATCAACACAGACGGGTATCTCGTCACGGGTCATCTCGCGTATCATTTGAATTCTCCTGTTACAAGTTTTATTTCTTGAAACAGATTATACGCTCATTACCCATGTCGTTACACAATTCAATATCAAGATTTGATACATCGTATGCGAAAACAATATCTTCAAGCCCTTCGTGAGCTTCGATCAAGTCCGTAAATATGTTATCGGCATCAGTCAGAAGTCCGCGGTTATAGCGCAGTGTCTTCTCATTCTCAAATATCGCATTGTAAAGGATTCCGGACTCTACAAGATCCTGAAAGAAGTGGCTGCCATAAGACAGTTCGGGATTATATCCTGCCTTGGAATCTGAGATCTCACAGATAGCATCGAATTCACTGATGTCTGCAAAAGAAGTAGGCACGCCGAGCTCAGGAGATGTAGTTCCGATACGCCCGGGCACCATAAGAAGCATCTTCTTATCCTGCCCTCTCATCTTCCAGTTAAGCTTGCCGATTGCATTTGCGACATTGTACTTATCTCTGTAAGGCATGTTGTAGTAGTTGACCGGATCGACATAGACAATAACATCTATCTTCTCAGTTCTCGACAGACCCATCGCTGATCCCTTGCATTCGAAGAGCACATCCTTATCGTCGATATTCTCAGGAATGGTAACGGCTCCTGAATCCTGGAACACCTGCAGAGGTCTGCACTGAAGGATGTTGATTACATAGTCGCCGTTCTCTGAGAGATTGATGGTGAATTCAGTATCAACGGGATATTCATATTCAGCTTCAATCGTATTGAGAATGTCGCTCATCTGCTTCATGATGATGTCCTTCGCAACGATTCCCTTACACGAGATAAATTCGATGACGCGCGGTCTTCCACGCTCACGGAATTCGCGCTCTGCATCGTAGTCATGTTCAAGCAGGAGCTGCTTTAAAAAGTTCGGCATATGCGGCTCGATGACATCCAGAGTTACCTGCTTGAGCCTGCCCTCCGAACGGTCGATGAGCTCAAGTTTGCGCTGGGAGAACTGATGCCTCTCTCCGCTGGTCTTGTGTGAATCTGCAAGAGGCTTATCAAGGCTTACGAGCCTGGGATATGAGCCTTCCGTTCTGTCCACGGCAGAAGTTCCGAGACCCATAACGAGACGAAGCATTCCTGCATTAGGATCGAGAGATTCCATGAAGCGGTACGGGCTGTAAGAATATCCTACGCCTGCTGCACACGGCATATAGTATTCACCGTAGTAAGAACCTGATACACGTTGAATAAGAAGTGCCATCTGCTCGTCACGCGCCTGCAGTCCTCTTCTGCTTCTGTAGTCAAGAGCGGACTTGCTCATGGTGCTGGCATATACAGTTCTTATCGCATCTTCAAGCTCTTGCAGCCTTTGGTCCATGTCACCCGAATTAGGACAGAAGACTGATTCGTACTTGCCTGCAAATGCGTTTCCAAAGCCGTCTTCGAGGATGGAACTGGAACGGACGATGATCGGGTCTTGTCCGTAGTATTCAAGGAGCTTAACAAACTCTTCTTCCATGTCACGAGAGAACTTGCCCTTTAGCAGGCGGTCAGCAAATTCATCTGCAAGCGAGAAGAATTCTTCCTTGCTCCTCTGTCGGACGCGGATGTCCCAGAAATGGTTTTCGACGATGAAGGTATAGAAAACATCCGAGCCCATGTAGAACGAATCGTGAGGCTCAAAGTTAGCGAAGATATCGGGGCGCTTATTCTCGATGATCTTACGGGCCAGGAGCATGCCCGTCGCCTTGCCGCCTATCATGCCGGTACCGATCATGCGCTTTTTAACACTGAAGTAATCTTCCGGACGGAAGTTCTCCTTGATCATCACACGCATTCTCTCGTCGCGGGACATCATGATATTGCACATTCTGTTGCACTGCTCGGTAACATCCATGCCGTTCTCATACATGGTCTCAGTCATTGCAAAGAATCTGTCCCAGCTGTCCATGTTTCCGCGGTCGGAATTCGATGCTTCCTTCTGCAGGAGCTGATAGAAACGGCTAGCCAGTACGCCGTCTAAGATAGGCTCGAACTTGCCGTTGTCGGGTTCATAAAGATGCGGCAGGAACATCGTCTCGGAATATCTGTTCCACACCTTATCGGGACGCACATAGACATTGGAATTGTCTGAATAAACATCAAGGAAAAGCTGCGTGGTATCCCTGATCTTTGCGATAGCTTTGAATGAGTGCTTGCCTCTTATCAAGGGAAAGTATGCGACTGTATCAAGCGAGAAAAGATAAGGGCATGTAACCTGGAAGAAGTTACCCATCATGAGGTCAGTTGCCCATGCGGTCTGAAGCTCTGACAAACAGTCGAAAACATAGAACGCATCGTAGCCTTCCTTCTCGATTATCTCGTGAATTGCAACTGTGAATGTCTCGAACCTGTGAGACAGTTCGACATTAACAATCTTAAGGCCTTCCTGCTCTTCGAAGAAGGGCTCGTGAGATGCGAATCTGATGTAGATGAGATTCCTCTTATCCTTTATCGCCTGTGCAACATAAGGCTTTACGAACAGTTTGAAATCTTCGAGCGTATCAACTCTCCAGACAACATTGTCTCCCAGACGGATGTTGTCAAACCTCTCGTCCATTTGGGGTATTCCGGACATTACTCTATCAAATGCTGCCATAGATCGATCCGCCTTAATACTTTTAATCTATGATAGCATCGCTAAGGCATCTGTTACGGTATGATGCCTATACTTTTTTGTTGGGTGTATTCATACCGAAAAACAATGAATTCAGAGTTTCAGCGCCATGCAGACAGCACCTTCGAGTTTGTCATAAGGCGGATAATTCTCGATCATCATGTAACCGCGTTTTTCATATAATCCGACTGCGTCTTTCATAATTGGACGTGTCTGAAGGATCGCTCTTTTAAACTTCTTCTCCCGCGCTTTGTCTTCTATCCTGTCCATCAGTTCGGTCGCGATGTGTCTGCCGCGATAATCAGGTTCAACCCATACACGCTTTATCTCAACATCAGAATCGTTATACTTCTTGAGACCTGCACAGCCGACGGCAATACCGTCCATATAAGCCAGCAGGACATCTGAAATGCTCTCGGATAAATTGTATGGAATAAATCCTTCGCGATTCTTTTTGCCGCCAACGATAGAACTGTAGTAATCTTCAGTCTCAAGATAAAACTTGTGGAATACTTCGTTGTTTCCGTCTGTCCAAATGAACTCAAGTTCTGTCATACTCATCCTCTAAGATTGAGAAGAACATTCTTCCTTCGTATTTACCGTCGATATAGAAATAATCTCTTAACGTTCCTTCGTATGTGAAACCGCACTTCTCGATTACTTTCTTCGAAGGTGCATTAGAAGGTCTTACGCATATTTGAACCTTGTGGAAACCGATTTTGTTAAAGCCGTAATCGATTACCGCCTTCGTCGCTTCAGTAGCATATCCTTTTCCCTGGTATGCCGTACCGATACAGTATTCGATCTCGCCGAAATGGCCTGATGTATCAACCAGAAAATACGCAATCTGGCCGATACATTCACCTGTTGATTTCTCGATAACTGCCCACCTGAAAAAGTATTTTTTGCTGTAACCTCCAATGTATTTATCGAGGAGCTTATTCACTTTTTCCAAAGTCTTGTACGACGGCTCGCCGTACATCTTCTGGACATGGTCGTCGCCTGCCCAGTTGTTCATCATGGAAGATGCATCTTCGTATGTAAAAGCTCTTAAGATAAGCCTCTCAGTCTCAATTGTCTGTGTTCCGCATGCATTCATATATGTTTCTCTCTTTTTGATTTTCACCGATTATAACATTGAGCAGCAAAAGATAATAAAGTACAATTGTCACAATGCGCAAACACTATATAGACAACTTAAGGAGCCTTGTAATACTCCTGCTTATTCCTTACCATGCGGCACAGGCGTGGAACACCTGGGGCGAACCTAATTACATGATGTTCGGAACGAGCAGAGTTTTAAGCAGCATTATAGTCACATTCAGTCCGTTCATAATGCCCCTGCTCTTCCTTCTCGCAGGAATGAGCACCAGGTTCGCATTAAGCAAAAGGACCGCCGGACAATACATTCTGGAGAGAGTTAAGAGGCTTTTGGTACCGCTTATCTTCGGAACCGTCGCGTTCGTTCCGGTAATGGCGTATTTGGCTGATAAGTATAACTATGGCTACAACGGCTCGTTCTTAGCACACAACAGCAAATTCTTCACAACGCTTACGGATTTTACGGGCGCTGACGGATCATTTTCCTTCGGCCAGTTCTGGTTCCTGCTTTATCTGTTTGTGATATCGCTGTTCTGTTTTGGGATCATAGCTCTGCAGAAGAAATTACTGCCAAAGTTTAACGGCAATGCGCCTTTATGGCTCGTAATACTGTTAGGTCTCCCGATCCCCTTTATCAGCGGTCTTCTTGAGATCGGCGGAAAGAGCTTCGTCGCATACGCATATTTATTCCTGATCGGGTATTATGTTTTCGCGAACGACGAAGTAATAGACAAACTCAGCAGATTCAAGTTCATTTTCCTTGCAATAGGTCTTACCGCATGCGTTGCTAATGTGTATCTGTTCATATGGTCAGGTGCTTCATTCGAACTGCTCAATAATGCCACGAATTATCTGACCGAATGGTTCATGATCCTCGCACTTCTCGGCATCGGCAAGGCTCATCTCAACTCAGGCGGGAAATTATCTAAATACGCATCGCAAAGATCGTTTGCATTCTTCAGCCTGCATTTTATATTCGTGATAGTTATGCAGTATCTGATGTCCGGAATCCTGCAAAACAACAAGGTGCTGCTCTATCTGCTGCCTGTTATCGCTTCTTACATTCTGACGATTTTGTTCTGCGAAGTATTTGTCCGCCTGACTCCGCTCAGTTTCCTGATCGGAGTCAAGCGTGTAACTAAAAGCAATTAAGCTTCTCTCAATGACTCGTTGTTGAATACAACGTTAAGTCTGCTGTAGTCACCATTAGTGTATACACCGATTATGGTCCAGTTTCCGTCCCATCCGCCCATAATGACGCCTTCGTACTCATAAGAGTTGGTAGGAATACCGCTGCCATAGTATATATTCATGAGTCTGCTGTACAGAGCATCGTAATATTCATTGCAATCGGCCGTGCTGCTTGCATCGTTGACCAGATAGATATCGTACACATTACCGGACGGATTCAATTTGAATATGGCCTGATTGAAGCCGATACCATTAAACGTCAGATCGATCGAATAATAGTAGACATCAGGGTCATTCTGCTCATTCTCAAGAGGCACGCCCATTATGTCTTCAAACATGGCTTTTGCCGTCTCGAGATCCTGTCCAAGGCAGGCATACATTCTTAAGATAAGCTCCCTGACCTCAGCATCTTCACCGGTTAACAAGGAACCGTTGTAATCAGCGTTATAAACTTCGATCATGAATTCGTTGTTACCGCTGACGCCATAGCAGTCAACTCCGTAGATCATAGCGATGGTGGTTCCGTTGTGTTCCCAAACGGTTGCTTCGCAATCGCCCCAGTCAGACAAAGTTGTCGTGCTGACGCTCTCACCAAACTCTTCGGTAAGTGCCTGCTCAAACGCTGCCTTAGCGCTCTCTGAATCAAAATTCAACTCAGGTGATCCTAATGCTTCAGCCTCTGTCTTTGGCAGGAACTCATTCATTCTGGCGCAGAAAGAAACCTTCGACACATTCCCATCACCATCTTTCCAAATGCAGATTCTCTTAAAAGAAACACCTTCGATCGTATAACCGCCATCAGGGACTATCGCCTGACAAGGTTTATCGGCAAAGAACCAACAAGAACTCTCCCAGAAGCTTTTCAGAGAATCGTCGTAAAGGACGTCGTCGATATTGCTGCCTAAAAACGAATTTGCAACGTTAGTTGCGCCTTCCACTGTCTTTACACTTGCATAGTTGTCCCACGGATCAGCAGTTTCTTCCGTAGTAGTTATTTCTGTTTCTTCTTCGGTCTCTTGAGTTGTAGTAGTGGTCTCTTCTGTCTCAGTTTGAGTAGTTGTAGTTGTGCATGCGCACACTGACATGCCTACAGCAAGAACCATACCCCATGTGAATAATCTGATACTCTTTTTCATTTTTCTTCCTCCCTTATTCTCTGCGCTTATTCCTACGCATCCATAAGTAGAATATCAGATTTGGAATTTGATAATCAAGGATATTTGATTAGAAGTATCTGTCGATTAGGTCTTTTGCTATCCTTAAGCCTTCGCCTGTGTACTCACGGCATTCTTTGATCGCCATGACCTTATTCCCCTGTTTTACGAGTTCTGCATAGCGGGCTTTCTGATCTTCCGGAAGCGCTTCATATACTTCCGCAATATACTTTTTGTACTTCCGTTCGTCATTTATAAGTTCAACCGGGGCCTGCTTTATATGTGTAACCTCAGCCTTTTGCTGCTCAGCTATGCGCTGCTGTGCCTCCTGCTTTGATGCAACCTGCTGAATAACAGGAACCCTTCCATTCTGCTTTATGAATTCGACTATCTTGCCGACAGTCACGGCATCGTTAATGCGGATAAAATGAAGCGATAAGATCTCTTCTCCCTCAGTGCCCTTGAAAACCAGGCTCGGAGCAATATTTCTGCTTCCTCGGCGGTAGTGATCGTAATCTGCGATATAGAACACTTTATCGTCATTATCGACATCAGTGTATTTAACGGTTACCTTGCGCCCATCGATGACAAGAGAAGCTTCTTTAAATTGGAATGGCATTCTTCCAATCAGGATCATTAAAGCGATACCGATAACAAACGCTATCACTGCAGGTATCCAGGCCTGATCACCGAGATATACTTTGCCGATCCCGTAAGCTATTGCCGTCGGAAGTATTACCAAGAATCCGGAGAAAGTGATCAATGCCATAACCTTCAACTTTTTGGTAAATCCGCTGGCATAAAAAACCAAGCGGTCAGAAAGATATTCATTAGGTGAAGAAGGCGTATTCTTCTGTCTGGCAAACATCGAACCGGTAATGATCAGCATCACCATATAGAAAGCGAAAAGTCCCGCTCCGAGATAATAAGGCAAAACGTAAAAAACAAAATAATCCATTAGTGTTCTTTTCCTATTACCATTCCTCTTCTCCTCTAAAAAGGGATCATCTCTCACAGAAGAATTCAACCTGTTCACCGAGAGGACCGAAACAGAATGCCATTCTGATCGGATATTCGGGTGTTGAATCAATGACCTTGTCGTTGGGTTCGATAAAAATCTCATAACCAGCTGCTCTGACCTTCTCGACAATCTCATCAACATCATCAGTAAGTAATGCAATGTGCCTTATGGCACCAAGCTGACGGACACCTTCCGCATTCGTAAAAATCTCTATGAAACCATTGCCGGTATCGATCATTATTCCGTCGGACCATTCGCGGCAGATCTTCAATCCAAGCAGCGTGATGTAGAACTCCTTGACTTTGCAAAGCCCTTCAGGTGTTCCGCACTTCATCGATATATGGTGAATTCCCTTGATCATTTTATTCCTCACAAATAGTTATGCAATTCTTTTTCCCTGTATCTCGCAGACGAGTTCGCGTGAACCGTCCGGTTTGTCTGTTACGTATTGCCAGCGAAAACTGTTATCCGTTATGTCAGAGAAGATCCAATACGTGCTCTCTTCACTCAAGACTTTGCCGACCAGTTTGTCACCTTCTTTTTTGAAGGTCAGCCTCTTCATTGTTCCTGCACATGTGTAGACAACGTCATAACATTCATTCTGTTTGTTATACATGCGGAGCGACGTGCCGTATTCGGCATCAGGCTGAAGATCTTTATCCTTCGTAGCGCGCGACGGGAAGATGAATATGTCCTGAATGCCCGTGCCTTCCAGTATCCGTCTGAAGATCCACTCGCCTTTTACATGGCGCTTCTCACCCTTGATCAGCTCGTCGTAATAGTCGCAGTCCCAGTCTCCTATGAGCGGCGCAAACCAGTCGAACGGCTCAGGGATCTTATCTGTTTTTCCGCTTAAGAGCGCTTCTGAAAACGTGTCCATTTTTACTCCCATTAATGCTTTTCGAGAACTGAAAAATACCGAAATATCACTTAGCGATTGCGATCAGCGGAATCTCCATCTCTTCCTTCGTAAGACCTGCGTGTCCGCCCGGCATCATTTCTGCTTCCTTATGTGTTGCGAAAACAGCTGCTTCAGCAACAGATATGGCAATGTAATCGCCGAGTGAAGCATAGAGCATATCGTTATCCTTGCCGATACCGAACAGTCTGTTCTCTATGATCTCATCCCTTGTAAGCAGCCAGAACTTATCCTTGAATGTCTCGTTGAAAATGTGCGGGAACACTTCTTTGTATTCTTCCTTAACGAAGAAACTGAGAGAACGCGGTTCGATTGCAGGCATACGCACAAGACACTTCATTATCTCCCGATAGTCGAGAATGCAGTAGTTTGTGCACTCGATCTGAGAGTGGTCTGCCGTGATGATGAACAATGTATCTGACAGTTTTGAAGTGAACTCTTCAAGTTTATTCTCCAAATCGATCACCACATCACGGGCCTCATTACTTGTCGGACCATAGAGATGCATCGTGTGGTCAGGCTCAGGCCAATATGAATATATGAACTTCTTTTCCGGCTGTTTGCAGAGTTCTTCAATACGTGCAAGAATTGCATCCCACTCCTGCGGATAAGGTTCTGCATAAGGAGATGAAGCATACGCCTTGCCGCCTGCTTCATTGATCCTGTCGATAATGTTTTTATACGGGATGTATTTTCCCGCTACATTATAATCTGCGGCAGGAACCAATTCCTTGAGATTGGAATCCTCATCTTCAAGCAGCTGATCGGTATTGGAAAAGACGGTTACATTCTTATCGAGTTGCGGGAAATACATATCCCAGCCGAGCCAGCAGTGCTCGTTCGGATAAAGGCCCGACAAAATGGAAGTCGTAGCCGCAACCGTTGTCGGCGGGAATACCGAACTGTAAGAGCCTGCCAGATGGGAACGGAAAAAACCGTCGGGCTTAAGATGCTGTTCGATAAAAGATATTCCCATTGCATCCAAAAGCATGACTACAACGTTTTTATATTCTTTCTCAAGCAGCTTATCAGCCATCTTAAGAGTCGGCGCGCTCGTCTCCGCACCAAATGCCTTAAGCATGGAATTGCTTAGGTTGACCAGGCAGTTATCGTAATCAGGTTTGCAGTAATCCATATTTATTCCCCGTTAGCATTTTAAGTAGTTTACCATTATTCGCAAATATATTTGTTGGCAAATGGCATTGATATTGAGTGTATAATTACGCTATGTACAAGATTTATATTGTTGAAGATGACAAAGGTATCGCAGACGGCATTAAACAATGCCTTTCCGCATGGGAGATGGAGGTCTCGGAGGTCTCCGATTTCCGCAATGTATTAGCGGAGATCGAGGATTTTAAGCCCCATCTGATAATCATGGATATTACTCTGCCTTACATGGGCGGTTATCATTGGTGCCAGCAGATAAGGAAGACCAGCAATGTCCCGATCATCTTCATCTCTTCTGCAACAGATAACATGAATATCGTCATGGCCATGAACATGGGAGCAGACGATTATATCCCGAAGCCTTTTGACCAGAGCGTTCTGATCGCAAAGGTCCAGGCACTCCTTCGCAGGACATATTCATTCAATCAGAGTTCATTCACTCTCCAGGCAAAGGGTGCAGTTCTCAATACAAACGACAATTCATTAACCTATGACGGTAATAAGATCGAGCTTGCACGTAATGAATATAAGATACTTCTTACACTTATGCAGAATAAGAACAAGGTCGTAAGCCGTGAGAAGCTCATGGAAGCTCTCTGGGAGACCGACAGCTTCGTCGACGAGAATACTCTTACCGTTAATGTCGGAAGACTCAGAAAGACTCTGGAATCAGCAGGCCTTACGGATTTTATCAAGACCAAGTTCGGCGTCGGTTACATCCTGGAGGATGAGGAATGAAACTCCTCGGAAGTTATCTCAGATACCGCGCGAAAATAATCATCACTTGCTTCGTTATTGTGGCGATTTTTGTATCGACCGATCTTCTTTTCGACATTCCGAGAATAGCTTTTCTCTACCCTCTGATCCTCACACTCGTAATAGGATTAATTACCTGTGGAATTGATTTCTTTTTCTTTATAAGAAAACATAATCTGCTTACACAAAATTACGAAGAACTCCCACAGCCTAAGAATCTTATTGAAGAAGATTATCAGCAGATAATAAAGCTCATGGCAGAAGAAGCAAAAATGGCTGAGCAGAAGGCATCTGCGGACTATACGGATATGGTTGAGTACTACACCGTATGGGCTCACCAGATTAAGACACCGATTGCTGCCATGAGGCTGAATCTTCAGTCCGAGGATACGGAATCAGCAAGAAGGCTTATGGGTGATCTTTACCGTATCGAAGCATATGTTGAGATGGTATTAACTTTCTTAAGACTTGATTCTAATAATACAGATTATGTTATTAAGGAATACGATTTAGATGAGATCATCCGCCCTGCAATCCGTAAGTTCTCTCGCGAGTTCATCGTGAAAAAACTGAAGCTCGAATATGAACCTGTCTCATTCAGAACGATCACTGATTCAAAGTGGCTGTCCTTCATTATCGAACAGGTAATTTCAAATGCCGTTAAATACACGTCAGAAGGCTCCGTACGCATTTACATGTATGAACCCGGCATCCTCTGCATTGAAGATACGGGCATCGGTATAAGCGCTGAAGATCTGCCCAGAATCTTCGAGAACGGATACACCGGATTTAACGGCCGCGAAGATAAGAGAGCGAGCGGTATCGGTCTTTATCTGTGCAAGCGTATCGCTGATAACTTAGGTCATAAGATATATGCAGAGTCAACAGTCGGTGAAGGAACCAGGATGTTTCTTGACTTAAGAGCCAAGAAGATCGGCATCGAATAAATGTGACAAACGTGTAAGGAATTCGTAAGCACTTTCAATGGAGTGAGTTTTGTATGTTTTCTATACTGTGGCTGACTTAAACGAAAGGAAGCAAAATTTATGAGTTTACTTGAAGTAACAGGTGTAAAGAAAATATACAAGGGACGTCGCGGAGGCGCTTCAGTCGAAGCACTCAAGAACGTCAATTTTACTGTTGAGAACGGTGAGTATGTCGCTATCATGGGCGAGTCAGGAAGCGGTAAGACAACGCTCCTTAATGTCCTCGCTGCATTAGATAAAGCAACATCCGGAACCATTCTCCTCGACGGCATGAATCTCTCAACGATCAAGGATTCAGCCATGGCAAAGTTCCGCCGTGATAACTTGGGTTATGTATTTCAGGACTTTAATCTCCTTGATACATTCACACTTGAAGATAACATCTATCTTCCTCTGGTTCTCGCAGGCAAGAAGCATTCTGATATGAAGGCAAGACTTGATAAGCTTGCTCCCGCACTTGGCATCACGGATATTCTTAAGAAATATCCTTATGAAGTATCCGGTGGTCAGAAGCAGAGAGCCGCTGTTGCAAGAGCGCTCATCACAAATCCCAAGATCGTTCTTGCAGATGAGCCTACGGGAGCTCTTGACTCCAAGTCATCAGATGAGTTGCTCGAGCTGTTCTCCAAGGTAAATCAGATGGGACAGACTGTCCTCATGGTTACTCACTCCACCAAGGCCGCAAGCCACGCTTCACGCGTAATGTTCATTAAGGACGGAATTATATTCCATCAGATCTACAGAGGCAACTCCACAGATACGGAGATGTATCAGAAGATTTCAGACACACTGAACCTCTTGGCTCAGGGAGGTGATCTGAAATGAAAATAGGTTTATACCCTAAGATCGCAGCCGACGGCATACGCAAGAACGGCCGCCTTTACGTGCCTTATATTGCGACTTGTATTCTCATGATCGCAATATTCTACATCATGCATCTGCTCGGTTATTCAGATATGCTGCAAAACTTTGCCGGATCAGGCACTGCAAGAGACACCTTACAGCTTGGAACAGTAATAATGGCTGTGTTTGGAACTATTTTTTTGTTCTACACCCAGTCCACTTTGATCAAAGGAAGAAAAAAGGAATTCGGTCTTTATAACGTTCTCGGAATGAACAGAGTAAATCTGGGAAGGATTATGTTTTTTGAGACCGCGATAATCTGGATCGTATCCATGACAGGCGGCCTGCTTGTCGGAATCGGCATGTCCAAATTGGCTGAACTCGGATTTACTAAGATGATCGGTTCCAGCGTAAGTTATCAGTTCACGATATCTGCTGATTCCATTGCTGCAACCATTACCGTCTACAGCCTCATTTTCCTGTTTATTTATCTTAATGCATTAAGACAGATCTGGTTTACGAGGACCATCAATCTTCTTCATTCGGATAAGGCCGGCGAGAAGCCGCCGAAGGCTAATTGGGTTATCGGCATTCTCGGATTGATCATCCTCTTGTCGGGTTATACGATCGCGATCAGGATCGAGTCTCCTTTATCAGCACTTTTCTGGTTCTTCATCGCGGTAATCCTTATCATTATCGGAACATATCTCGTACTTATCGCAGGTTCAGTTCTTCTTTGCAGGATCTTACAGAAAAACAAGTCATACTACTATAAGACAAATCACTTTGTATCTGTATCATCCATGGCATTCAGAATGAAGAGAAACGGTGCGGGACTTGCATCCATCTGCATTCTCCTTACCATGATCCTGGTAATGATCTCATCTACTTCTGCTCTTTATTTCAACAGAGAAGAAACTTTAAGAAACCGTTATCCTAACCAGATCAATGTTGCTGCAAGGCAAGACGGATTATTCG
>Ga0310696_10002073_pt1 | contig 27400 bp, 34 predicted proteins | sample AusTroGonzalo_MG_4_FD_203885 | JGI IMG/M metagenome (GOLD analysis project Ga0310696, IMG submission 203885) | Bovine rumen microbial communities from tropical cattle in Woodstock, Queensland, Australia - Gonzalo_02 (v2) (version 2) | ecosystem: Host-associated > Mammals > Digestive system >...
TCCGGACCCATTATATTTCTGTTATTTTTGACCTGAAAATGGCCATTTTTCATCATTTTACAAAAATTGACATTTCAATATTACTCGGTATTCTCAGTAAATATTATTTAAGTTAATATCGAGAATTGGAATAGGAATATTTTTAAAAATTTAATCAGTTCATTTTCCTGAATTTCATTTTTGAAAAGTTCTCTTTTCAAAAACCAATATATATATTAATGAAAAGAAAATATATCATTTTTGACCGTCACTTCGTGACTGGGTATTAAAAATAAATTTCGATATCGAAATTAAAAATTTCGAAATTTAATAAATTAAATTTCTCATTTTTAATTTCTATCTCAATTTATTTTTAATAGGGCTGAATCCAGTCTACTGCAGTGACTTGAGCGTCTAACACTGAACGACGCTCACAAAAATGAACTGTAATGGACTTTTTCAAGTGAGAAAAGTCTAAAATCAAACTAAAATTGATATATTTTTATCTAGAAAAGTTCATGAATAGGAGCTGAGTATAGATGGTAGAAAACTGGATTAATCTTATCTTCATTGGATATTTATGTCCGAGAAATGAAGATAGGATTCTTTTATGTGTCTCTAGCAATAAAAGTTGGATAAAATTCTACCTCTATGAAATTAGAGGTCTGGATAGATCTATGGTCGATATTAGAGAAGTGGCATTGGATAGCGATTCTGTGGAATCTCTCTATGGTAACTACATTCTAGAAGAATACATTGAGCCCTACAGCTATCTCACCAGGAAAGACATCATTGGACTGAATGAGGAGATCGAAAGAACCTTTGACAGATGGTCAACTCTTCTGATAGAACTGAAGGAGTATCGACAGTTCATAGAAGAAATTCCAAGATTTCAGGAATCCATCTCTCCATTACTACTTGCAGAAAGAGAACTTGAATTTCATCAGGGTAGGGTTAAAAATCTAAAAAGACTATCCAAACAGATCATAGCAAACTCGACGATCGTTTCAAAAGATATCAACGAATACTTTAATGGTTCTCGAATCATCTATGAAAGTAGAGAACTGACAGAGATGTTCTATCGATCTGTAATGGAAGATGATGAATAGGACAGTTGTGACAGATAGCCTGTCACAACTGTCCTATCTATTTCTTTTTAGACATATTCTTTTGGACGATTGGGATTTCTATAGCCAACAGGTCGATACTGGAGAGACATTTCACTCATCCCTCTCATCAGATCACCCATCATGCTCGGATTCTTCCAAAATCTTTCATCCTCAGGATCTAGAGATAGTTCTCCACAGAGATAGGACCCTAGAAACTGAATAAACTTATCCTGTGGAATCATGCAAAGATGTGCTTTACATTCTGTAAAAAATTCATTGTGCATGGATCTCTTTACAGCATATCGATAGGCAGGAATTGCCCTGTTGCTATACAAAAACGGACAATCCCACATGATAACTTCCTGACCTTCCAATATAGTGTGAAAGATGATCAGATATTCTATCTTCAGTTCAGAATCATAGTTTAGTGCGGCGTAGATTATCTGAAGTTCAGGACAGAATATCTTGTAGTTCTCAACCAGGTTAATGAATAGCTTTTGCCTTGCTTCGGGATATACAAATAATCTCTCCTCCTGTGGAGGACTAAAAAAGCGTTCATGAAAATCCATAGGCATAATATCACATCCTCTAATAGGTATATTTTTCATTACCATAGAGTTGAATAGTTTAAAAGAATTGGAGGTGAACCGATGAAAAGAAGAATTGTACTGTTATACAAAGATGGTACCTATAGATCCGTTAGCATAAAAAATCTAGCAAGCATCGATTTTACAAGTACCAGATTAAATACAATTCTAATCCCTCTGGAAGATCATCCAAATCTCTATTTTCCACTAAAACCGAATCTACACTATCGATCAGATAGAATTAGAGTAGATATTGAACACCGGATCTTTACATTCGACTATGATGAGGGAATTGGAGAAGACATAAGCGTTGCTGAATTCTGGAGAGACTGCACAAATATCATAGAGTTTGGTAATGCTATCTACAATCTATATAAATTTCGAGGGGCTTCCATATCGATCATAGGATCTACCGTATCCGGAATCACCACATCGTTCACAAGCTATCCAACGAGAATTCTTGTACAGTTTTTCAACCATAGAGAAGAACTGGTTAGGAAAATCGATAGCAAAGAAATGGAATCTCTCGAAAATCTTTCTTCCAATTTCAATGGAATTCCCTTTGATATGGTCGAGAGTAGAACTAGTCATCCACAGTTTGCTTCAGAAGAACGAATGAACTGTCTGTCAGATTTTATCTATACTCCAGATGAGATAGAAGTAGGTGCAAACTATATTAGTCTCAGAGATGAAAAACACTGGAAAATGGTGGATGTCTATTCGGATCTGTCTGAAAATGACTATCTGATGGTAAAACTATCTGATTTCGGTTGTTACTATTTTATCGATATGGAAACCTTTGATCACATTTCTAAACCTCAAAGTCTTAGGAATGTGATCATCTATCCGGTTTGCTGTCCACTATCGACAATGGAAATGGATAGATTTGGTGGAGCTCTAAAACGTTCGATAAAAAATAGATTAAAACCAACCAGAATGGATAAGGAAAGATGGAGACTTGCGTTAAAAACCGGATCGTTCTACAATCCTATAGAACTTGAGCTCGTTGCAGAATCCGGAGAAGACTATCTCATGTACTATTCACTATTTAGAGTGATAACCAACTATCTAGATTATTTCATCACAGCCTCATACGGATCCTTTGAAGGCTGTGAATCGATCAGTTTCAGCATGTTTGGAGATGATCAGTATATTCTTTCGAAGAACGAATATTCCGATGATAAACTTGCTGATATATTTTTAAGAATGATGAATCAATAGACATGTAGAAAGGAGATAGAATCATGGCATTTAGAAAACCGCGAGCACCTTTTAAAAAGCCAGACTACCAGATCCTTGAAGACCATGTGGTGTTCAGGAACGCAAAGGTGAATCGCAGCGGAGTTGCGGTAACCGGAGATCTGTTTGACCATAACTGCAACAACTTCTGCAAAATGGTAGACTCTGGTGAAATTAAAGATCTTGGAAATCATCTCTATGAAAGGACCACTAAAGAAGGCTATTGCGTTCCTGAAAAGTTTGAGTTTGATCTGTCCCAGGACATCATCATGGCACCCGTCCATCTTTTCGGCTGTGAAAACCTCTTTGTCTCAATCAATGCTGAAGAGTATCTGAAATATCACATGACCAAAGTCAAGTACAACAAGCTCCGTGATTCCAAAAATAGATCTACAGTAGTCAACTATCCCGTATATAATCGGAATATCGATGACTCTCACATCAATGTATGTCATATCGGTAAAGCGGTTGGTGACATTCCTCTTAAACTTGGTGTAAATTCCCACGTATCTCGCATCATTGACATGGCTCCGTACACTGAACCCTATCTCAATGTCATGCTCCATATCGGAGCCGTTCAGAATCTGACAGCTGCTCTTAACGACTATTATCGAGAAAGTGAAATAGATAGCTGTGCCTTTTTCGATATCATGCGGATCGAAATGACCGATGATGAGTGGTATGATGAAGAAGAATACGGGGAGTCTGAAGATCACTCTAATAAGATTCAGGATGCGATTACTCACGGAGAACGCATTGAACCCGATGATATCGTGAATCTGATCAATCCTATGAATTACAAACCGTTGCGCGATGTGGACATGATTGTTCATTTCTCTACGAACGAGTATCGTTGCTTCAAGGGATACCTTAATCCGATTGAAGGCGTGAGCGATCACTGGTCCGTCTACATTCGCATACCCGGAACCAACGTTTGGCAACTTCTCAATCAGGATCAGTATGATATCCTTAAACGGGTTGAGAAACTCAATGTCGTCTACAGCAGGGTAGATAAGCCCAGATTCTTTGAAAAGGTGTTTTATAGCACAGATCATTCTGCAAATAGTCTGCCCGACATTCTTCGACTCTGTACTCTCCTCTGCCTTGATCTGGACTATACCTATTTCACCGATAAGGCTGCGATTAGAGAATACTCCCGCCGTACCTTCACATCCATATTCAAGAGCGTTTCCGATGATAAGGATAAATCCTATCTCATTCCAGCAGATCGACAGACCTATGAAGCGCTTACGATCGCCGTAGAGCAGTATGGTGCGATTGCCGATGTTACCCTGACCCAGAAAGAACTTGGGATTAACGAAGATAGATTCTCCTATACTGCAAAGAACAACCCCACCGGGAGTAGGCTGAGAAATGACTTCTGTCTTATCAACCTGGTCATTAGAATCGCTGACCTCCAGTACTCTATGGTAGATGATCACAATGGCCCACATCGATACCGCCCCCTTTAATAGAAGTGAAGAAGCTGTGGAGGAATTTATTTCCTCCACAGTGGACTCCATTCGAGAAGAAATGAAAGATCTATCCAAGTGGAAGATCAATCGAAATTTTCATTCCATGCTGTCTTTCGATCTTAGAATGAAAGGAGATGAAGACGATGGCCGTTACAACAACACCAATGAGTCAGTACAACAAGAGCAATCCTCTGGTGATACTGAGTAAAAAGCAGTATTCACAGATCATGGACGATATTCAATTGATGACGAAAAAATTTATCCAAAAAATGATTTTTTCTCTCATTTTGATTGGGATCTTTGGGGTTATCGAGCTCCTTTATGGAATCTTCGCCCATATAACAGTTGAACGTGGATTTCTTCTTGGATTTTTCTTTGTCATTGCATTGATCATCGGATTTGGCTACTATCTGAGGTATCGAACACTGGTCGATTATTTTCTTCACAGGCACAGTGCAATGCAAGAATTTGACAGGATATCCAATCTGGAACTCAATGAGATTTTGATGATTGGAAATGAAGAGGTCCTTGAATGCCTTCATAATATGTATGTGTTGTATGGTGAAATCAGTGTAGAGAAAAAGTACTTCTCATACCTTGGTATTTTCATTATCACCCTGTACACATTTGCCATCTGCGCTATGATAGCTTCGACCAACTTTATAGGTATTATTTTTGGAGGTATCTGATGCAACTGAATCTATTTCTCAAACTCAGATATCCTAACGGATTTAATCTGAAGGACTGTCTTGATGACGAAGAGCTTCGGAGCTTCTTCCCTGAAGACTATCTACCTCCCATCTATCGAAATCTAACTTCCGATGAAAAACCGTTTCTCAAGGTTACTCAGAGAATGAAGACCAAAGGCGATTTTCAAGCTGCCTACTATATCTATCTAAGACAAACCGGAAAAATAGCCAACTATCCAGAAGCCGATTATGTACAGCTTCCTCCAAATTTGGATAAAGGTTATATAGCAAAATTCACCCTTCCAATTTCGGCTCGAACCCAAAATAATCTGGAACTGGACTATTTTATCCCCTTAATTTCCGTAGCCTACGAGACGGTTTCTGACATTAGAGGCGATACAGAAAAAGGCGTGATCCTCTCCTCTGAGGGGTTGCTATTTTCGCCTCTGGATCCTAGAAATGTTCAGAATGTGGTCTTTGATGACATGGTTTTGAACTGGATGGACCATAGAGAAGATCTGTTTGAACTCTTTGGAATTCAATGAAAAATAAAAAATAGACGTGGAACCTTGGTAGGTTCCACGTCTATTTTGCCCGTTGGGTAATCAGCCCTGGGCAGCGGGAGCAGGGTCAGCCACCTCGGGCAGCGCATCAGCCTCTTCCTCGCGCTTCTTGGCAGCGCGGAGATCGAGGATGGTCTGCACAGAGGCGTAGCAAACCGCGGCAGCACCGGCGGCTTCCAGGCTGAAGGCCACCTTGTTCTTGGCTTCGAACCAGCCAGCGACGCCGGTCTTTTCTGTGGGCTGCTTCTCGGTCAGCTGATCCACGGCGATCCCAGCGCCAATGAGCACGACGCCCGCAGCGCCAGCAACCTTGGCCTTGGTGCTGACCTTCTTCAGAGTCTTCGCCATTTTGTATTCCTCCGATCGGATGATTTTATCTTTCTCGGCTAGGGCTGTGATCAGCTGTAGCCGTGAGAGATTGCTAAGGATATGTTGTGCCTGTTTATTTTTATTATCCGCATCGATGTACAGGCAAATAGACGCGGACGCTATGGCCGCAGAACCGATCGCGGCCATGGTGGTTGTTGGTGTCATGCTGACCTCCTCATACCGACTTTTTGAGGAGGTCACCGACTTTCATGGCCTTACCAGCATCGATAAGGCCACACGCGCTGGCGAGGATGTTGGCTTCACGGTCGTCGTCACTGGCGACAGCCGCTTCCTCCATTTTCTTCCGGAGAGTCGGAATAACGAACATAGATACTCCAGTGATGGCTGCAGTAGCGACCCCGGTGAGGATACCGGGGACGGACGGGGCCATGATATCGGTCAGAGAAACCCCGACCAACTTATGCGTGAAAAGATTTCCGATCATGATGCTTTCCTCCTATTGTAATAATATACCATTGATTTTTTTATTCGAGTTCGCTGAGTTAGTCCATTCTGATTGTGGGAGCTTTTTTGATCGCCCTCGCAAGGGTCTTGTCGACTTTTCCGAAGTCGTTAAACCGAACTCTATCGGTCATCTTCTCCAGACGGTGAAGGGCGATCTGGAGCTTTACGAAATTGACGATGTTTTTCAGATACTTCATGATATTCATCCTTTCTTGATTCAACTACGCCGATAAACTGAAGTGTATAGGCATCGATTTCGCTGTAGGGTGACGGCTGCAAGTTGACAACAACCGGTCCGGAGGAGTTTGCGTTTTTTCCTTTCATGGTATAACCTCCGAATTTCGAAATATTGCATACATATTGGGGTTGTAAATCATGATAAAAATATACCATCGAAAATTTCAAAAAATACGGTTTTTTACTCGAAATTCTAGAGGTTTAACAAACTCATAATGAAAGCAAACTCAGTTTCCTATAATGTGAGGTGTTATGATTCATGGAATTACCGAACATTGAATACAGAGGAAACATCTCTAAAGATATCCTCGCCAAGGATGATTATTTCCGTGAAATCCACTATTTTAAAACCTCTGAAGACTTCATTGATGAGCAGAGCTATTCTAAGTTCGTTAAGGAAGTTGAGAGATTGGTGCGTACAAATCCGGACTATAAGGTGTACGTTGACTACATTAAACATGTCCTAGGCGTAGATTTTTGTCAGGTGTTTTCTCATGTCTATGATAAGGTGGACGCTACGATAGAACTTCATCATGGTCCTATCTTTTCACTATATGACATCTGTGAAATTGAACTACAGCGATTTATTATGGACGGTCTAAGAATAAATGTCTTTCGGGTTGCAGATTCGGTTCTGGATCTTCATTTTAATATGAAGGTAAACTGTGTCATGCTAACAAAGACTGTACATGAAATGGCCCATAATGGGGATCTGTTTCTCAATCAGAATATCGGAGATGTGGCATCCTACATCCGAGACAGGCATAGGTATTTCACACCAGAAATCCGATATAAGATTTGGAACTATTACCAACTTGCTAAGGATAATCCATCGTTTGACCGTGGAGTCCTTGATTTGGAAACAGTAAAGACTTTTATTAAAGCTGGAGGAGTAGAAAATGACTGAACTCGATTACATGGAAATGGACAGTGCCCTGGAATCGGTATTTGATCTGGCCATGGAAGGCCATACCATAGATCCAAAGGTACGTGAAAAGCTTCCTGATGAATGCTTTGGGATCATTGAGGAAGAAGATGGAAAGAAGAAGCGTTCCTATCCTCTAGTGGTTCCTGGGGATAAGAAGTTGACCGATGAACTGGTCACCAAAGCTGTACAGTTTTTCCACTATTGCAAGCCTGATCGTAGGGAAGCTTTGGCGAGGGCTATCGTGAGAGCCATTAGAGAAAATGGTATTAAAATTCAGATCTCTGAAGCCAGTCAGATTCTTCGCTATGTTGACAAATCCAACCTTCCGAAGACCGTTACCCTTGTACCAAGAAAACCCAGAAACTGATAAAAGAGAGAAGTGCGCATTTTACTGCACACTTCTCTCTTTTTATTATTCGATGGAAAGGATGGTTGCCTCTTCAGACGATTCCTCGGCTTCCTTTTCCTCCTTGGTTTTAAAAAGCTCGATACCGAGTTCGAATCTGTAGATTCCAATCAGGTTGTTAATCGGAATCCGAACACCAGTGTTGATGCTCCGATTGCCCCACCGAGCAACATAGTTGTTGAAGATGATGTACTTGTTGGTCACATCTTCGATACAACCATAGTTGTTGACTCGAGTTCCATTGGGGCCCGACGTAACCAGATTGATAAACTCGTTCTCATAGGCAACGATCCTGTAGGGGCTGTTATAGCGTGTAGATTTGAACTCAAAGGTGAAATTCTTACCGGAGGGACGTTCGATGGAAGTTTCTCCGTCCCTATCTTTCTTGTAGGAGCGATTGGCTTTCTTGTAGGCCGCATGGATCAGTTTGATTTCCCGGATATTTTCAGTGCTGAGCTTTTCCGTGGATTTCGTGAGAACACTGATGAATCCGGGATGGATATCCAGGTCGAGTTCGATCGTCGGATATCCGGGGTTTGACTTTGGAGGGATGACGTTTCGGATGGTTGCATAGAGAACCTTTCCATCATCAAGCCTGAACTCGTAATCATGATTTAGAGTCAGCTCGGTTTCAACAACGGCTCCTTCATCATTGTGATAGGAGATGTTGAACCCTCTCGGTACATAGATAAACTTTGTTTTAGCCATGGAAGTAGACCCTTCCTTTCTGTAGAATAGAGCCCTTTTAGGGGCAATGGTTGAAAGTTATATTATTATTGAACCTCTGAAAAAAATAAATAAATGATTTAAACGTAAAATGTGGTGGAGGTGAGAAGCTTGTTCACTCTACTTTCCATAGATCTATTTTTTAGAATTGGTAGATTTGTGTTGGTTTCGTTTGGTGTACTATTCTTTGTACTTGTATTTGGCGTTGTGTTTTCATGTGTTATCATAGGTACCGTAGATGATGATGAAATGGAGGAATTTTTTGCAATGAAAGACAGAAAATTTATGGCGCATTGGTATGACCAGGAAGAAGAAGTTCATGTTGATGGACCAATCTATGCATCGAGTGAGGAAGAGGCAAAAAATATCGCCTACAGGCGATATAATGGAAAACCTCCCGCTCCGATGTTGTGGCTAGAGGAGATTGGACGATGAATCTGATCACAACCCTATCCATTGTGCTAATCGGATCGATCTACATCATTATGATAGGAGTCGTTGGATTTCTTGCCGTTCTTCTCTATGATCGATTTGTGGTTGCACGTAGGAATCCAGTATTTGATGAGAGCTTTGAACAGCTTCTACTCATCCTAGCAACAATTATCAATTCTGAACTGGAAGAATATGATACGGAGCTTTTAACCGGTGATCGACCGATAACAAACCAGCAGTTTGAAGCGTTTTACAATGATATCACGAAGAAAATTCTTGCAAACCTTTCTTCGGATCTGATAGTAGCACTCTCTCGATATACAACTGAAGAGAACGTTATTCGAATTATCGCAAGAAGAACGAAAATGTATCTTCGAGATAAGATAAGGAATTCGGCATGATTGTAAAAAATCAACGACTGTGGAATAGAGCAGACGCCAGATTGGCTGTGCTTGGTTTTTCTAAGAAGGAAGAAACCGCGTGGTTTATCGTATATGATTCTGCAGTCCATCGTCTTATCATCTATCGTAGAATAGGTGAAATACCATATACGATACAGTATGGAATAAAACCCGAAGATTTAACCTTACCTATATCACGACTTGGAGTGGAATATTCCAATGACCTAATTCCGAAGAAGCTTCGTCGACCAATTCAGTGGAAGATAAAATCTCTGGGTTGGAATAAGTCGAAAAAGGCTCCAAAAAATAGATATACAAACCATCTTTTTTAACAAAAAAGGTATGATGCCGCGGGACTCGAACCCGCGACCTAAGGTTTTTTGACCTTTGTTCTCCCAACTGAACTAGACATCATACCTAATTCTCATATAAAAAATATATCACTGAAATTTTGATCCAAAGCGGAAATCTACGGGAGGGAAGCGTAATGCTTCCCTCCCGTATTTTATTTTTGGAGAATCACCTTAAGACACTCCAGATAGATATTGAGATAGTTGTAACTAATGTCCAGGTATTCCATCAGAGATTCTGAAATGTTATCCATCTGCACATCCTGGCCCATCATTCGAACCAGATATTTTGAGCTGTTATCAAATTGTCGATACGCCGAGAATGGGAGCTGTTTCTTCTTATAGTAAGACGCATACTCTTTAAGATATCTCCACAGTTCAAGAGTCCGATTTGATTCTCTGAATAGATTGTCCATAAAATCGAGAACCCCATCTCTATGGAACGGTAGTAGCTCATCTGAAATTCCCTTGACATCGAATCCGTGATTAAATTTCCAGTAGAACTCAAGTCCGGGGATCTGTATGAAGCCACTGTATTCTCCCTTTGGACGAAATGTGACCGAATCACCAAATGTGGTTTTCTTCACTGTCCTATTTCGAACAAACACGGCGTCTTTCTTAATGGATATGACGTCTGTTTCTTTTTCCAAACCGTTTGCTTTTAGAAATTCTTCAATGATGTCTGTGAATGCTTTTTCTAGGCCAGTAGAAAAACTCTGAGATTTTCTCATCAGTTTACCAACGGTTATCTCTCTTTCTTCTTTAGGAAGAGCTTCAATCTTCTGGATATCCGATTCGTCCATCAGACCATAGTAGGACATGAGTGAGGTATTGGCAGATTTTATGTCGTACTCCCGAATGTATTCATGATGAAGAAAATTCAGATCTCGATTGGTCCACTGAATGCTCATTCGTCATCGTCCCAATCTTTTTTCTTGGTATATTTGATCTTGTACTTTCTTTCCAAAACACTGACCCGATCGGAAATCTCCTTCAGTCGTTTCTTACCAAGAGGAATGGAGAGCTTACTATAACCAAACTCCTTAAGTTCCTCCTGGTTGAAAATGAAGCGAAAATCCAGACCTGCAAGATCGATCATCTCTTTCATGATCGGATCTCCAAGATACCGATAAATGATGTTCGGAAGAATGAGAAATACGTTCAGATGGGAATCAAAACCGCAGCTATAGAGTGCTTTGAAGGTCTTAACCACACAGGCGATGAAGGACACATCATCTAGATAGAGTTCTACCTCATGACGATATCTCCTAGGATTAATCTCCTCACCACGCTTCATTTTCTTAAGTATGGTGAGGAGTCTTCCTTCCGGTGTATAGCTTCCCATCGATACCATGTGGCTGTATCTTGTAGCTATGGCCGAACTATCTGCGGATCTGTTAGTAAGACCAAAGTTTTCTCCATCGACACCGATATAGTCCGCAGGTTCAACGAGCTTTGGAGCGTGTTTGGTCCAGAATTTTTGGCTCATGATGACAATCATGATTCTTCTCCTTTCCGCTTGATCTTCAACAGTTCTCTTTCGATCTTTGCTAGATTGGGTGTTTTTATCTCACTAAATTTTGCTATCAGAGAATTCTCCAGATCTTCCATATCAAGATTCATCCGATGTCTCAACTGCATGGGTGTGATCTGCAGCATACATTGAGCATTTGTACAGCCGAGCATCGTAAAGTTGCCATTCCATTTCAGCTCATGATGACATTTTGGACATCTGAAAAGTTCTTTCTTTTGCCCATGAAGTGGATACAGATATCCATAGTCAAGAATTACCACATCATATATATCATCGGCCATGGATCCATAGAGGCGTCTTTCGTCATCTGTGAGAATTGCTTCTCTCTTTCCCCAATTATAGGAATTCTTTTCGGTGAATCCGATATCGTCGAAAAGATAGTTTTGAGAAATGTTTTTCAGAATCTCTTTGATTGACGATTCATTTATATAGAAGTCGTCCTGATCAAGTACTTCTACATACTCACAGATGTTAACTAGATAGTTTGACTCATAGGTACGCGCTAGCCACACTTCAAGTTCGGAAGATCTCTTAAACTCTGTGAGATTATCTGTAAGTCCTCTGCGATCTAGAGCGACCTTAACAACGACACCATTGTGCTTATAGGCAATTCGATTGGTTCCAGTCCCAATTTCAATGAACTCCGGTCCGAGAATCATAGAGACGATCTTTGCCTTATCATTATTATCTGGAATATCTACTCTGAGACATGTATACATCAGAGCTTTCATCTTATCTTCTGGAATAAAATAGTCGATGAGGTTATCTACATGGATAACCTCATCGGACATATCAGACAGAAGATTTCCAAATCCGAAACTCATTCGTCTTCAAACCCTCCAAGCACATCTGATAGATGAAAATTAACATTCAAGCTATCAACTCCAAATTCTTCGCCCTCAGATCTACTGAGATGAATTCGATTCTTAAGGAGCTGCTGCTGAATCCTTCTGTCACCTGCAATGGCTTTGCGCTTATCCTCTTCATACTCGCGCATTTTCTTCTTATACTTCTTACGCTGCTTTTTGGTCATCTTGGAAAGATCGACATCTTCTCCGAATTTCCTTCTCAGTGCACGTACCGCTGCCGTTTTCAGACCCTTTGTGGCAGAGGTTTCAAGGAAATTAAATCCATTAGTCTCGAGAATTCCAATGAGCTCAGACAGTTCTCTTTCTCTTTGATTCTGGAGACGACCATCTGCGATGATTGTACTCTGTGGCATGAGGAGATAGGTAAGAATGTCCGCAGGAATACCCTCAAACTCATGAAGAGCATCGATCTGTTCTGCGAGGCTTTCCGTTCCATCCTTTGTATCACGGATACTTTCATTTGGAGCGCTGGATAGAAATGCAACAATCGCATCCATACCCTGCTGATACTGTCTTCCAGCATTATACTGAAATAGGCCAGCAACACGATCAGATTTTGCCTTATTTCCGATCATTCTCTCCTGGATTCTTTGAATGTCCTTTGGAAGTTCTTCATCGGGATTGAACGACAGCTCATTTTCTGGGAGTTCGGTAATCTGTTCGCTGATCACTTCATCATCGATTTCAAACTCCTCATCAATTCTACTAGGAAGAAATCCGGTTTCAATGAGAAGTTTATTTTTCTTTTTATGGGTTAACTTCGGAAGAGGTGGAATAAATACGGAACTATATCCATCCCGATTTGCCCTCTGCATCATCTCAAAACTTCCGAATACGGCTTCAATATATTTTGCATACTCGGTATATGCATCCATTGCTTCTAGATATTCCCAATAGTTTGCATACTTTCGTCCAATCGAATATGCTCTGAGTACAGCAGGATTTGTGCAGCATGCCTTTGTACGATAGTCATCGGAAACTTCAAAATCGTTGATCTGAGCTTCCCAAAGAAAGTCAGGAAACACGTCTTTTCCTACATTTTGAACGATTCTCATGGTCTCGGCTGCAATCTCTCGGAGTTCTTGATCACGTTGTTTCTCATGAGCTTTTCGTTCCTCTGCAGTTTCATTTATATAAAAGATACCCAACTGAATTCACCTCCGTCTATTTAAAAATATACCACAATTATTACCGTTTAAAAATCTAAACAAACTAATTTTCCTCTCTAAAACGCTTATTTTAAGAGAAATAAGGGAACCTTAAAATTACTGGAGAAAACGGGACGGACACCATCCGTAGTGACAGCGCGGCTGGAGAGGGCAAAGCCAGTGGTGGCCACAAAAGCGAAAGCCGCCGAAGTCACGATATCCTGCATCTTTTTCTATATATAGGGGATATTGGACCTGACTAATTGTGGTAAAAATACACTATTTTTCTCTACATTCTATAGGCTGGGGGCCCACGAAAAAATAGAAAAACCATAGACAGGGCCGTCGCCCTGTCTATGGTTCTTAATATCCTTCCGTGCTATATTCATCTGAATCCTCATAGAGTTCGGTTTCGTTATACACAAATTTTCGATAAAAATCTGGAAGATTTCGCATTTCGTTTGAAAAGTTTGTAATCAGATATGCTGTAATATCTGTCATCAGATCCTGCAGTCCCTCTTCCGTTTTAATTCGCTCTTCTGAGATAGAAAGGACAATATAGTTACAAGATGTGATGTTTACTTCGATATCTTTTCCACAGATCAGAAGAAATACGCCATTATATGGATCAATTGTCTCTGTTTTACACATTATTCCTACAGCAAGTTCTCCACCCTCAATGGACATTCTATTTCTTGTATTCTGGGGGTAAAGTTTGTTGACGTTTCTCAAAATGTCCGATAGAGACAGATCTGTGATATCGAGGTTAATCTGTGTATAATCGAGGTCACGGATAGATTCAGGAAGGAATGATTTTAAAAATTCGTCTTTTTGACTACTCATATCATAACCTCGTGAAAAATTCTTGAATTTTTGCTATTTAGTATATATGTATTGTATAAAAAGAAATACATGCATAGGCTATTAATAGCCTATGCATGTATGATGGTTGTTAGTGATCAGATTCTGGACCATTGCTAATCTGATATTGTCCGTCTCTATATTCCAGTAGCGCATATTCGCCACATACTCTTGCCTCACTCGTACTGTGAAGCAGCATGTTAAACGTGGAAAAGAGACCAAATGAGTCAGCGGTATATCGAGCTTCTTTCGAATGCTCGGATTGGTATTTTAAAAACTCCCGAAAGGCATCATCGGTATTTCCGTTGAAATCGTCTGGGAGGATAAACGAGCAATCTCGGATTATCAGGATTTTCTTGGGTAGTTCTTCCAAGACCTCCACCCCCTCTACTCGAGAATCACTTCCATCTCGTTTACATCGTCAGGACCTGATATGGCATTTTTCCATTCCTCTGGAATTTCTGGGAAACTAAAGCCATCAACTTCCGTGTAGACAAACTCAACATCCAGAGCATCGCTTACGATTGAGTCTGAATGCATAGATAGATTGACCTTAGCTTCAAGCTTATCTACCGTATTCTGGTTGAAATAGTGCTCATACTCTCGGAAAAAACCAGCATAGTCCTGATATACGTACTGAAGGGGGATAAAAACCCTACCACTATGAACCAGTTCATGCATGGTTACTGTGAGCGGTACAAGGCCAACCTTTCCTTCATAGTGAAGTCCCATTACCTCGTCCGAAACAGGAAGTGTGGTAATTGGTTCTTCTAGCTGTAGACGCTTATTGATGACGGTTTCGATTATGTCAAAAAGAGTGAACGGTTCATGATGAATTTCGATTCTGTAGTGTTTTCCGGATACAGATCGCACATTCTTTAGAATCAGACACTGATTCATATCGAAATTTTCTCTAATGAACCTAATGTACGCTTTATATGGATCACTTCTTCTGACAAGCTGTTCTATGGTTTTAATGTACTTTTCACGATCTCTTGGAGTGTTATATTTGGGTTCGGAACGCTGGGGAAGTTCATCGATATGAATTTGCATGTTCCTTACTGGACGAATCTTCTTCCCTTCAGCAAAATTCTGTCTATAGAGAATCATAGATTCACCAGCTTTCCTATATGAATTCCCTTTGAGAGAGCGTACTGCACTTCTTCATAACTACCGAACTGGTTTACCACCAGGTATTTAACCATTCTGGGGAATTTTCGCATGATATCCTGATAGCTCATTGTTGGGTACGTTCCTTCTACAAAGGGTGTGTGAATCTCATCGTATAGTGGATGCGAATTGTAGTATTGGATTTTGTTTTCGTTCGCTTCACAGAGAAGAATTTTCCTCTTATCCGTATCATTGAGAATCACATCGCATGCGTATGGAGCCGCGGTGTCAACCAGAAGCCTAGTGAGTTGGAAATGAAGCACCGAGACGTCACTTTGGTCACGATAGACTATTACCGATGTGGATTCATCTACGTTTCTGATGATATCTGCTAAAAATTCTTCTGATACCTTTTCTTCCGGCATATATCTAGAAAACAGGGTGCATTCAAACTGAAGTACCTTCTTAATATAGTACCAGCTAGCCAGATAGTCAGAAATAAACCTTGGGCCGATATCGGGAACCACAAAGAAGATCTTTCTGGAAGGAATACGATTTAGGATCTTTACAACATCGGTAAAAAAATTTGGTACTAGCGGAATTAGTACCAGGGTATTCCTATATTGGGAGGTCACAACATATACTGACCCACCAGAACTTGGATTGATAAGTGAATACGGTGGCCGAAAGATGCCATAGTATCCACTGAGAACGAATTCGTTGGTCATATCTTGCACTTCCTTTTAGAAACACTAACTTACTAATTATAGAGCTGTTTTTCGGCTAAAATACCGGATTATAGGCAAACAGCTCATTAATTCAAAGCTCTCTAAGAGAAAAAATAGAAAGTTGGTGAGACACCGTATGGGGAAAAATACCCAGGCGAACGTATCGTATTCAAATGAGGTATTTAAGCAGTATATACTAAAATTGTCCACTGGCCTCATCTGGAAAAACCAGGCTCTCGCTAACGCATCTGAAAGCTCCGATGTCTATGATCGATATCGGTCTGAAATATTCATGCTTGCGAACCAGGGTAGGCTTATATTTTCTGCTATCCGCTCGTTTCCACGAGTAATACTTCGAAACGTGTTCGGTGTATCTGATGATATCATCGATCGATACGCATCCGATAAGAATAAAATTCCGGTTGATGATCGAGATCGACTGGTGGATGCCTATCAAAATGCTCTCAGATCAAAAAATCCGCAGTCCGGTAACTATGAGTACTGGGATGCTCAAAACGAGGTTTGGATAGAACTCTATCAGGAAACCAATAGCTACTATCGGATGTTGATGGGATTGCCGGATCTAGATGATAGCAAACGATTCTATCTTACTTCTGATCAGGTAAATGAGTATATCAATGAGGGATTGATCGATCGATCCCAGGAAGTTGAGATGAGAAATACTCCGGTCAACGAACTCCCAACGGCGGTTCGCTATGCGATGGAAATGGATGGGGTTCTTGATAGTCTGGTCAGTGCAAATCCGACAAAAGAATATCTTCGACATATCGGAAGAAAAAAAGTCGATTTCTATGTGGCAAGAGCTGCAGAGAGATTTTCACTACTCTGGCGTGATGAATGTGAATCCGAGTCTCTAAATGAAGCCTGGGATATAAACTACGAGGCTAGTAGACGGATGGTTACTTCCGTCTACTATTCTAATGCATTTAAACGTGATAATAGTCTCTACGATAGCTTTCTTGCGATGTCGATCCTATTTATCACAATCCATCAGATGCAGATTGTCTACCTAAGAGCAGACTTTACCAGAGATTTCTATGATCTGGAATCATTGAAAATTGTTTACGATGCATACAGCGTGCCGTTCTATTCTGAGATACCGATCAAATATCATCGAAAGGTTGTTAAAAACATCAATCGTTTGATCTCCGGAAAGGGATCTGACAACGTGTTCTTTGATCTGTTCGATATCTTCGAAGTGGGCTCTATGGAGCTCTATAACTACTTTCTCGTCAAGAAGCATCTTACCGATGAGCTGGGAAATCCAATCTTTTATATCAAATATAAAGATGGTGAAGCCGGCGGTTTTATCATCGATGATGAGTCTGGAGATATCATTGAATTTGATGATGTACTAGAAGACAGTTCTGCCCTTTGGTATGAAGTAGGTATTCCTATCTTCGATTCCAACGGTCGAGTAATCATGGACTACAGCTCCTACGACTGGTTTTTCTCTAAGGTTCCTGTTGGAGAAGATCCGGCTATGGTCATCTCTGATGATAGCAGCTACGTTGACTATGTGACAGTGACCGGAAATGATCCATATTGGGTAGAAGATTCTAATCTACAAAATGCTAAAAGTAGAGCAAACATAAATTTCATCGAGTCCAAGTATCTCGGTATCAATACCGTAATCGATATGATGAAGATCGCGTACGAGAGCGCATATGTGTTCCGAATGATCTTGGATAATGCAACATATTCTTCCATCTTGACCACAAGTTGGCCGGATGTGAGTACAGACGTTGCAATCAATGTAAGCATACTTGATATTGTCATATATATCTCTATGCTTATCTCACGTATCTGTGGCTATGAAGAAACAATCACCGACAGGATTCCTGCCGTTGCAGAAACTCTAGGATTCAACTTCGAGCAGATTGCCGATGTCATCCGTAGAGCAAACTCTAACCAATATACCTCCAGGAGTAACAGTGCCAATAGTAAGATCTATGAACTCATAGACTCTCTTTCTTTTGACACATTCCAGGACTATGATAATAGCCATACTGCTATTGAAGAGCTTCGTTCCCTTATTGAGCAAAAATATCTGGATGCCACTTCCATAAGGGAATTTGAGGCGTATCGTGATCTATATAGAACTCTACTCACTTCTAAGGAAATGACCAGCACCTATACAGATCCGAATGAATCCGATGCTCTTATCATTGATAATGACCGTACACAAGATGGTCTTCCTATCGATTCTGAAGATCCTGATGGGGTGTGTATCTCAAATGGGTCAAACATCTTTCCAGATCTACAGACCATGTTGGATGCATATAATCCAAACCTATTACAGCGCTATCTTACACTACAGGATAGCAGTCTAAACTCTGAATTGAACATTTCCCTTATCAAGTTTGAGGATATGCTCAATAGTGTACAATACATTTCCATTGCCACAAGTGGAATCACCGAAGCGAATACGATACTGGATTCGCTACTAAAAATTCTCAAATTCTTTAAATCTGCTAAAGCAGAAATTTTGGATTTCAATCTCGTTTTTGTTATTCGTGATCGTGGACAGAACTTCTTTAGAACCATGGATAAGATCAAGAGTTCTTCGACCACGGAAACGGTTATCGAGAGCGACATCAGAACCAACATCGATTATTTCGATCGAGGGGATGAGGAAATTCGTACAGCAGACATTCAAACTATGAATGATCTACGTCAGGTAGATGTACTCTATGAATATGTCTATCCTGGTTACGGTTCATACATTATTGATACTGAAACATTGCTTCCCTTTGAAGCTGGAGAGGATGATCGCCCCTCGCTTAAGGCGATCGAAATCTGATCGACCAATAAAACGAGGAGGAGATACACTATCATGAATGAACTTCTTCGGATGAGTGATCGTCTATCCATTCCCGAAGACGATCTTATCGTTGTAAATAAAGCTGAGATGATGAAATCCGGAGTATATACTCCGCAGGGACGTCTCTTTGAGGTTCTAGGTATCCGTGGAAAGCACCGTGTGGTTCGTGAAATCGCGTGTAATACCGTTGTGGTTGGCGGCGCAATACGGGCGCTGGAAAATCTTCTCGGTGTAGATGCAAACTGGTCCCCCGAAATCGTTAGAGGCTCCAGTAGCGCTAACAGACCAACCCTCTGCCTATTCGGTGTTGGTAATGGCGGTGCAAGTGAACAGTTTGGATCTGTTGTAGCACCTAAGACCTGGCAGTACGAACTAAAGAATCCTATTCCTCTACGCAGAACTACCGCGTCTACACCCAGTGGATCCGAATCTGCTAAGTACTTTGGTAAGGTGTTTGAAGCCAGTGCAAATAACTGGTATTTCAAAGAGTTCAATGAAACTCCTGTGATCAAAACCTGCCTTAAGAATTCCAGTAACCCCGATGCGGATGGTACAGAGGTCACAAGTCGGATCACCGATGAACAGGGCGCAAATGGAATCGAAACTTTTGCAGAGATCCAGATTAAACTAAACACCTCTGATGTACGAGAGTACTATGAGAATATGGGTAGCACGATCTCTGCCAGGTATAATGAAATCGGTTTCTATGTCGGCGCTAAGGTTGGAAATGAGTATACAAATGTACGTCTCTATTCTACCGTGACTTTTAACAACTACGATGTGTCCACTCCTGTATCCAGGACCCTGGTCTATCGTGTATATTCTCTGCTGTAATTAGCATATAAATTATGGTTGGTGATTTTTTCACCAACCATAATTTTTTGGATCAAAATTTTAATGGTATATTTTTTCGGTGAGGTGCGGATGAGTATAATGGAATCTGTTGGCATCACGGATTGCCTAGGCCGGCGAAATATTCGCTCCTCAGATGCAAGACCCAACTTGCGGCACGGGTCGTGATTCAAAACTCGATTATATCGAGTTTGGTCATTGCCACGGGAGTAGCTAACCCAGGCATGTTCGCTTCCTATCTAGAGGTACGACTCTTTATAGGACAAAACTAATACGGAGAGGTCATCCATTTTGAAACGTGAATGCCGAGAAAGACCAGTCGTTACCTGGCTTGACCTGAAAGAACTCGGCGGCGAAACCTCCCTCTTGGTTGTAGTTCGGACGATGAGGGGTTCCGATACTGCAGTACGGTGGCTGGCGGATGGATCGCGCCGGCCATGCGCAGATTTAGGATGGATTGAAGGAGTGGATACAGTGGGAACAACATCGTAACACTGATGCCCAGCTGTGTGGTAGTCCTCCGCGACTTCGACCAAGAGGGACTAGTAGCTATTTTTCTATTGACAACAATCTGATCCTGGGCCACATCGGTAGGACGATTCCTGCCTTCTTCGGGACCTTCGCTGTCGCATTTTCGGCCTGGCGGCCACGAACATCAGCCGGGTCTACTGAGGTGGACAGTCATCCCATCCAGTAGAAGCAGAATCTGGTCGCCCGCCTGTTCATCTGCGATTCGCTAGATACGGCCAATTCGCAGCACCAGCGCCAGCGCACCCGTTTATCTTCTCCGGGGTCAGTTGTTGAGCTCGATCTTGCCACTATCCAGCGTAAGCTGCCGCGACCAGCCTTCTGAATGACTCATCAGATCTGGTTTCGCGGCGCCTGGGTACATGGCCAAGAAGATCGGGCGACTATAGTGGGGGTAGAGAAAACTCTGCCCCTACTTTTTTGTATAAAAACAAAATAGAGTGTGTGCTAGTTAGCACACACTCTATTTTTTATTTTTTTTAGTTGGTATCCGTCACATCGAGATCTTCAAACACGATTGTTCCTGGCGTGAGATTTCCAGCACATTCAAGAATTCGAGCGAAGTGATCCATGTTAAACACAGAAGCACTGATGTAGGGAATGGTAAATCCGGCAGCAGATGCATGACCACCACCGCCAAAGATCTTTGCAATGTTACAAACATTGACATTTTCCTTATTGGAATAGAGAGATACCTGATTATTAGACACAACAGCACAGAGGTCCAAATCAGGATGTCTTTCAAGAGCTTCATTCGCAATTAGAGGGCTGCTTCTCTCTGCGTAGATTACTCCAGCGTTGTAATCAAGCTTATGAATTGCAGATCCACGAAATACGAGACATTGTAGCGGAGTCTTAACAATCCGACGAATTGCAGATTCCACATACTTCATGTTCTTATTATTCTCAAGCTCAAGAATTTTGGATACCCAGGGGTATGCCTGGGTGGAGATTGTAAGCCTCTCCCAATCGGAACTATAGATGTATTTAAAAATGTATTCTTTAAATTCATCTCGATCCATGATATGGAAAAGAGTATTCAGTCTAGGAGCGTCAAGGTAGGCCATATCTTGCTCCATCTCTGGGTCTTTTCTCGTAGACCAGAACTCAAATGTGTCATAGACACGAACACATTCCACGAAATAGCGAATCGCTCTTCGAATGTTGTTATTATGGATCACACTATAGATCTTATCCTTGCGGATAAAATCGTAGTAAAGTTCGGTTGCGCACGTTAGATGCCCCGGATGGATCGGACTGTTTTCCGTCACGACCATACCATCTTCAAGATGATCAACGTCTGTGATATGATGATCAAAGACGTGGATCTTATATCCCTGAGGATGTTCTCTGATCATGTTGAGAACCGTTTGATTAATCGCTAGGTCGGTGATCACTACGATATTATAGTCATCAATGTGCTCAAAGGTGTCTTTGAGTTCCTGAGCAAGCTTATTGGGAAGAATGTTTTTGGTTTCAAGTAGAGTGGAATTCTCAGGATAGAACTTCATTAGGATTTCGGATAGAATTGTGGCGCCAAAGCCGTCCAGATCAAGATGACTGATGTGTTTCATTCGGAGAAGATATTCTTTAGGAGTCTCATCGGCAAGTCTTTTTTGGACTTCGATGTTCATTTTCCGAACGATTTCAGATTCCTCTTCTGATCCGGGTTCAACATTTTCTAGATCGATGAATTTGGGTTCATCCACTGATTCATCACTCGCTTTCTTATGAAAAATTAATACTATGTCTCTTCATGGAATTTTCAAACCTGAAAAATAAGCAGAGGACAGATCTATAAATTAAAACTAAGCTATGAAAGGAGGACGATGATGAATATTTTAACCATCATGTACAGTATCTCCATTGGAATCTCCCTCATTCTTCTGGGATTTATCATATATAGTATAAAAACTGGGCAAAAACATATCAATGAACCGGATACTAGTGTGAAAATTCCTACAGATGTGAAAGATGTAAAACACCTAGAAGATGTTAAGGGCATTCCTATCGGAGAACTACGTCACTATGGTGATTTTGACATCACTACCGGAGAAAAATCTTTCTTCATTTCCCAATCGTCTAAGGAAGCGTTGGGAATATATCTATCGGTTACTCCGAATATTGTGAATGCCCTAATGAAGGTTGCAAATGAGATGGATGAGCTCAATAGTATTGTAGTAGATCCTGCTGTGGATTCGTCTCTCATCTCTTCCAAGATAACTAGGGTTATGCACATGCTTAAACCGCTTGTGGAAGCGGCGGATAAGCTCAATTCTCAGATCTATAATATCTGTACAGAGATAGAAGAAGAAACCGAACAGGTAGAAATTGCAGAGGATCTCGTTTCAGGTTTTATAAGAAATTCTAAAGCGATGATCCACTATTCCATTGACTACCTACATCTGATCAACATAATCAGATTGCGTATAGAGAAAAAGGGACTTCCCCTATCATCCAGATTCAACGCACTCAATAACGATTTCATTCACGTCTTCTTTATTGGAATTTTAAACTGTACATCCATGCTCGATGCAACAATTCGAGTGATGAAATAGTAGTTGAAAGGAGAAACTCGCATGAATTTTACAAATGCAGCACTTCAGAGTCTGATTGGCCAATATGGTGATCGGATCAGTTGTCTCATGTTCGACAATAAAAATGCCATCTTTATCGGTCATCCTTCTTCTCCCTGTAAATCTGTCGATGATCTGGTTTTTACCACGGTAGATGGTGTTGATCTTGTTGGTGTTCCCCTCTATCCCACCAACAGCAAGGATCGTGCGGCCGGTGTTCTGTTTACGGTATATCACGTTACCGCTACACTCCATGCGGTAACCATCGTTGATGAGGATCATCCTGAATATCTGGTAGATCCGCTCGTGTTTGGTTAATTTTTCGCTTTAAAGTTTTTTCGATATATTATTATGAAGAGTGAATCGGTAGATTGGTTATGGAAATGATTGAATTCGTAGCTAGAATTTAATAATTTCTATAATCATGATTGCAGATTCACTCTTCATCATGACCCCTATCACGCATGAAAGGAGAATGACCATGGCAAACCCCTACAAAGTACTTGTGACCAAGGTTGCAGCACAGAACAAGCTTCTCAGAGCCAACGAAAAATCAATGGTTCGGGCACGGCTGCAAATGCAGTGTGCGTGTGCTCACCGAGATGCGAATGGCGCCATTAGCTTGAACAGCCCGCAGGGAGGTCCGAACGGTAGGAAGTCTAAGATCACTGGGGCTCCGCTCTACGTATGCCGCGAATGCTATCGTGAAATTGATGTGAGTCCCATTTCTGAGACCGATCTTAGCACCGCTATCGACACCATCAATCGTGTATTCGACATCGCCAAGATCCGCCTTGATGTTAAGACCGATCGTGATCGTGAGCTTCTGAGTCAGATTGCAAATCTTCAGTTCGAAACCAATGATCTGGTTCCCAACCTCTACAACGCGATTGTCAAGACGGGAAATAAGGGCAAGAAGAAACAGCGGTCTCAGTATGCCGACAGCGTTCGAATCAGCAGGTAATTCCATCTAATTGTATGCGCATGCAATTAGCGGCCGGGGGAGAATCATTTTTCTCCCTCGACCATTCTTTTTTAATTTTTTCTTTTTATAGGAGGATAACGATATGCCGCTAGATCCCAATACATCTAAGAAGCGTATCCGTAACTTTGAAAAGTTTGGAGGATACAATCCGTACTTTAATGAAGAAAAGAGCGAAAAGGTGGATAAAATCTCTCTACCTAAGAGAAACCGCAACGCTAATAGCTATGTGGGAAATCGTCCGCAGTCGAAGTCTAGAAAAACCCGGACCAGAGCATTCATCAAGACACTGAACAGGAGGAAAGCAAAGAATGCCAGAAAATGATCTGTCTCAGTACGACAAAAATACCCAGGCTATCATCGATATCAGATCCAAATTGGAACTGGAAATGATGGCCATTGAGAAAACCAAAAATGAGGGTGCTCTCGAAGTTATGAAAGACGTGGTTTCCATTGTGGATAACATGCTTGGTGTCGGTTCTATCCGTGCTCGCGGTGCTGGTACCGATATGGGAGACCTTGTAGTTATCCTTCGGAACTACGTTAGATACATCGAAACCGTTCTCTCCGGTGGTATTCTGACCCCTCTCACAGGTCGTGAGGATGAATGGGAGGATATTTCCATTGCTCCTAACGCATCACGTACCATCGTTCAGAATTTCCGTGGAAATGAGTACACGATCGATTTTAAGACCGTGCAGGTGAATAAGCGCTATGCTAACATCTATCGGTTTAATAAGGATAACAAATATGCCCATCGTGTAGACATGGTCCTATTTGCAAACATCGATAATCCGAACCAGGTTGTTGCAAATAGTGCTTCTTTGAGATTTATTCAGTTTCCCTATACACTTGAACAGATTCGAATTGCGTCGATCTTCTCTGAAAACCAGTTTGCTCGAACCGCTGATGGCGAAGATCTACAAGAGGTCATGGATACCATCGCTTTTCGGGCTACAAGTGGCAATGTGATTGCCGCTCCTCCCATCCCGTTTCCTACCCTCCGGAAGGATTTTCCGCTCTGGCATTCAGAGGTGTCTGCTTTGATCGGTTCCGATTAAGCTAAAAAAAAGAAAGATTGGATTCCTTTTTGGAATCCAATCTTTTTTCCATGTTTCTATGAAAATGATATATTTTTAGTATGTAAGTATTCACCCCCGTAAAAACATATAAATAGCTCCATATGAAAAATCTATTATTCTAGAACACGGAAAATAGGAAGCTGTAGGAAGCCAATACCTGGAAATTTTGAAAGGATGGTGGATTAGACTTGGCTGATAAAGAGATGAAAAAAGGTGTTCTCGCTCTGGACAGCAAAGATCAGGTTAATGGTATTCAGGATGATCAGTTCTTCTACACAAAAGATGAAATTGAAGCTGTTCGTCTTCATCGTACCATGTACATATTTGCGGATCAGACGGATGGTGCCATGCATCTCATTCGTGAGATTGTGAACAATGCAATCGATGAAGCGTGCTCAAAAAACTCCCATTGGGATAGAATTAAAAAGAAAATTCATATTATCTTCAATCAACCGGAGAGACGTATAACTGTCATCGACAATGGCAGAGGCATACCTACAGATGTCCTGGTTGATGCGGTTATGAAGAAACATTTGTCAACAAAGACGGTTGCTCTTTCCCAGAGCCGGAATAAGAAGGTCACCGGATTGAATGGTGTTGGTCTTACGGTTACCGCAGCGTTGACAGACTACATGTCAATTACCACCTACAGAGGCAACCATTCTAAGAAAATTGAACTCTTTGATGGTGAACTCAAAGAGCATCCTGTGGTAAAGCTTCCGGAATTTAAAACCGGGTCTGAGGTGGAAATTGTTCCTTCTGAGAAATATCTTGGACCCATCAATCTTACCAATGATATCATTGAGGACTATATTCGGAATCTGTCCTATATTCTCGATCCGGATATCGAGCTAACCCTTACAATGCTTAAGGATGTTGACAGTAAGAAGCCCCATAAGTGGCACGATACCGTGTGGAAATCCCAGGGGCTACCTGCCGCTGTTAACTATATGAGCAGTTCTTTGGAATTTCCTCCCATTGAAGCTAAATATGTAGGGGAGAAATTTGATCTCTCCATTGCCTTCTCCTATGACAGATCTCTGGATGATAGTTCGATTGCTAGCTTTGCAAACTATGTGATCACCACCGAAGGCGGATCCCATGAAACCGCTGCGGTAAGAGCAATTTCCGACTATCTTAACCGGGAGGCAAAGAGACAGGATCCAAAGTCCAGGTATGAAGTTAGTTTTGATGACTGCAAGCGAGGTCTTGTGCTTGCTGTAAACCTTGAGCACATCACACCGGAGTTTGCTGGACAGCATAAGAGTAAAGTTTCCAATGCCGATGTGCTGACAGAGGGAAAGAAAGGATTGTATCAGGCTGTCTATAACGTGCTCAATAACAATCCGAACCTCCTCAAGAAGACCATTAATTACCTAAGGACCGTGGCGAAAGCTCGTCAGGAATCTCATAAGATTAAAGGTGTTGCTACCAAACGTGCAACGACGTTTCTTGAAGACGCAGAAATCGATAAGTATTTTACCGTATCCAATCGAAATTCGAGCGGATATAAGGAACTCTATCTAGCAGAAGGGGATTGAATTATTGCTGAGTCCCCTCTAAACTCCGTGAATTGCTGGGAAGTCCACAACGTGGATAATCAGCAGCCAAGCTCTCTTATATATGAGAGAAGGTTCAACGACTATCGAAACCATAGTCTAGAAGAAATCTCTAGATGAAGAAGGGAGTAGAGTAGGATCTAAGTAGATCCGAAGCGCGGAGCATGGACCATTTGGTAAAAGAATGATCCATGATGAGATAGTCTAATCCTCATGGTAACATGAGGTAGTACGGTGTCAGCAGCCGGTGGCATACTAAACTGTCGTAATGCCGCATATCAGGCGGTTTATACCGTTCAGGGTGTAACCGACAATGTTCATGATCTCACTCTAACCCAGTTGCTCCAAAAGAAAACCTTTAAAGAGCTCATTACCATTCTTGGAACTGGAATAGGAAAGGATTTTGACATTAATAAGCTCAGATACAATAAGGTGATTATCTGCACGGATTAGAGAAATCCGAGTCCGTGTAAAACCACGTGAATTGCTGGAAACTCCTTATTGGGACAATCAGCAGCCAAGCTTCTATATCATGTATAGAAGAAGGTTCAACGACTATCGAAAGGATATCTGGAAAGAAATCTTCCTGAGAATAACCGAGTAGAGTAGGACTCAAGTGAGTCCGAAGCGCGTGGCACCGAGGTCTGGTAATAGGACCAAAGGTGAAGATATAGTCTCAACTTCCATGGTAACATGGAGAAGACGTCTAACGAACGTCTGCAAGGTAATTATCGGATATTGATGGCAGTAACATCACTTCACTTCTCCTCT